>Ga0208767_1000142_pt1 | contig 50796 bp, 66 predicted proteins | sample VirMetDEL_Mar_21_FD_184514 | JGI IMG/M metagenome (GOLD analysis project Ga0208767, IMG submission 184514) | Aqueous microbial communities from the Delaware River and Bay under freshwater to marine salinity gradient to study organic matter... | ecosystem: Environmental > Aquatic > Marine >...
TTTTTTATGTCGGGAGTCGGGCTATCTGTTTAGTTGACAAGCACAGGAACTAACACAGTATTAACAAACACAATATCAAATGGATCTAAAACCCAGGGGGCTGGGAGAAGAAAGATGAGTGGTATGTTGGTCGGGTTTTATTAGAAGTCGGGTGTCGGGGTTTCGTTCTTTCGGTGCAGAAGCAATAGCAACACAATCTTTTAGATCCACAATACCAGGTGATCTGGATCTGACCAGGGGAAGATCTGCCAGGATGAAAGAAGTGTTGACAAAATGTATACAACATGATTCAATAGGCTTTTAATTACAGGAGAAGTAATATGTATAAGATAATTAGATTTTATAAAGAGGACGGGTTTCCAGGTCCAGCTCGCGAAACAATTAAAACTGGATTGACTTTGGAAGAAGCACAGGAGCATTGCCAAAGAGACGACACCCGGGAAGAGGGCGTGTGGTTTGACGGTTACACAGAAGAATGAATGGATACATTATTTCTAATAACTATTGGTGTATATGTGCTGGTGTTCCTATTGTCGGGTCGGGTCTAGTGATTAGTCCAGGCCTGATGCGACAGCCAGCACATCTGCCATACACACACAAGCAACGGAGATCTACCAGGTGAGGCTGGGATATGTCGGGTACTGCCATCTCGGGACAGCTCGGGTTTGGGGTTCCACTTTAAAAGAGTGCGAAGCACAAGCCCAAGACTTCATCCAAAGAATGCCCGGCTACCTGACCAGGAAAGGGTTGTTCATCTATGAATTAGGAAGCGAAAGAAAGTTTCATAAAAGAGTAGACAAAATGTAACCAATAGCTTAAAATGAATTATCTTTTAAACAAAACCAATAGGAGGTTATTATGAAGATAGAAATAAACTTATACGATGAGACTGGCGAAAGGGTCGTTGGCAAAGCCATAGAGACTGATTGTCAAAGTCTAATCATCAATGGTATGCACATCATACAAGGTGGTGGAGTTCATGCTGAGATGAGACAGCTAGAAGCTGATGAAATACCAGTGAGTGCTGAACAGTACACACTACAATAATAACTAATCGGAGAAAAGAAGGGACTTAATTGTCCCTTTTTTTATGCCTAGGATTCTTTTAGGATCACAAAAATAGGTCGGTAACGGCGTCTGAAGGGGGGTGGGGGGACAAATTGGTACCTACGGTATATATACACACACAAGGTTAATAACAAACACAAACAAAACACATTTGTAGCACAATGCTAGTCATTCCCTATTTTTTTATGTTAATATCAGATTTTATCTACGAGGTACCAGATGGAAGAAGATATGATGAATATGCAGGTACAACCTGTAATGCAACCAGAACAGATGATGATGCAAGGGACTCCTGCACCCCAAGGTTTACCAATGGAATTGCAACAAGAGATGGATCAGATAGCAGAACCTGACCAAGAAGAGGCTAAACAAGCCCTCATGCAAATTATACAAATTTTACAACAAATGGTATCCCAAGGTGCCTCAGAGCAAGAAATACAAGCTTTTCTAGATCAAGTAGGTATTACTATGGAAGAACTAGAGATGGCTAGGGAGATGTTTGGTATATGAGGAATATGCGAGATATGTTAGGTGAGTCTGGAAGAACCATGTCTAACATGGATAGAGATATGTTAGAAATGCTATCTAACAGAAATATACGAGACATTCTTGGAGAAAGTGGCAGAACTATATCCAATATGGATAGAACTATTGCAGCAGGAATGGGCTCACCAATGATGTCCGACAACGAGCCTAGATTCGAGACTAGATCATCAGAAAACCAAATGTTCTCAATTGAAAACGAGATTAATAATCTTATGAAGTCTTACAATATGCTGGTTGAAGCACAAGAGTTTGATAGAGCTCAAGAGGTTGCTAACATGATTGACCAGCTACAACAGCAAAAGATTGGTATTCAAGCTCAAAACGTACCACAAGAAGACGAAATTACTAGAATACTAGACTCTATATCCATATAGCCTGTCATGGCTGAAAGAAAAGAGATACTTTCAGACCTAAGCAGCAAGATAGCTGAGGGCAACATTCGTGAAGCCTACCGTACCTTTGAAGACTTACCTATCGTAGACCAAATAGCCGTTAGCATATCACCAGGCGTTGGTGATGCTCTTGCAGCTTATGAGGTAGGAGAGTTTGGTGCTAGGGCTAAAACCAACATAGCTGAAGGAGATTACCTTGGTGGAGCAGGAAATATTGGTCTTTCTGCTCTATCTGGCATAAGTTTAATACCATTATTTAGATTTCTTAGAGGTGCTAGAGGTGTAACGAAGTCTGCGTCAAAAACTGTAGACGCTCCCACAACCCCTGACAAACCCCTTACTGAGGAGCCGTTGCAGCTCGCACCACCTAAGAAAGTAGAACCTGAGCTTCCTGAAGTGCAACCCTTCCAACCAAAAGGTATAGATGAAACATCCTACAACATAGGTCAAATGCAAATAAAACTTGGATCTAAGGCTAGAAAGTGGGTCAATGGTTTACACCCACAATCTCCAGGCAAAAAAGTCCAAGAACTAGCCCCTGAAGAGTGGGTCAAGCGTTTACTAAACGCTGGCATACCCAAAGGAGAGCTTAGATTATTAAGAATCCTAGACGAAGCAAATGAAATCAATCCTAAGTTTTTAAATGAAACCGCAGGGCGTAAAACTGTATCCCGTGAATTTTTAGACGATTACATGGACAGATCCCAAAGAGATGCTATTCAAATGCGTGGAGTTCCTAAAGAAAACCTTGCATCACCAGATACTAGATTTGCTAACGAAGATCTACAACAAACACAGAATCAAGCTGTTTATTTTGTTAGAGGCTCAGGAGAATACAGAAGTAAACGTGATCATTACAGTGGACTAAAGTATCCTGACGGTGCTGAAGGAAACAAGGCTTATGTATTTGATGGTGTTGGTACTACCGATCCAAGAGGTAGATATACACTTGCTTACGGTTTTGATGATTCCTCAGAATACATAGACAAAGGTAAGGAGATAAAAAAAGCTTTTGATGAGCTAGATATTAAAGACGGTGATTACTTTGACAGTATCTTCAGAGTTCAATCAGACTTCCAAGGAGAAGTCGCTGATACTTATCTGCCTAAACAAGTGCGTGATTTTAACGACACTAAGAATGTTATTGGCAACATAGATGCACTACAGCTACGTAATATCAATAACGCACGTAATAGTTATGCACAAGAAATGAAAGTATTGCTTGGTGGTTCAAGCACGCAAGCAGGAGCTTTTGGAAGAAACCTTGACGCTAATTTCGTAGATGCTTTTGTCAAAGGCGATATGGACAAAGTTAAGAAGTTCTTAGGTGATGATCTTTTTAAAGTATTTACTGACACCGATTTAGCTAACAGAATACCAGGTAAGTACTTTACACCTGATGAAAAGCTTTACTCTATGTCACAAAAATTAGGTGATGATTACGGTAGAGCGTTTTCATTCACAGAGTTTGCAGATGATGCTTTTAGAAAATCTTTGCAGGGTAAAGGTAAAGCTGGGTATAGAGAGATGACTCCTGAAAATTTTTATTTCTTAAACTCACCCGGAACAGAACTTAATAAAATATATCCTGACAACGCAGAAACACGTGCAGTTCTTCAAGAAATACTTGACAGACGTATTGCTATAAACAAAATACAGAACAAAATACTAGGTAAATCACCTGCTTCAAGAGGTGGTTTCGTAGATCCAGCACAACAAAAAGTAATTCTTGGAAAGCTCAAGGACTACAACAAACAAGTAGATTTAGTAAACAAAGCTCTTGCTGATGGCGTTCCTGTAGACATAGATAAAATATCAGAGTCATTGAATGAAGATGTGTTGCGTTTTGGTATAGATAAGCTAGATATAACACCTAGAGATGTAGAGCGTATAACAGGCAGACCTTTCTCTGAATCTTTAGACAAAACTCCAGAAGAAATCTTTTACACCATGGAAGGCGGAAGACAAAAATACTTTGACGTACCAAATAATCCAGCAGACTTAGCTAAAGCTTACTTTGACGATATAGCAAGTCAAGGCGATACTATGCTGGAATTAGCTGACGGTGTTAAAGCTTTGAAGAAAGCTGTCAGTGTAAACGCTAAAGACTTTGGTATGAAGATAGATCCATACTTTGATGGCGGTAATTCTAAGTATATGAAGCTACCTGTAAGAGCAAGAGTCCTAGACGCTTATCGTAAAGGCAGACAAGGGGTGCATATAGGTAATAAACAAGCACAAACTGAGGGTAGTCCAGAGAGAATCGTACAACAATACACTAGCGGTGAGAAAGAAATACAAAAGATACTAGACGAACTTATACCAAACAGAGCTAATCAAAAGGGTATGATTTCTAAAGTAGAAGGTACAGACACCGAATACGATGGAACTTACCTTAAATTTACTGATGAATTAAAAGAAGCTATCAAAGATAAAGGTATTGATGCTTTCAAACTAGGTGGACCTGTAGAAATAGACAGGATGTTAGCTGAGTTATGAACCTAGCACACTTATCGGATCAGGAGATAAAAGAGACTCTGGTTCTCAAAGAACGCCTCCAAACCCTTGAAAAACAGTCAAAATGCCAAAAAAGTTTCCTAGAATACATCAATTATATGTGGCCAGAGTTCATTTGTGGTCGACATCACAAGATATTTGCAAAGAAGCTTGAAGACGTAGCAAACGGCAAAATTAACCGTTTAATCGTTAATATGCCTCCTAGACACACCAAATCTGAGTTCTGTTCGACCTATTTTCCTGCTTGGATCATGGGTAAACAACCGAATCGTAAAATTATGCAGACCACTCACACAGGCGAATTAGCCGTAAGGTTTGGTCGTAAGGTTAGAAACATGATGGATACCGACAGATATAAGCGTATCTTTAACGAAGTAGAACTCCAAGCTGATTCTAAATCTGCTGGTCGTTGGGAAACAAACAAAGGAGGCGAATATTTCGCTGCTGGTGTCGGTGGTGCTATTACAGGTCGTGGTGCGGATCTACTGATTATTGATGATCCACACTCAGAACAAGACGCTATGAGTCCTAGTGCTTTAGAATCTTGTTGGGAATGGTACACCTCTGGACCTAGACAGCGTTTGCAACCTGGTGGAGCCATTATTCTAGTGATGACACGCTGGTCTTCTATTGATCTAACAGCAAAACTGCTTGATGCACAAAAAGAAGATAACGCTGATCAATGGGACGTTGTAGAGTTTCCTGCTATCTTTCCTGAAACCAATAATGCTTTATGGCCTGAGTTCTGGGAACTATCTGAATTAGAGAAAGTCAAAGCCTCACTACCTGTACAGAAATGGAATGCACAGTGGATGCAGACCCCTACTTCTGAAGAAGGATCTATTATCAAACGTGAGTGGTGGAACATTTGGGACAGTGAATCTATGCCACCGGTAAGCTATATCATACAAAGCTACGATACTGCTTTTTCTAAAAAAGAAAACGCTGATTACTCGGCTATATCTACATGGGGTATTTTTAGACCAACCCCTGATTCACCTGATTGTATTATTTTGTTAGACGCACAAAAAGGCAGATGGGACTTTCCTGAACTCAAACGTATAGCCTATAACGAATATAAATATTGGGAACCAGACATGACACTGATTGAAGCCAAAGCTTCTGGTACACCACTTACTCACGAACTTAGAAGACTAGGTATACCTGTTGTTAATTACTCACCGACAAGAGGACACGATAAATCAACCAGGATGCACTCAGTTGCACCTATATTTGAATCTAACCTGGTTTATGCACCAGAACGTAAGTTTGCTGAGGAAATGATTGAAGAGTGTGCGTCTTTTCCTTTTGGTAAAAATGATGATTTATGTGATACTATGACTCAAGCCCTCATGAGATTTAGAGAGGGTGGCTTAGTTTCTCTGGATGATGATTATATGGACGAGGAGAAAGCACCAATTAGAAGGGTATATTACTAATGGCGATAGATAAAGAAATTAATCCAACAGTTCTCAACGAAGAAAATCAAGTGCCTTTAGGCGATGAGGGAATGGAAGTAGCATTAGCTGCGATTGAAGAAGCTGGTATGGAAGACTTTGTATTGCAAGATGATGGCAGTGCAATATTAGAAGCTGATATGCAAGAACCTATGGAAACAGGGTTCAACGAAAATTTAGCTGAAATAATGACCGATTCAGATCTCGGAAGAATAGCTAACGAGCTAGTAGACGGCATTGATAGAGACAAATCATCACGTGAGGATTGGGAAAGAACTTATACTGATGGTTTGAAATACTTGGGCATGAAGTTTGATGATGAAAGGTCTGAGCCTTTTGAAGGTGCATCTGGAGTTATTCATCCGTTATTAGGTGAAGCAGTCACAACCTTCCAAGCACAAGCATACAAAGAATTATTACCTTCTGGTGGACCCGTTAAAACACAAGTTATTGGTGCTTACGATACTGCGGTAGAAGAACAAGCACAAAGAGTCAAAGACTTCATGAACTATCAAATCGTTCATGTGATGGAAGAGTTTGATGAAGAGTTAGATCAGATGCTCTTTTACTTACCACTTGCAGGTTCTGCATTTAAGAAAGTTTACTACGATGAAACCTTAGGTAGAGCTGTATCTAAGTTTGTAGCACCTGAAGATTTAATCGTTCCTTACTACACCACCGATTTAGAGTCTTGTCCTAGAATTACTAACGTGGTTAAAATGCCAGAGAACGAAGTAAGAAAACTTCAAGCCATTGGTTTTTACCGCAAGATAGATATAGATACAGGTGAAGAACCTGATATGTATTCTGAAGCAAAAGAAGAAATCAACAAATTATCAGGTATGGAACCATCTTACGATGATGGCGAAGTATCTATTCTTTACGAAGTACACTGTAATTTAGATATTGATGGCTTTGAGGACACTGATGAAAACGGTGAACTAACGGGTGTAAAACTGCCATATATCGTAACCATTGATTCAGGATCTAACCAAATACTATCTATCCGTAGAAACTTCCAAGAGCAAGATCCTATGAAGAACAAGATTGAATACTTTGTTCACTTTAAGTTTTTACCAGGACTAGGATTTTATGGTTTTGGTTTAACGCACATGATAGGTGGTTTATCTAAAGCTTCTACATCAATACTAAGACAGCTTATTGACGCTGGTACCCTTGCTAATTTACCTGCTGGTTTCAAAACTAGAGGTATAAGAATTAGAGATGAAGACACACCGATTCAACCAGGTGAGTTCAGAGATGTTGATGCTCCTGGTGGATCTTTAAGAGATTCTATTCAACCTTTACCATTTAAAGAGCCAAGCGGAACTTTATTAAACCTATTAGGTATATTGGTAGACGGTGGTAAAAAGTTTGCATCTATTGCAGAAATTAATACAGGTCAAGGTAATCCTAATGCACCTGTAGGCACAACATTAGCTTTGTTAGAAAGATCCACTAAAGTTTTAAGTGCTATTCACAAAAGATTGCACAATTCACAGAAAAAAGAGTTTAAGTTACTTGCACAAGTGTTTAAGGAGTACCTTCCCCCAGAGTACCCTTATGCCGTAGCTGGTGGCAATGCTGCGATAAAATTATCCGATTTTGATGATAATATAGATATATTCCCTATATCCAACCCCGATATATTTAGTCAATCTCAACGCATTGCCATGGCACAAGAGATGATGGCATTAGTTCAATCTAATCCTGATGTTCATGGTCCTAACGGTATTTATGAGTCTTACAAAAGAATGTACTCAGCTATAGGTGTAGATAATATTGAAAAGATACTTACTCCACCGCCACCGACAGAACCAACCCCACTAGAAGCAGGTTTTGAAAATAACAAACTATTACTAGGTCAACAGGCTCAAGCCTTTGGCCAACAGAATCATGATGCACATATAACAACGCATATTGCTTTATTACAAACACCACCGGTGCAAATGAACGCACAGGTACAAGCTTTAATACATTCACATATCATGCAACATTTACAAATGAAAGCTGATAGTTTGGCTGAACAACAAATGCCACCTGAAGCTATGCAACAGTTCCAACAACTACAACAACAAGCTCAACAGGCAAATCCTGCTGAAGCACAACAGTTGGTGCAACAAGCAGGTGATATATTGGCACAGTTCTCTGCACCGATTATGGCAGAGCTTATTACCCAATACAGTCAGCAAGTAGCTGATCCTAGTGACGAAGATCCATTAGTTGCTATAAGAAAACAAGAACTTGCCCTCAAAGGTCAAGAGTTATCTATGGAACAACAACAGTTCTTACAAGAAGAAAAACGTAAGGCTATGGACGCACAAAGACGTATTGATGTTGATAGAGAAAGAATAGAAACTATGGAAGATATTGCTGATCTACGTGATGAAACTGCTAGAGCTAGGTTAGAACAGCAAGCACGTTTTAAAATGTTAGATATGCAAAATAAAAATTAAAACTTGCAAATTAAAAAATAAATACACATAATAAAACCCATGATTAAAAGAACAGAGATAAGTCAACAGAAAACACCCAAGGTTTTGAAAAACAAAAACAGCTACAGCAACAAAGGTAATGGATCTTTGAAAACTAAAGCTGGTACTTTTTCAGCTAATACTAAACCTCAGCCTGGTATGGGCAAAGGTAAAGCTAGAGGCATGGGTGCTGCCGAGTTCGGTGGCAAGTTTTCTGGAATCTATTAATGGATCCAGTTTGGCTGGCTAACAAGTTCCTAAAAGAACTCGAAGCTAGGAGAGAGGACACCAAAGATGCTATGTTAGCAGGGTGTAAAGACTTTTCTCAGTATGAATATCTGCGTGGGCGTTACAGTTCTCTAGCCGATGCAGAAAATATATTTAGAGAACTGCTAGGAAAAATACAACAAGATGAGCAAGATACAAGTCCCTGATCATGTTGCAAAGTCGATAGAGGCAGAGCAAAAAACAAAACAAAAAGAAGAAACTAAAACCGAAGAAACAGCAGAAAATGTTGCCTACGTCAAAGAAGAGGCACGGGTTTTAGATCCAACACTTTTAGAAAAATCATTTTTAGAACGTATGCCCCAACCTACAGGTTGGCGGATACTTATATTACCTTACAAAGGTAAAGCAGTTACTGAAGGAGGAATCCACTTAGTTCAATCAACCGTAGATAGAGAGTCTCTAGCTACAGTCGTTGGCTATGTAGTAAAAATGGGTCCTGATTGCTACAAGGATACAAGCAAGTTTGATCATCCTTGGTGTCAGGAAAAACAATGGGTATTGATAGGCAGATATGCTGGTGCTCGTTTCAAACTCGGTGATGAGTCTGAATGCAGAATCATTAACGATGATGAGGTGATAGCTACCATCCTAGATCCTGACGATATTCTTGCAGTATAAGGAGAAAAAATGGCTGAAGAAAATGCAAAGGTTGTAGAAGAAACAGAAGTAGAAGAAGGAGAGATTGTTGAAATAGAAACTGTTGAAGAAGCGAAAGCACAAACAAAGATACCTATGGAGTCTGACGATAAAGAAGCAGACCAGCAAATAGAAGATATATCTGATACACCAGAAGCAAAAAAAGAAGAAGAATTAGAAGATTATTCTAAAAGCGTACAAAAAAGAATTAATACGCTTACTAGAAAATTAAGAGAAGCTGAAAGAGGTCAGGAGTCTGCATACGAGTATGCTAAGAGAACTGCTGCCGAGAATGAACAGCTTAGAACAAGAAGTTCTAATCTTGATAGATCTTATTTAATGGAAGCTGAAAATAGGCTTAAATCACAAAAACAACAAGCTATGACTGCTTTAAAATCTGCTCATGAGAACCAAGATTATGACAAGGTTGCAAAAGCACAAGATGTTTTAGCTAAGATTGCTGTAGAAGAAAATAAGATTGTTTCTTCAAGAACAGCGATAGAACAACAACCCGTTCAACAATCAAAAAACATACAGCAAAACTATCAACAGCCTACACCACAATACCAGGCTCCACCTAAGCTAGATGAAAAACAAGAAGCGTGGGTAGAGAATAATAAATGGTTTGGTGAAGATGAAATTATGACGTTGGCTGCTTTTACCATAGATCAAAGACTTGTTGCAGAAGGATACGATCCTAAATCGGATGAGTATTACTCTGAAGTAGATAAAAGATTGCGACAAGAGTTTCCACACAAGTTTGAAGAGTCTTCTGCTAAATCGAAGCCTCAACAAAAGGTGGCTTCGGCAGGCAGAGTAGCAGGTAATACCGGCTCAAAAAGACAAGTTAAGTTGTCGCCAGCAGAAGTTCAAATGGCAAAAAGATTAAACGTACCCTTAACAGAGTACGCAAAATATGTTAAAAGGTAATAGTTATGACTGAAAAAGATAACAACGAAATAAACAGAACACCACGTTCTGCCGACACTCGAGCTACTAAAGAAGCTCGCAAACCATGGAGCCCGCCATCAATGTTGGACGCTCCTCCTGCCCCTGAAGGTTATACCTACAGGTGGATTAGAGCCGAAAATGTAGGTCAAGAAGACAGGAAAAATGTAACTGCAAGATTAAGCGAAGGTTTCGACCTAGTAAGATTAGAAGAGTTACCTGATAATTTCCAGGTCAAATTTGATTCTATACAAGAAGGCAAACATTCAGGAGTAGTAGCCCGTGGTGGTTTGCTTTTGGCAAAGATTCCTAATGAAACGCGTGAAGAGAGAAACTCCTACTATGCTGCACGTGCTCAAACTCAGCAAGATGCTGTGGATAATGATCTTCTTAGAGAGTCTGACCCTAACTCACCGATTTTAAAACCGGAGAGGTCAAGCAAAGTAACTTTTGGAGGTGGTCAACGTAGTTGATCATCAAAATTTTAATAACAAATATAAGGTGACTTATTATGGCTAACAAAAATGCCCCATTTGGAGCAAGAGTAGTAGGTAAATTAGGTTCTGGTGTCGCTAATGGCGGTACAACAGAATACAAAATTGCCTCTGGTGCTTCAGGGAATATTTTTTCTGGCGATTTAGTAAAAATGACCAACACAGGTACTATTTTAGTAGCTGCTGCTGGTGATGAAGCTTTAGGTGTGTTTAGAGGATGTCAATTCACTGATTCAAACGGTGATGTTGTATTCAAATCTTACTATCCTGATGGCACTGTATCGTCCGATATTGTTGCATTCGTAATAGATGACCCTGATGCTGTATTTGAAATTCAAAGTGCAGGTTCTCCAGCTCAAACTGATGTCGGTTTGAACGCAGATATCTCCTATACTTCTGGCTCTACCAAAACTGGTATGTCAGCTATGGAGCTATCTGGAACAACAGCAGCTACAACTGCTACGTTTAGAATCATGGGCTTTTCGAGTGACCCAGATAACAGTACAACAGGTTCAGCTAACGTGAATGTGATTGTTAAATTTAATGAGCATTTTTATGTCGATCCAACAGGAGTATAAATAATGGCAATTAACAGATCGCAATTAGCGAAAGAATTAGAGCCAGGTTTGAATGCTTTGTTCGGCATGGAATATGCTAGATACGAAGCTCAACATACAGAAATTTATGAAACAGAAACTTCTGATAGAGCGTTTGAAGAAGAAACTCTAATCGTAGGGTTTGGTAATGCGGAAGTAAAAGCTGAAGGTAGCGGTGTCAGATTTGATACAGCTAACGAAGGTTATACATCTCGTTACACCCACGAAACAGTGGCTTTAGCATTCGCTTTAACTGAAGAAGCAGTTGAAGATAATTTGTATGACAGGCTAGGAGCAAGATATACCAAAGCATTAGCAAGATCTATGGCTAACACCAAACAGATCAAAGCAGCAGCTGTTCTAAACAACGCGTTTAGTACAGCAGGTGGCGATGGCGTATCTTTAATTAACACTGCTCACCCTCTAGGGGGAGGCGGTACTTTAGCAAACAGAGCTACCACTATGGCGGATCTTAATGAAACTTCACTTGAAGACGCATTAATTAATATTTCTACATTAACAGATGATAGAGGTCTTAATATTGCTCTTAAAGGTACAAAGCTCATTATTCCACCACAATTAGTGTTTGTTGCTGACAGATTACTTAACTCTCCAGGTAGAGTTGGCACATCTGACAATGACATCAATGCTATAAGCAATACTGGTATGCTACCTGAAGGATATGTTGTAAATAACTATCTAACAGATACTGATGCGTATTTCATTAAAACTGACTGTCCAGATGGATTTAAGTATTTTGAAAGATCTCCAATGTCAACATCATTAGAGGGTGATTTCGATACAGGTAATATGAGATATAAAGCTAGAGAGCGTTATAGCTTCGGTTATTCAAACTTCAGAGCCGTTTACGGTTCTCAAGGGGCTTAAGGAACGATTTATTGTAGCGTTTCTAACTCAACTACAATTCTTAAGGGAGCTTCGGCTCCCTTTCTTTTTTCTAAAAGAAGGTATATGATTTAATTCTAGGATTAATTAACTTGTTCTACCGACTGACCTAGCAGACAAGCCAAGACAGTAGAACTTATTTCCTTAGGAGGAAATTATGGCAAAATCGACATTCTCAGGTCCAGTCAAGTCATTGGCAGGATTTATTACAGCAGGTGTTAACAGCACTGTTAGTCTGACAGCAGACACAACATTAACTGTTGATACTCATGCAGGAAAAATATTGTTATGTAATGATGCAGATGGTAAATTTACTTTACCTTCAATTGTTACTACAACTCCAAGCGATCCAACAGATCCAAATCAGTTAAATAATGTTGGTGCTTCTTTCTATTTCTATATAGAAACATTAGCTACTGATCTTGATATTAAAACTGATGGAACTGACAAGTTTAAAGGCTCTGTATTTGTAGCCGTAGACGATGGTGTTGAAAAAGCTTTCGTACCAGCAGCTACTAACGATGTTATTACATTAAACGGTACAACTACAGGTGGTATAGTCGGTAGTGTTGTTCAAGTAACAGCTATTGATACAGCAACATACCTAGTCCATAACTCATTATTAATTGGTTCTGGAACTTTAGTAACACCATTCGCTGACGCGTAAGGAGTAGATTATGGCAGATGCAGTAACATCACAAACAATTCAAGACGGTGAAAGAGTTGCTGTTCTAAAGTTCACTAATGTATCTGATGGTACAGGTGAATCGGCTGTAAAAAAGGTAGACGTTTCTGCACTAACACCAAATAGTGCAGGAGAGTCTTGTACTTCTGTTTCTGTTGCTAGAATATACTGGGCTACAAGAGGCATGGGTGTGAACATTGAATTTGACGCTACATCTAACGTACTATTAACTGGTTTACCAGCAGATAGCACAGGTGATGAGTATTATGATTTATTTAGTGGCATACCAAACAATGCTGGATCTGGTGTTACTGGTGATATTGACTTTACAACTGTAGGACATACAAGCGGAGACACATACTCTATTATTTTAGTTTTGAATAAAAACTATTAATGAATGGCTACTACGAGAGGCAGAAAACAAAAACCTATAGCCAGAACAACAGGTAAAGGTGGTAATTACCGCCCCACTAAAAAAGGGGCGGGAATGACCCGCAAGGGCATCAAAGAACATAGAAGAAAAAATCCTGGCTCTAAGCTTCAAGGAGCTGTTACAGGTACAGTTAAAAAAGGATCTAAAGCAGCAAAAAGACGTAAATCTTATTGTGCTAGATCACTAGGGCAACTGAAACGTAGCTCTGCAAAAACAAGAAACGATCCTAATTCAAGAATTAGACAAGCAAGAAGAAGATGGAAGTGTTAAATGGCAAAAGCTAAAAGTGGTGGCAAAATATGTCCAGCAGGCAAAGCCTGGGCAAAAAGAACCTTTGATACATATCCAAGTGCATACGCTAACATGGCTGCATCAAAATATTGTAAAGATCCAAACTACGCAAAAGGTAGTAAAAAAAGAAAGAAAAAAGCAACAGGTGGATTTGTCTCTATAAGAGGTCAAGGTGCTGTTATGGCTAATAGGAGAAGATAGTGGGACAATTACAAGGTTGGCTAGATGAAAAATGGAAACTTATTGGCACAGATGGTTCTATTCTAGGAGATTGTGGAACAAACAAAAACAAAAAAAACCCAGGTAGATGTTTACCAGAAGCTAAAGCTAAAAGTTTAAGTAAATCAGAAAGAGCCGCAACTGCAAGAAAAAAGAAACGTGCAGGTGCAAAAGGTAAAACAGTGGTAGCAAACACAAAAAAAGCAAGAGTTACAGCAAGTCGAGGAGGACCTATGAATAAAAATAAAGCAGACTTAAATAAAGATGGTAAGTTATCCTCATACGAGGAAGCTAGAGGCAGAGCTATAGAAAAATCTATGGCAAAGCAAAATAGAGTAAAAAAACAAAGAGGTGGTTTCATAGCTAAAGGTTGTGGTAAAGTTATGAATAACCGTAGAAAAGTAACTACAATAAGTTAGGAGAATTAAATGTTTAAAAGAACAAAAGGTTACGCAATGGGTGGTGCTGTTAAAGGACGTAAGTACGCTGCAAAAGGTGGTGCTATGAAAGGTTCTAAATATATGGCCAAAGGTGGAGCTATGAAAGGATCTAAATACATGGCTAAAGGTGGACCCATGAAAAAATCTAAATATATGGCAAAAGGCGGAAAAGTATAATTAGGCTTTCTCTTGTCATATTTAATATCAAACATACCTCAGTTTAAATGCTGGGTTAGAAAAGAATTTACTGCTAATCACCAAAATTATCACGGTGAGTATTTGCACGCATTAGTAATGGCTGTAAATACAATTCCCGACAGATCATTATCATTCCAAGTAGTTTTTACAGGCTGTGAGACTGATTTTGAAGGCTATCCTGATGAAAACGTACACGGTGGTGCTATGTGGGCAAGAATGCCAATACAAGCTCTTGTAGCAGATATACCACTAGATGAATGGCCTAAGCCCATGGAAGATCATTTAGCACAACCCTGGGACTGTCTCAGTCATCATCACAGCGTAGTTAGTTTAGATCGTGTAAGTTCTTCACCCTGGATATGTAAAATTAATGGTGAGTTTTACACAGGAACCTATATGTTTACTGTAGATTACACAGATCACTCAATAGCAGATGATCCTGCACAACACAAACAAAGTCATGTGCTATACTTGACGGATGCTGGTGAATATACTGGTAATTTTGTTGCTCTACCAAATAACAGAGTAAGAGCTACAAATCCTGCTCTTTGGAGAATAGGACAAGGTGCTCCTGATTTTTCACCTAGTCAGTGGGTTCACTCAGCAGAAAAACATGATAGTTATTTAGATCCAAACATTACGTTTGATAATCTTTACAATCAAGAGGATAATAAATAATGGCATTATCAGGTAGCACAGATTTCGAACCAAACGTAGCTGAGTTTGTAGAAGAAGCATTTGAAAGGTGTGGACTAGAACTTAGAACTGGTTACGATTTAAAAACAGCTCGTAGATCTATAAATCTAATGTTAGCTGAATGGGCTAACCGTGGTTTAAACCAATGGACAATAGAACAAGCAACACAGACTGTTACTGAAGGTACTTCTAGTTATTCTCTAAATTCTAATGTTATTGATGTTTTAGATGTAGTCTTACGAAGAACCGTAAATCAAACACAAACTGATATAAGCATGAATCGTATTAGTAGATCAGAATATATCAACATACCAAACAAAGAAACAAAGGCTAGACCATCACAATTCTTCTTTGATAAATTAACAACACCAGCATTGAAGGTCTGGCCTGCACCTGAAAACAGCACTGATATATTAGTTTTCAACAAACTTGTAAGAATGGATGATGCAGATAAAGCAACAAATACTATGGATATGCCATTTAGATTTTATCCTTGTTTTGTAGCTGGTTTAGCCTATTACTTATCACTTAAGAAAAATCCACAACTTACACCACAACTAAAAGCTATATACGAAGAAGAGTTCCGTAGAGCTGCTGATCAGGATGAAGACAGAGCTTCATTTAGAATCAGACCAGATATTAGGATGAGATGACATGGCATATGCTCTTGGTAAATTTGCACGGGCTTTATGCGATAGATGTGGTTTTGAATATAAGTTAAGTCAACTCAGAGAAGAATGGAATGGTGCTAAAGTTTGTTCAGAGTGTTACGAGCCAAAACACCCACAACTAGAGCCACTTACTGCTAAAGCAGATCCTGAAGCATTATACAAACCTAGACCTAATAACGACCATGAAGAAGGTGAAGGATTTGTAGTGGTAGTCAACTCTAATATATTTAAACCTGATTTTATGAATCCAGCGACACTACCTGCTAACTTCACAGTAGCTAAGATGACAGGTGAATTGGGTGAGGTTACAATAGTTACATGACACTAGCAGAGCTAAAAACATTAATACAAAATTATGTAGAAAACTCAGAAACTACATTTGTTAACACGCTTGATGATTTTATCAAAAATGCTGAAGACAGAATCTTTGAACTTATACAGCTTGATTACTTTCGTAAAAATGTATCTGGTAATCTAACTACTGGTAATACTTATCTTACAGCACCAACAGATTTTAAGATGTCTTTTTCACTAGCTGTTATTGATAGTAACGGTGATTATCATTATTTAGATAAGAAACATACTACCTTTATGCGTGAATACGCTGTAGATCCTACAGACGCAACAGAAAGAGGTAGACCACTGTATTACGCAGATTTTGATAAAGAACTTTCTACAGCGTCTGACAATGGCTCTACGCTTATTGTAAGCCCAGTACCAGATCAAGATTACAATGTAGAATTACACTATCTTTATAAACCAAATTCATTAGTTACAGACACTACAGGAACCTGGCTTTCACAAAACGCTAGAAATGCTTTATTATATGGTTCATTAGTGGAAGCTAATATATTTTTAAAGGGTGAAAGCGATATGCAACAGCAATACGAGCAACGCTTTTTACTGGAAATAACTAGATTAAAAAATCTTGCAGAAGCTCGCGGAAGGAGGGATGAATATCGGTACGATTCTTTGAGGTCACCGGTATCGTAAAAATACATGAAAAAAATTGAAAGTCTGAAAGGTAAATCAGTTGCCATCGTTGGCATGGGTAAAAGCTGGTTTGATTATAATCTTGCAAAATCACACGGAGTGCACTTTGATGAAGTCTGGGTAATTAATGGTGTTGGCACTGTTATATATCACGATAGAGTGTTTATGATGGATCCTGCATCTAGGTTCTTAGATACTGATGATGCTGGTGGTCAAACAGAAAGCATGAAAGAAATGCTGTTAGAACACGAAGGTCCTATTTATACCTGTGAACTAGATGATAGATGTCCAGGATTAGTTGAATATCCACTAGAAGAAGTGGTTAATTACTCAAATTGTCATTATCTAAACAACACTGTTGCTTATGCAGTAGCTTTTGCTTATTGGAATGAAGTAGCAAATCTCAAAATGTTTGGTATTGATTTTTCTTACAAAGGTAACTTACATTTTGCTGAAGCAGGTAGAGGTTGTGTAGAGTTTTGGTTATCTAAATGTATATCAGCAGGTATGCAGGTAGAAGTGGCACATACCTCTGGTTTATTAGATACAGATGTACCAGCAGAACAAAAACTATACGGTTATCACAGGCTCAAAAACCCATATATCATTTTAGTAGATGAAGAAGGCATTAAGCTAGAACGAATAGATAACCTAGAAATAGTTAAAAAAACACAAGAACCTGTGCTTATCGATAGGCACGATTCACACCTAAAACCAGTAGAACCTAAAAAATGGTAGATGAAATAACACCAGCCGGAATGCCAGGATTAGGTCTCATAGAGGCTAAAACTACTAATTTTGGTGGACATCCACCTGAGTTTTGGGCGGAAAGATTAACCGAGAAAATAGTTAGTTCTTCTGATTCTAGTGATCCGTATGTGCAAGAACAGGCTAGAGCCTATAAAGAACTTATTTATAAGGTTTGTTTGATTTATATAAAAAATGCGTTAAAATCCTATAAAGCTACTCTTATACAAGAATTAGTTAAGTCTGGAGATACTGAGTTAGCTGATATAATTAAAAGGATATAATATGGCTATAACATCAACATTAACCACAAGCTTTAAGAAAGAACTTCTTGAAGGAGTGCATAATTTTAAAAACTCAGGCGGAGATACATTTAAACTAGCTTTATACACAAGCTCTGCTACCCTAGGTGCGACTACTACTGCTTTTACTACTACAGGACAAGCAAGTGGTACAAATTACACTTCTGGTGGATCAAACCTAACAAGAGTAGATCCTACTTCAAGTGGTACTACTGGGTTTACAGATTTTGCTGATTTAACTTTTGGAACTGCTACAGTTACTGCTAGAGGGTGTATGATTTACAATTCTACTGATAGTAATGCATCTGTTGCTACTATCGACTTTGGTGGTGATAAAACATCGACAGCAGGTGATTTTACAATAGTTTTTCCAGCAGCAGCGGCAAGTACAGCGATTATACGTATAGCCTAAAATGGCTGAGTTCCTAAACGGTTGGGGTCGAGGTACCTGGGGCCAGTTAGGTTTTGGAGAAGGTTCGGCACCTTTAGAAATAACCGCACCCGCTGCAGGCTCAACAGGATCTCCAGTTGCAGCAGTAAATGCTCAGGCTATAGCTTCAGTAGGTGGTGTAACTGCATCTTTGGGTTCTGTTAGCGTATTTATTCAAGCTGATGCTAATATAACTCCTGCAACTCAATTAGCCGCAGCAAATTTAGGAACACCGACAATAACATCCGTAAACAATATTTCTGTAGATGGTTTTGCTAATACATCAGCTTTAGGTACAACAACCCTATCAACAAACAACAATATATCTGTTATTACAGATTTTTCTGAGGGACTTTTAGGTGATACTTCGCTTGTTACAAATAATAATTTAACAGTTTCTGGATTTGGTACAACATCAGCACTAGGAACTACTACAACCACTACAGTAAATAATGTTTTTATAACTGGTTTAGCAGGTACTTCCGCCCTAGGATCAGTTGCTACAGTTTGTAAAGCAAATATAAATATTACAGGACTTTCAGCTACAGGATTTGTAAGCGATGTGTTAGTGTGGGGACTCATAGATGATGCACAAACACCAAATTGGGAAAAGGTAGCTTAACTTTTATGAAAAAACAACTTATAATAAATTTGAACGGAGACAAACATGGCAACTTATGTAAATGATCTTAGGTTAAAAGAAATAACAACAGGTGATGAATCAGGCACTTGGGGAACAAGTACAAACACTAATCTAGAATTAATTGCAGAAGCATTTAGCTTTGGTACAGAAGCTATAACTACAAACGCTGATACTCATACAACCACAATAGCAGACGGTTCTACTGACCCAGGTAGATCAATATTTTTAAAATACACAGGAACACTTGATTCAGATTGTACTATTACGTTAGGACCAAACACCGTATCAAAAATGTGGTTTATTGAAAACGCAACTACAGGCTCACAAAATATAATTATTTCTCAAGGCAGTGGTTCTAATGTCACCATACCAGCAGGCCATGTAAAAGCTGTTTATTCAGACGGAGCAGGTTCTGGAGCAGCAATAGTAGACGCTTTTACCGATTTAAACCTAGCAGGAACTACAACAGTAGATGTTTTAGCTGGTAGTGGTAACGCAACTATAGGCGGCACATTAGGAGTTACAGGTGCTGTAACAGCAGATGCAGGTGTGTCTATAGACAACATAACCATAGACGGAACTGAAATAGATTTATCTTCTGGCGATTTAACTATAGATGTAGCAGGAGATATTACTCTTGATGCTGATGGTGGGGATATATTTTTTAAAGATGGTGGAACTGCTCATGGTAATTTTCTATTAAGTGGTTCTGATTTTACAATCGGCTCATCTCAAAACAATGGCGATTTAATATTCAGAGGTATTGATGGTGGGGCTGATGTCACAGCCCTTACCCTTGATATGTCGGATGCAGGTACAGCAACATTTAATCACGATGTAAAACTTGGAGATAATGGACAAGCCATATTTGGTGCTGGTTCAGATGCTACCATATTTAGTGATGGGTCAAATGGGTATATGAGAGGGTTTCTTGCCTTACAAAATAATGCAGGAGACAAAGATTTTATTTCATTCGTAGATGGTGGGGCTACATCTCTTTATCATAACAACTCAGCAAAACTAGCCACAGCATCAACAGGCGTAAATGTAACAGGTGCATTAACAGAAGATTCAAACAGAGTAGCAACTAATGGCAGGGCTATAGCTTTTAGTTTATTATTTTAGTAATATAGGAGACAATTATGGCAACACCAAATATAGTAAATGTAACAAGCATAATACCATTCACAATAAATGGGGTGTGTACAACTTCTTTAGTAGATATTATAGATGTACCTGCTGATAAAGTTTATAAAATAAACACAATATTAATTGCAAACGTAGATGGTACAAATGCAGCAGATATTGATATGTGGATATCAACCGATAATGGTGGTAATTTTTATAATATTGCCTCAACCATTTCAGTACCAGCAGACTCAACACTATCTTTTTTATCTACACCTCTTTATTTGGATGAAACAGATTTATTGCGAATCCGTGGTACTGCTACTACTGATTTACAGTACACAATTTCTGGCGAAATATTAGATGATGCTTAAGGAGTTAGAAGATGGCTCACTTTGCAGAACTTGATAGCAATAACGAAGTAATCCAAGTAGTTGTAATATCTAACGATGATGTAGATGCTAATGGTGGTGATTATTCATCACAAGCTGAAACCTTTGTTGCTAATCTTTTACCACACTCAGAAAATGGTGTTGCATGGAAACAAACTTCTTATAACGGCAATCAACGCAAACAATATGCAGGTATAGGATATACCTATGATGCAGTAAAAAATAAATTTATTGCTCCACAACCTTTTAATTCTTGGACATTAGATTCTAACGATGATTGGCAGGCACCTGTAACTCTTCCTAATATTACAGAAGTAAACTCTAATCCTATTGAAATTTTATGGTACGAGCCTAAACAAGAATGGAGGGGTAAAACTTATACAGGTAGAGATTTAGAAATAGAAACAGACTATGCGTGGAATGCAAGTAGTCTCGAATGGAGACAAGTTTAATTATGTCAATTGGTAATGGTGGAATAATTGGTCCAGATAATGATCCAACAACAAGCACTCAAAGTGAAGTAATAACCACTTTTAATGCTAGTGGTACTCTAACCACAGCAACCCATACACAAGAACTACAATATCTTATTATCGCAGGTGGCGGTGGTGGTGGAGGTCACCCTGTAGCTCCAACAGGTACTGTAGGAGATAGGGGTGGTGCTTCTTCTATAGCAGGAGTTCCTATTACAACTGTAGATACAGTTGGAGGCGGTGGTGGTAATACAGGTTTTTTTGTACCTGACCCCGGTGAACAACCCGGAGGTTCTGGCGGTGGCGGTGGTAGACGTCCTGCGGGTACTGGAACTGCTGGTCAAGGTTTTAATGGAGGGGCTGGTATTAGAGGCAACGCAGGAGGAACAGACCTTACTGGTGGTGGAGGTGGTGCAGGTGCCGTAGGACAAGACCATCAACCATTCAATTCTCCTATTGGTACAAAAAATGGAGATGGCGGAGCTGGTGTCGCATCATCAATAACAGGCTCACCCGTAACTAGAGCAGGCGGTGGCGGTGGTTCAAGTAATTATGTAAATAGTCCAATTCAAGTAGGTACTGGAGGCTCTGGTGGTGGCGGAAACGGAGGCAACCAAAGTTACACAGGCACTAGCGGTACAGCTAATACTGGCGGTGGTGGTGGCGGATGGTCTGATGGTATTACTGGTTTCCAAAACTTTGGAGCAGGTGGAGGAGCAGGTGGTTATAGATGTTCTGTTCCAGGAGAAAGCTCTGGAGGCGGTGCCTCGGCTGAACCTACACTAGCTGTAGTCGGTGGCACAAATTACACTATTACTGTTGGAGCTGGAGGCGCAGGAGCAGCAACACCTGCACCAAGTGGATCAAGCACCAATGGTGGTTCTGGCGTAGTGATTATTAAAGAGCCACAAGTAGATTTTGTATCTGGAGCTTCTGGTGTTTGGGGTTTAAATGAAGTTTACGAGTTTGTAAAAGCTGGTACTTGGACAAATTAAAATAATAAAAAATGAATCTTAAATGGTATTACTGGTACTTTCAGTCAGCTATACCAGAAAGAATATGTGATGAAATAGTACGTTATGGTAAAGAGCAAGATCAAGAAATAGCTCTTACAGGTAATTTTCAAAAAGATAATCTTACTGATACAGAACTAAAAAACATACAGAAAAAACGCAAATCTGATGTTGTTTGGATGTCAGACAGATGGATATATAACGAAATTCAACCCTACATATATCAAGCAAATACAAGTGCTGGTTGGAATTTTGAATGGGATTGGTCAGAGGCTTGCCAATTTACTGAATATAAAAAAGGACAATTTTATGATTGGCACTGTGATTCGCGTGAAGAACCTTACAACAGTCCAGATAATATAAATACTCATGGTAAGCAAAGAAAACTTAGTATGACTGTATCACTCACTGACCCTAAAGAATACGAAGGTGGAGATTTAGAGTTTGATTTTAGAAATACAGACAAAGGCTCCCAACCAAGAATATGTAAAGAAATTAGAGAAAAAGGTAGTATAATTGTTTTTCCTTCTTTTGTTTGGCATAGAGTAAAGCCAGTTACAAAAGGGACAAGACACTCCTTAGTGTGTTGGAATTTGGGGTACCCTTATAAATGATTAAAAATCTAAAAAACCCAGTTACAGAAAGTTATAAAAATTTAAAAAATGTAGTATTAAGCAATAACTTCCCTTGGTATTACCTTGATAAAACTGTTTCTGATACAGATGAAGAAGATATGGGTTTTTTTGCTCATTGTTTATTGGGCAGACCAACACATCAAAGTTATGGCAAACAAGTTCCTGCTATACCTGAAAGAGTATCTACCTATTTTGATGAATGTTATTCTGTATTGAAAGAAATACTTGATTTTAACAACATAGATTTAGAAGTTATGTATCGTATGAATATAAACATGACGCCACATAGTTCCGTTAAATCTAGCATACCGCACATAGATCTAAATTTTCCTCACAAAGTCGTTATAGTTTATTTAACAAAATTTTCACAAGGTAGAACAATAGTATTAGGAGAGGATAATCAAAAATTTTATTCAAATCCAAAAGAAAATAGTGTCATTATGTTTGACGGCAAACTCGAACATTATCAAGAATGTCCAGATATAGATGAAAAAAGAATAGTTATAGTTGCAAATTTTTTATGAGTTTTAAAAAAGATAAATACCAAATAATTAAAAATGCTATATCAGAAGAATTAGCAGATTTTTGCTATCAGTATTTTTTAAATAAAAGAATGGTGGCAAGACATTTATTTGATGAAAAATATATATCTCAGTTTACCGAATACTTTGGTGTTTGGAACGACCAACAAATACCTGAAACTTATTCACATTACGCTGATATAGTTATGGAAACTTTATTACAAAAGGTTAAACCAATTATGGAAAAAGAATCAGGTGTAAAGCTTATAGAAACTTATTCTTATGCAAGAATTTATAAAAATGGTGATGAACTTAAACGACATAAAGATAGACCTTCATGCGAAATATCTACTACTATGAATTTAGGCGGAGATGATTGGTCAATATTTTTAGAACCTTCAGGTAAAAAAGGTAAAGATGGTGTAGAGATTAAACTTAAACCTGGTGATATGCTTATGTATCGTGGTTGTGATTTAGAGCATTGGCGTGAGCCATTTCTGGGTAAAGACTGCGGGCAAGTATTTTTACACTACAACGATGCAAATGGTGAAAATGCTAAACAAAATAAATTTGATGGCAGACCTATGATTGGATTACCTTCATATTTTAAACAATAATGTACGAAACTTATTATTGTGACATTTTAAAAAAAATAAATACTAATAAATTTCATAAAAAACTGCGGCATTTTATTAAAAATAACCCGTGTTGCAAAGACTATCCAAAATGCGAACACGCAAGAATACAATCTAACGGAACTCTATACAAAGACTACAAACAACTAAATCAATCTATTGATAATACTGTATCTAAATATTTAGGTTATCAGCCAAATATTTTACATAAAAAATGTTGGGTGTTTTTAAATAAAGCAGGCGAAAAAATAGATTCAATAAGGCATAACCACGCAGATACTTGTCAAAACTTTAATATTTCAGCAATAGCTTATTTAACTGAAACAAATTTTGGCACCGTATTTAGCGACAGTAATAAAATAAAACCTGTAATTAATTGTTGGAATTTATTTGATTCAAGGCTATATCATCAAGCTGAAAAAGGAATACCTAAAATAGATAGATATGTATTAGCTTTTGACGTAGCCATAGGCGATTAAACTTTTTTGCACTATAATAAAATAAATCTGAAAATACAGATTAAAATAAAGGAGAAAGTATATGACAACTTTAAATATAATCGCTTGGGTTACAGCTATAATTTCAATAGCTTCAGTTGTAGCAGCAATAACACCTACTCCACGGGATGATCACTGGTTTAGTCATTTATATAAAATAATTGACTGGTGTGCACTAAATGTGTTGAAAGCAAAGGATAAGTAACATGGGTATTTTTTCAAAACTATGGGACAAAATGACTGGCACTGAAAAAGTAAAAGTAAGAGCCAGGAATAAAAAAGGGCACTATGTTGCAGACGATAAATCTACTCCAGATGTCAATGAAGCCTATACTATAAAAAGAGTAAAGAAAAAGAAAACCTTTACTGATAACAGTGGCTAAATCTCCTGATGCGTTTGTTTATAACGCAACATTAGAAAGGATCGTAGACGGTGATACATTTGATTGCTGTCTCGATCTGGGCTTTGATGTAAAGCTACACAAACAACGCGTTCGTCTACACGGTATAGATACACCAGAATCAAGAACCAAGGATCTAGCAGAAAAGAAGCTAGGACTGGCCGCAAAAGAAAGACTCAAAGAACTTTGCACAGGTAAATTTAAAATTAAATCTCTTGGCAAAGGCAAGTATGGTCGTATACTAGGTATACCATATACTGAAGATGGCAAAGATATTTGCCAGATGTTAATTAAAGAAGGTCATGCAGTAGAATACCACGGAGGCACTAAAACCAAAGTTTGGGGTGATTATTAATGGCACAAGAAGTTTCATCAATATCTAGAGTTGGCACAACAGAACCTTTTGAACTACAAGTATCGAGAGGACAAGTTGCTTTTCATAAAACACAATTTAAGTTTGGTTTTAATCCTGATATAGATGATTCTTTAGAAACCGTATGGGCTGAAGGTGGTTTATATAGTTATTTAACTTCTGCTACAGTCTTAAAAATATCTAGCTCTTCAGCAAACGACACCTCAGCAGGTACTGGAGCAAGAACCATAACTATTAGTGGTCTTGATGCTAATTATGACGAGATAAGTGAATCCGTTACTCTTAATGGTCAAACAGCAGTAAATACTACACAATCTTTTTTAAGAGTATTCAGAATGATTGTCGATACAGCAGGATCTGGTGGTCAAAACGCTGGAGTTATATATGCAGGTACGGGTACAGTTACTTCTGGTGTACCAGCTAATAAATATGGGACTATAGCTGTAGGTGATAATCAAACGCTTATGTGTTTTTGGACTGTGCCTAGAGGTTATAACGCTTATTTATATGAAGTCGACATTAGCATGAACACTGAGGTAGCTAATAAATACGGTACAGTATCCTTGGTAGCAAGACCAGAGGGCGGAGTTTTTAACGTCAAAGATAAGTTTGCTTTATCACAAGATATTATTCATCAAGAGTTTAAACACCCAATAAAGTTTTCAGAAAAAACCGATTTAGAAATAAGAGCCATAGCTAGTAGCTCAAACGCAAATCTTGCAGTGTCTGCTTCTATGGATTTTATTTATATAGAAAAAAGACCTTTCCCTGCATAGTGGATTCAGCAGTAACCATAATTCAAGAGGTAGGATTTCCTATCGCAGCAGCAATAGGTCTTGGTTGGTTTATATACAAACTGGTTATACGTATTGTTGATGGCATGGAAGCCAAACTAGACACTGTTGATGAAAAAGTAGAATCACAGATAGCGTCTATAGAAGAACGTCTAGGCACAAAACTTGACTCACAGCATGGTATTTTAGTAGCCTTAATAGACAGAGTGCGTAGTTTAGATAATGAAATCATACGCCAGGACACACTAATTAAAACAATATTAGGTGTGCCACAACTAATAGATAGCAATAAAATTGCTAAGGCTGATAGAGATGACCAAAGAAAAGACTAAAAAACAATTAGAAAAAGAACAGCTTGAAAAAGATAGATTGCTGTGGTCAATAGTGCTTATTGGCATAATTTTAATAATTGGTATTTTTGTACAAAACATAAAGGCTGATCAGATCGTTCACAAATTTAAGTCACCTAGCTTTAGTGGTGTTGGCACGTCTAGTCACTATTTAACAATAGAGAACCAGCAGTACACCAGAAAACTTACAATAAAAGAAGAAATCAAAGCACTACAAGAACAAATAGAAAGAGATAAAGAAAACACTACACTAGCTCGTTTTTTGCGTAATTTAGAATCAAGAATCTATGCACAACTATCACGACAATTAGTGGATAATCTATTTGGTGAAACACCACAAACGGAAGGCACTATAGAACTCGAAGGTAATACTATAGAATATACATCTGATGGACAATTTATTACATTACGAATAACCGATGCTGATGGAAATGTCACCGAGATTACTTTGCCTATTGGTTCTTTTACTTTCTAGTTGCTCTATATTTGACCAGTTTGAAGATACATACGAGCAAAGGTTTAAACAACACAACATAGTTTCTATCCAGGAACTTCAATCAGATAAATTAAAAAACGCACCTATACCAAAGGTTAGACCTGTTGTTGCTGTATATCCTTTGGCTTTCACAGATCAAACAGGTCAACGTAAATCAAACTCTGAGTTTGCTTTGTTCAGTACGGCTATAACTCAACAACCTAATGCTTTACTTATAAGAGCCTTAAAACACGCTGGTAACGGACAGTTTTTTAGGGTTGTAGAAAGAGTTGGTTTAGATAATTTAACCAAAGAAAGACAGCTTATACGTTCGGCAAGAGAGCAATTTGCTTCTGAAGAAGAAAAAAAGAAACAATTAGCACCATTACTCTTTGCAGGCATACTTATAGAAGGTGCAGTAATATCATACGAAGCAAACCTTGAATCTGGTGGATCAGGAGCTCGTTATCTAGGCATTGGTAATAGTGTTCAGTATAGAGAGGATAATATAACTGTAAGTCTACGCATGATTTCTGTAGCAACAGGAGAAGTATTATTAGAAGTTCTTAGTCAAAAAACCATATTTAGTTATGGTAAAACCAATGATGTATTCAGGTTTATTGAAATGGACACAGAGCTCGTAGAGATAGAGTTAGGCAACGCTAGAAACGAATCGTCTACCATAGCCCTCATGAAAGCTATTGAAGGTGGTGTTCTTGAGATAATTAACCAGGGTTTTGACAAAGGTTATTGGGTTTTACAAACAGAAGAAGTAGGAGTAGAATCGAGTGATGAAGAATAAACTAACGTGCTTATTTCTTGTTTTTTCTTTTGTTCACGTTGCAGCTGACAATGAAATTTACATAGATCAAAACGGAAATACTGCATCTATAGATCTAGAACAGTTAGGTAGTTCTAACCTTATTGGTGGAACCGAAGCTGTTTCTGGCACCATGACTGCTCTTGACCTTGATGGTGTAAGCATGACACTAGATATAAATCAAATCGGTTCAAGCAACTTATTTAGATCAGACGCTATTGATGGCGATAACTTTACTGGATTTTTTGAGTTTGATGGTGATAGCAATGTTATGGATATATTGCTTAACAGCACAGGACTTATAAGTGCTGATTATGTTAATTTAATGATTGATGTCACTGGCAGTAGTAACGAATTTGATATAAAAATAGCTGAAAATGCAGATTCATCTTACCTTGATTTAGACTACACTATATTAGGTGGTTCTAATCAATTTGATATAGATATTGATTATGCTAATGCTATTAATTTTGTTGATATTAATGGTAGTTCAAACGTCTTTAACTTTACTGGAAGTGGTTATTCAGGGAATACATCATCTGATTCAGCATATTTTTATATGGACTTAGATGGAAGCAGTAACACATTTAACATTATACAGTCATCAACACTAGCAAGGGATTGGTTAAAAATTGAAGGCACTACTTCTAATAGTAATATTTGTATCACACAAAACGATGGGGGAACCTCAACAAGCTGTTGATATAGGTGATATATCTGAGCTTAGAGGTTCTGCACAAATATTAAGAGATAAATCTTACGAAGCTAATTTAGAATTTGCTATACAAAGCAACGATGAGGCTATAACAAAAGATGGCAGAATGGCTATCACTTTTCTTGATAAGTCTACTGTAAAACTAACCGAACATTCACAATTACTTATTGATGAATATATTTACGATCCAGACCCATCAAAGTCTAAGATGGCTCTTACTTTTGGTTTAGGCACAGCTAGGTTTATTACAGGCAATCTAAACAGAATAGATAAACAAAACATACAACTTAAAACACCAACAGCTAATATAGCGATAAGAGGCACTGACTTTACAGCCACTGTAGATGAGCTAGGCCGGAGTCTTATTATTTTATTACCAAATAAATTTGGTTTATCTAGTGGTGAGATAGAAGTTGTTACAGCCACTGGTTCTGTTTTGCTGAATAAACCTTATCAGGCAACAACCGTAAGTGTGTTTGAATCATCTCCTACAAAACCTGTAATTTTAGATCTTACTTTAGATCTTATAGATAATATGCTTATTGTTAGCCCACCAAAAGAAGAAGAAATTATTGTAGAAGAAAATACAAGCACACAAACCAACAGTTTGCTTGACTTTAACGATTTAGATATAGATTACTTAGCAGAAGACTACTTAGACGAAGATCAACTCGAATTCACAGAGCTAGATATAAATTACCTTGATGTAAACTTTCTTGAAGATTTGTTAGATGTAATAGATGCACTTGCTGTAGAAAAAGAAGAAGACCAATTAAGATTAGCAACAAGCACACAAATAGTTGGTACTCTAATAGGTAATGATCCTGACACACAAATAACCACTTTAATTACAGGTAATGTCATTAGTCTTAGAAGAAATGTAAGCGAAAGTGTTAGATTAGACTTGAACGGTAGTAATGCTTACACAGTAATTTTGATACAAGATGGTGTTTCTAATACAATTAAAGTCAACGGAGGTAGTGATAGTGTTATTACAATCACCCAAAGTAAATGAATAAACTTATTTTTCCTATATTGGTTGTATTATCACTGCCACTTATATTTCAAAGCACTCCAACTGAAATATTTAAACTCAAAATATTTGATGCTTTTGTAACGACACCAGAGCCATCTGGTAATTTTGTTGTATTGAACATTACAGAAGAAGATATTGAAAAACAAGGTGGTTGGCCATTTCCTAGGAGGACACTTGCACAAATACAAGTAGATTTAATAAATGAAGGTGCTATAGGTGTTGGTTGGGTCATAGGTTTTCCACAAGCCGATCGCATGGGTGGAGATAAAGTGTTTGCCACTACCCTTGGATATGCTCCTTCTGTGTTAGCTATGTTTGAAAATGCTAATGGTAGCTATCCCAAAACTACAGGCACTGTTATCAAAGGCGATGATACTGGTGGTATGTCGACACCTGGCGTTATACAAAACATAGACGTGCTACAAGAAAATGCAAATCAAGGTATTGCTAGTGCACCAGTTGATATAGATAACTTGGTTAGAAGAATACCACTGTTACTTAAAACTCCTGATGGTTATGTTAGCTCTTTTGGTACAGAAGTCTTAAAAACACTTACAGGAGCTCGAACTTACATCATTACTACCAATGATGTTGGTATACAAGAAATAGCTGTAAGAGGTATACCACCCGTTAAAACAGATAGTCTTGGTCGTAAATGGATCAGTTGGGTAGATACACCACAAACAACATTAAAAGAAATGGATGTTGCAGGTAAGTTTGTATTTGTTGGTGTTACTGCTCCAGGAATCATGCCACAAGTTGCAACACCGACTGGATTATTAGAACCACATAAAATACAAGCTGCACTATCTGAATCAATATTGATAGAAAACTCTCCATTTATTCCAGATTTTGCACTTGCGTTGGAAATTTTAATTTTTACAATTTTTGTGTCGTTGACGTGGCTTGTAATTAATTATTTTGGTGTAACTAAGGGCGTAAGCCTTGCTGTAATTTTGCTCTTTACTACGGGCTTTACAGGAGCTTTTAGCATTCAAAAAGGTTATTTAATAGATTTTTCATGGACTTTTGTATCTCAATTCATTGCTGGTGCTATTGCTTTCTATCTAAACTTTAGAAAACAGTATAAATTACGCCAACAAATTAAAAAACAGTTTGAGCATTATCTTGATCCAAGACAAGTTAAAAAGTTACAAGACAATCCAGAGTCATTAGTTTTGGGTGGTGAGCGAAGGTATTGCACTTTTCTCTTTACAGATGTCCGTGGGTTTACTGCTATGTCAGAACGACTAGAACCAGAAGAGGTAACTTTGATTATGAACAAAGCTTTAACTATTCAAGCAAACGCAGTTAAAGAATATGGAGGAATGGTAGATAAATATATTGGCGATGCCATGATGGCTATATTTAATGCTCCTATAGATTTACCAAATCATGAAACAGCAGCCGTGCTTTGTGCTAAAGAAATACAAGAAAATATAAAAAAAGCTGACATTGGTGTAGAAATAGGTGTGGGTGTAAACACTGGATATGCTGTTGTTGGTAATATGGGTAGTGATACTAGATTCGATTATACAGCTATTGGAGATGCTGTAAATCTAGCAGCTAGACTTGAAAGCTCAACTAAAGAAGTTGGCGAAGATTTAGTCATAGGTTATGATACCATTAAAGTTGATACCTTTAGTGATCAAATAATGCTAAAAGAACTTGATGGTATTTTTGTAAAAGGTAAAAAGAATAAAATAAAAATATTTACTACTGCATAATATGAAACAAGAAATAACTACAAACGATTTAGTAGCAAGACTTACAAAGCTAGAAACAATTTCGCACGAGCGTTGGAAAACCGCATTTAATGAATTTTCTGATATTAAAGAAGAAATTACTCATATAAATTCAACTATCAAAGCTACTACCTTTGGTGTTTTTGGTTTTTTAGGTGCTTTATTTATAGCAGTAGTAGTAAATATGGTGATGGTATGAAGGGATTACTTAAAAACATAGTAGGTGCTGTAGCCCCTACATTAGGAACAGCAATAGGTGGACCTATGGGAGGCATGGCTGCAAACATGATTGCAGATGTTCTGGGTGTACCAAATGATCAGAAATCAATAGAAAGAGCAATACAAAACGCTACACCAGAACAAATGTTAGAACTCAAGAAAGCTGAACAACAATTCGAAGTTCAAATGAAAGAGCTCGAAGTAGATGTATTCAAACTAGAAACTCAAGACAAACAAAATGCTAGAGGTATGTTTAGCAAAGATTGGACTGCAAGAATAATTGGTATAGCAACTATAGGTGGCTTTTTAGGTTATATATTTTTGGTTACGTTACAACCGCCAGAACAAAACTCCGAAGCTTTAATAAATCTTGTTTTGGGTTATCTTGGAGGATTAGCTAGTGCAATTATTTCGTTCTATTTTGGAGCATCTAACACATCCAACAAAGGAGAATAAGATGAAAATTTCACAAGAAGGTTTAGCTCTTATTAAGAAGTTTGAAGGTTGTGAGCTTGAAGCTTACAAATGTGCAGCTGGAGTATGGACTATAGGATATGGTTCTACCAAGAATGTAAAAGAAGGCGATACAATGAAACAAGAAGATGCTGATAATTTATTGTTACATGAAATGGAAGAATACGAAGGATATGTAAATGATCTTGTAGAAGTTGATCTAGAACAAAATCAGTTTGATGCACTAGTTTCTTGGGTATTTAATTTAGGACCTGCAAATTTAAAAGCCTCAACTTTGTTAAAAGTTCTAAACGCTAAAGATTATGAAGGTGTACCAGCACAAATTAAACGCTGGAATAAAGCTGGTGGCAAAGTATTACAGGGACTTATAAGAAGAAGAGAAGCAGAATCTTTGTTGTTTGAAGGCAAAGAATGGCATGAGGTATAACCATGCCGTTGCAGAAGCTTACATTTAGACCAGGTATCAACAGAGAGGGAACAGCTTACGATAACGAAGGCGGTTGGTTTGATTGTAATTTAGTACGTTTTCGAAAAGGCAGACCAGAAAAGTTTGGTGGTTGGCAAAAACTTACCATTAATACATATTTAGGCACAGCTAGGGCTTTACATCCATGGATTTCTTTAGAAGGTACTAAATTTTTAGGTTTAGGTACAACTTGGAAATATTATGTAGAATCTGGTGGTGCTTTCAATGATATTACGCCTATACGATCTACTACATCTGCTGGTGATGTAACTTTTTCTGCAACCAATGGAGATGCAACTATTACGGTAACTGATACTGCTCATGGTGCTGTTCAGAATGATTTTGTAACATTTTCAGGTGCTGTATCATTAGGTGGTAACATAAACTCAAATGTATTAAATCAAGAGTATCAGATAGCGACTATAGTCAATGACAATAGCTATACTATAGAAGCAAAAAATACTTCTGGTGTTACTGTTACAGCAAATTCATCAGATACTGGAAATGGTGGATCTTCAGTTGTTGGTGCTTACCAAGTAAGTGTGGGCTTAGATATATATATACCTGGAACTGGCTGGGGTATAAATGGTTGGGGATTAGGAACTTTTGGCAGTACATCATCTTTAAGCAACACTAATCAGTTAAGACTATGGACTCATGATAACTTTGGTGAAGATTTAATTATAAATCAAAGAAACGGTGGTATTTACAAGTGGACTGAAGAAGATGGATTATCAGCTAGAGCTGTAGAACTATCAGGTATCTCTGGTGCTAATTTAGTACCAACAAAAAGTTTACAGGTTATAACTTCAGAAAAAGACAGACATCTTATTGTTTTAGGTTGTGATCCTATATCTGGTTCAGCAAGAACAGGAACTATAGATCCTATGCTTATTGCATTTAGTGATCAAGAAAATGCTTTAGATTTTGAACCATTATCTACTAATACAGCAGGGTCTCTAAGATTATCTTCAGGATCATCAATTATTGGTGGTGTAAAAGCTAGACAAGAGATATTAGTTTGGACTGATACAGCTCTTTATAGTATGCAATTTATAGGTCCTCCATTTACTTTTGGTATAAATCTAATAAATGAAGGAACAGGTCTAGTAGGTCCAAAAGCCGCAATAACAACTCCTAGTGGTGTTTACTGGATGAGTTACAACAACTTTTACACATACAATGGTAGCGTACAAACACTACCTTGTTCTGTACATAACTATGTTTTTACTGATATAAACCTTACACAGTCATTCAAAATAAATGCATTTACTATTAAAGATAAAAGTGAGGTAGGTTGGTTCTATTGTTCATCTAGTTCAGATGAAATAGATAGATACGTAATATACAACTATGTAGAGCAGATATGGTTTTACGGTCAACTTACAAGAACTGCTTGGTTAGACTCTGGTATTGTTAATTACCCGAGAGCTGTAAACGGTGGCTATCTTTACCAACAAGAAGTAGGTTTTGATGACGATGGTTCACCTATGACTAACGTATTTATAGAAAGCTCTGACATGGATATAGGTGATGGTGAACAGTTTAGCTTTATCAAACGAATTATACCTGATTACAAGTTTATTCAAGACGACAACAACTGTAATGTAAACATAGTTCTTAAGACTAGAAACTTCCCAGGTGACCCTCTTACAACCAATTCAACCAGTTCCATCAGTGCAGATACACAACAAGCTTATGTTCGTAGCAGGTCAAGACAGATAGCTTTAAGGTTTGAATCAGACGATGATGCTACTGACGATGGTAATCTTGGTATTGGTTGGAGATTAGGAGCAACACGAATAGATATAAAACCTGATGGTAGAAGATGAGCAAACTACTACAGACTCAACTACCACTAGCATCTGAACAAGTCACATCTGATATTTTCAACAGATTAGTAAGAATACTAGAAATAAACCTTGGTGCTGTAGATCTAGATAATATTAGACAAATCAGTGATCCTGAAAAAAACACACTCAAATTTAATGATGGTAGTATTATTTGGAACACTACTGTTGGTGTTTTACAAGTATATACAGGCAATCAGTGGTTAGATATTGGAGACAGAACGCTACCACAAGGCTTTGAAATGACTTCTAGTGTTGGTAAAGTTACTATAAATATAGCAGGTAGCACCACAATTAACGTATGAGCAACACAGCAGAGGATCTAAGATACAAAACCAAAAACATACTTTTAGAGCATCCTGCTGACTGGTATATAGATAAAAATACGTTTGATGCTGTATCACAATCAGTAGAACCGATAATGGAGTTCTACAAACAAGAAGGCGACACACAACGAAAAGACACTGAATTAGATAAGATTATACAAGAACCCCTTAAAGATGTTTACACAGTGCCTTTCTTTTCAGAAAAGTTTTGCGAAATATTGCTTGATGAAATGAAAAATTTAGAGGCATTTCATGGGTTTCAACCCAACCCAGATGAGGATGAACTGCGTCAAATACCCGAAATAACTTTTCAAGATAATTGCCCAGAAATCTTCCATTCCTTGTTCCATACGATATATACTATAGGTAATCCTATATTTTTGAATATTTGGAATCGACACGTAAACGGTGGTGGAATACAAATAGCCAACTATAATTTAAAGGATAAAAAACAAGGTGCTTGGCATCATGATGCAAGTGCTGATATAAGTATGGTAGTTCCTTTGAACACTGGAAAGTACAAAGGTGGCGGAACTGAGTTTTTGAAACGTGGTACAGTCGAGCCTTTACCTACAGGCCACGCTCTAATTTTTCCGAGTTTTACTCATATGCACAGGGGACTTGCAGTAGAATCAGGAGATAGATACTTACTGGTATTTTGGTTAAAATGTATTGAGGAATAATTTGAGCATGAATAGAATAGACAACTCAGGCACAGGCATAGCAGGATTAGGAAGAGGAGAAGATTCTATGCTTGCCCACGTAGCACCAGGAGAAATGGTAGTACCACCAGTTATCTCTCCAGCAACCCAAGAAATTATTAGAAAAGAAATGATGGCAGTAGGACTAGATCCTAACGAATACACTGTTGGTCAAGGTATGTCTATCAACCCTATAACAGGTATGGCAGAGTTTGGTTTTTTTAAGAAACTAGCAAAATCAGTAAAAAAAGTAGTCAAAAAGATTGCACCAATTGCAGCAGTAATACCTGGACCATGGCAGGGACCTGCAATTATGTATAACAGGGGAAAAGCTATTGTTAATATAGCAAAAGGCGAGGGTGGTATTGGCGACTTAATAACAGCATTTACACCCGCAAAATCATATACAGGTGGTAAAACAGGAAATATCTTTGGCAATGCAAAAGAGTTTTTAACAAAAGGCTCAGATGGAGTTGGTCTATTAGGTAATCTTGGTAAAAGTTTAGGATCTGCTAAAGAATTTGTATTTAAAGGTGATGATGGCGTTGGTCTTTTAGGAAACATTGGTAAAGGATTTAGTGGTGCAAAAGAATACGTATTGCCAGGGGAAGATGGTAAAGGTTTATTTAAAAACCTCATGGGTCCTGGTCAACAACAGATGGACGAATATGACCAGCTCGTAGGAAGTGAAGATTATTTTGATCCAAATTTTGGAACAGTGCAACCCAATCAACAATCTTTTATAAGCAGACTCATTAGTGGCACACCAGGACAGCAAAATGCATTCCAAGAATTTATGGATGACCAGCTAGGATTTGATCCTGGAGGCGGTGGTATTTATAGAGCTTTTGGGGGTAACCAACAAGTAGATGCAGATGGCAACCCAATACAAGGTGGTGGGTTTGGCGGTATAAATCCAGGTTTGGCCGCTATGGCTGCACTTTATGGTAAAGCTGTAAAAGAATCTTACAAAGAAAGAGAAGGTGGCATGAAAGACATTAGACAATCTATAAGACCAGACCTAATGCCAGCTCCTACGTTTACAGGCTTTGACCTAGGCATCAGAAAACAAGCAGCTATGGGTGGATTACAAGAACGACCTAGATTTGCCATGGGTAGATCTGCAATGGCTAATGAGTTAGATATGCGTATGGGTGGTCCAAGCATAGGTCCAGGTACAGGAACAAGTGATGATATACCTGCTATGTTAAGTGATGGTGAGTTTGTAATGACTTCTGCTGCAAATAATGGTTTAGGTGGATTTAAAGTAACAAAGACAGAAACTGGCATAGAGCTAATACCAAACGGCAAACCTGACAGACAAAAAGGTGCAAAGAACATGGATAAGCTTATGAAAACTTTTGAGCAGTTCAACAAAATAGGAATGGCATAATGGGTCTATTATCTAAAATAATGAAGCCGATTGTTAGAAAAAGCATCAATCAAAAAACACCTATGCCACCAAGAAGAAAAGGTGGATTAGCTGGTTTACTTCAAAGAGTAAAAGACAAAAGACTTGAACGACCTATATCTGTAGGAGGCGTTGGCGGTGGAATATCTGCTATCAAAGAGCCAAGCTCTTTAGCACCACCACCACAATTAGGGGTGATAAAACCACCACAAAGACCTATTGGTAGACCAATATTACGAAGAGATGATCTACCCCTACCTCTACAACCACCAACCGATGATCCTTTTTTAAGGCCTAGAGTAGATGCAATTGGCGGCCAACAACCGATACCTCAAGTGCCACTAGCACCACCTCCTGGTGGACCAATACAAATAAGACCAGACTTAATATCATCTAATCGTATATCTGATCAAATTCGTATTGATGATAGACCAATTCCACGTCCATCAATCGGTGGTGCTGGAGGTGGAAGACCAGATTCTAGATTGGATGATTTTGTGGCAACAACAGGACAAGAAGTTTTTGACAAAGATTATTTTGACAGAATTGGAATACCAGATCCAAGAACAAATATTGAAGGATTACAAACCCTTATAGGTAATCAAGGCATCAATCCACCACCAAAACCTCCAAGGCCAATACCACCACAAGACTTTGGCTTTGGTCCAGGAATTAGACCAACAGAAATGATTGGGCCAGATGGCACTATGATTGGTTCAGCAGGCGTAACGCCGCCTACTATGGAAAATAAGCCTATCTCTGGTCCAGGTGCACCAGGATATTTTGGTGATAATCCAGAATTCTTAGCAGGACGACAAAAATTAAGAGAAGAGTTAATTGCTGATGGATTTGATCCAGATACACCCGTTCAAGCATTTAGCACACCAACAGTTGACCCAGTTACCACTGCTCCTACTCCGTCTGCAACAACTATAAGACCAGACTTAATATCATCTAATCGTATATCTGAAGAGCAAGGCACAGATCCCATACAGTCTATGCCTGCACCTGTAGGAGCATTGGATCCTGTTCTTCTAGGTCAAACGGCACAAGAAAATCTTAACGATCCATTAGTAAGAGCATTATATTTTGGTACACAAGACCAACCTGGCTTCTATCAACAACTACAACAAGCTGGTGCTAACCTCATTGGTCAAGACGTACCGCTACAACAAACAGCAGGATTAACACCACTAGAGCTATTAGCAAGACAACAAGCAGTAGCTGGTCTTGGTGGCTTTGAACCATTCTTACAACAAAACAGACAATTAGTTGAACAAGCAATTGATCAGTCAAGACGTGCTGAAGAACTAAGAGATCCTTACTACGGCATAGCTGAACAACAATTACAAACTGGTTTAGGTGAAGAGTTAGGAGGCATTGGTCAGGCACGTGGTATTACCACAGGAGCTACTGATAGATTTGGTAGATCTTTAGGTGGATTGGGTAGACAGGCTATAGGTAGCACTGCTCAATTTGGAGGTAGATTAGGTGAATCAGAAGATTTATTTAGAGGAACTGTAGGTGGTTATGATCAAGGTTTAACACAACAGTTTTACAATCCTTTTGAAGATGCTGTAGTACAAAGAACTATAGAAGATGTTATGGAAGCTGGAGATAAGCAAGACATAGCCTCTAGAGCCCGTGAAATTAGTGCTGGTGCCTTTGGTGGTAGTAGAGCAAGATTAGGTGCACAGGAGCGTAGAGAAGCTCTAGGAGAAGGTTTAGCAAAAGCATTAGGTAGCATAAGACAACAAGGATTTAGCGAAGCACAAAGAACAGGTCTTAGTGAGTTTGCAAGACAAAGAGCGGCAGAAAGAGCTGCGGCTTCAGGACTTTCTGGGTTAGCCACTTCAAGACTAGGTGCTCAACAACAACTAGGAAGTACCTTAAGAGGTCTTACAGGCGATGAGTTTGCAGCACAACAACAACTTGCATCTAATCTTATGGGTTATGGTGCTGCTGGTTCACAAGCTAGACAAAACTTAGCTAGTGGAATGCTTGGTATAGGACAACAAAGAGGTGCAGGTGCATCAGCTCTAGGACAACAGTTAGCTGGATACGGTAGTCAAATAGGTGGTATTGGCTCAACTCAAGAAGGACTTAGAGCTGGTCAAAGAGGCGAGCTAGCTGGATATGGCGGTATCGGTAGAGGTATTGCTGAGACTGGTTTATCTAGAATTTACCAGCAACAACTAGGACAACAACAAAGACCGTTAGGAGTCTTAGGACAAATAGGCTCTATGTTACCTGGTTATCAGCAGACATCTACACAGATTGGTTCACAATACGGATTACCAACAGATCCAACAGCCGCAGGTCTTGGTGCTGCATTTAGTGCTTATGGTGCTTTGGCTCCAAGACAAGGACAGAGTTAATGAACTTTTTGAATCGTAAAATGTTTCAGGCTGGTGGTGGTGCTGTCGCATTAGGACCTTATGACGTTATTGATCGTGCAACAGGTAAAAAAACAACAGTAAATCCAGGGTTTCTTCAAGACATAACTTTGAAATCACAAATAGCATATCCTCTTTTAAATGGTTATAAAACAGGACAACTGCAACTTGGTGAAGGCATTTTACAAGAGCTAGATACTTACAGACAATCAGATGAACCTTTTGGAGCGTCAGGAGATATATCATCACCAACAAGAGTTGACGATTTAGGAACAGCTGCTTTTGATTTATCAAGAGGTTTACTTCGTGGTGCAGAAGGTCCTTTAAGAGGTGTCGCTGGATTTGTTGGTGAACTTACTGGAAGCGATATGCTCAAAGATATTAGCAGTGTTGATTTTAGAACTGGTAGAAGAAAAGAGTTCGAGCCTTTAGTACCAACTAGAGAAGAAAATCGTTCACAAATATTACAGGAATTAGCAGGTAGAGAATTAGCACAACAAACACCCATTACTGATTTTCAAGCAGAGATAGAACAAATACAAGCACCAACACCTGTTATTGCTGGAGATGATCAATCTACCTTTGATTTCAGAGATGAAGATATGCGTAGCAAAGTTGGTCAAGCCGCATATGATGCTGACGTGGCTAGAAGAGAACAAGAGATTAAAGATGATCCAATAAGCCAAACTTTAGGAATTGCTGAGTTTGATGTAGATGAAAGAAGAAAAGCTTTTGAAGAGGCTATGAAAGGTAGAGACGAGTTTGGTGAACTGATACCAACAGATAGACCACCAACACCAGAAATGCAACCAGAGAGCTTATCACCAGGTTTAGATGAAATAGATGTTTTAGTAGAAGATATAATGCCATCTGAAGCTGTAGAAAAATTTGGGGTTGACGACATAAAACCTGAATTATTAAAAATAGATACATCTATCACAGAAGCTGATTTAGATAAGTTTAATGAAGCTGGACCACCAGAGGTGTCTAAGCAAACTACTGGGTTATTTGGTTCTGATAGATTCCTAGACTTCATCAGAAATGTTGGAGCTGGTTTAGTTTCTACTGGACAAATGGGTGAAGGGCTTGCTGTTGGTGCTGCAAAAGCGGCAGAAGAGAGAACTGCAAGAGAGTTACTTGCATCACAAGAAAGAAAGAAATTTGAAGATGCTAAAAGATTACTAGAGATAGAAGCAAATTTGGCTGGCAAAGAGCCCCCTTCAATATCTGATTTAGACAAAATTAAAACAAACGAAGAAGAGCTAAATCAAAGCCTTAGAGATTTCAAAAAAAGTGAAAATACATTATCAAACCTTAATACTGTAATAAAAATTCTAGAGCAAGAAGATGCTACTGGTGTTAAAGGGTTTTTTGGTGAAGCAACAGATATGATTGAGTCAGCAATTAAATCAGATACTGGTAAAAGTTTTGAAGATCTAGAACCACGTACAAGAGCTAATGCTTTGTTAAAAGTTCTACGACAAGCAAACGTAAGAGAAATACTTGGTGAATCTGGTAAAACCATTTCTAACTTAGATAGGCAAATTGTTGAAGAAGTATTCGGTGATATAAAACTAGGCACACCAAGAGCTGTTTCATTGAGAAAACTTAGCGATAGTAGGGAAAACATAATTGGCAATATGGAACAAGCAAGGGATCAGATTACTTCTGCTAAAACTTTCTTTGACCTTGCACAATTCAACTCGCCTGTTTACATGAAAAATTATGATTTAATTACCTTAATTAATAACTTTGATTTTGATAATGCTATGGATTACATTAAAAATGTTACTCAAGCACCCGCAGGCATACCTACTATTGACTTGTAATGCCTAAGTTTAGAGTAAATATAGCACCAGGAGTTTCACACGTAATTGAAGCTAAAAACGAAGATGAAGCCAGAAAAAAAACCAGAGCTGAAATAGCCAAAGGTGCAGTTTCACCATTCTATGATGAATTATTTTTTGATTATGAAACTGGTGTTGATCCAAAAAAAATAAAACCAAAAGAAGGTAAAGCACTTAGACAAAGACTTGGTAGAGCAGAAATATCAAAAGATCCTGATGACCCATACAAAGAACAAAATAAAGTTTTAGGCGATATTATGGCTCGAGTGCGAGCTACTACAGATCCATACACTCAAGAAGGTGTTGCACAAAATATTGTTGGAGATAGTGGTTTTATAAGAAACACTAAAGGTCAACTAGCACTTACGCCTGATGGTTTGCGTTTGTTAGGCTTACCTGTAAAAACCAGAACATTACAAGATGGTACAGTCATAGAACAAAACACCATCATAGACGAAAACGATTTTAACATGATGACTGGTGATGCCGCAGATATGAGTGGTATTGCAGGTCCAGTGCTAACCACTATTGCTGCTTTTTTACCACAAGTAAAGCTAGTCAAAGGCATAACAGCTTTATTAGGTGGTAGAGCAAGATTAGCTAGAACTTTTGTAGCTGGTGGTGCTTCTGCTGCTGGTAAAGCTGGAGAAGAATATTTTGATGCTATAGAGGGTTTTCAATTACAAGACGCAGATGAAATTGAAGATATGCTTAAAGGTGAGTTTATTATAGGATCTGTAGGTCAAGGTGTTTTTGGTGAAATACCTGGTGCAATATTTAAAGCTGCTTTTGGTAAAACAGCCCCGTTAGAAAATCAAAGAATAGGATTTGTTGCATCAAGAAATTTAAGTTGGGCTGATGTAAAAAAATTAGATGAGCAAGCTGGCAAGCCTTTAACTAACGACCAAATTTTAAAAGCTGCAAAACAAGGAAAGGTTAGAAAATTTGATTACAAAATGTCAAAAGGTTTTTTACCATCAAGAGGCGTGTTTGGTCAAAAACTACCTGCAAACTATCAAGCTATTGTAGAACAAGTTTTAGGTAATGAAAGAAGACGTAAGCCTAACACACTTTATCTTCGTGCAGCACTCAACGATATTTTAAGTAACATAAAAGATGAGAAAGAAGCATTAAATCAAAGCCTTTCTGCATCATCAAAACAAGGATTAGATGCACAAGTCAACGAAGCTTTACAAAATCTGCGTTTACAAGAACAAAAGGTTACTGATTCATTGCGTAAATTGTTAGATGATGTTGGTGAAGATATATTAGAAGTTGGTGATTATGGAAACATACCAGCCAATAAGGTCTTTGGCGAAGAATTAAAAGACACAGTAGCCAAGGCTCAGGGTGCGGCAATGGAATCAAGCGGTGAGCTATATCATGCCGTAGATAAAAAACTTATAAACTTTAGATTTTACAAAACAGATGCTGATGGCAATTTTGTAAAAGATGCAGACGGCAACTTAGTGCCCGAAGATACAAAATTAACCATCAATAGAAGAGGAGAGCCAGAGGCTGCTCTTGATGCAGATGGCAATCCAATATTAAGAACAGAATTAGAACAAAACAAAGCAAGAGTTATAAACAAGGTTATAAACAATGTTGTGCTAAAACATCTTCAAAGAGCTAAAAGAATGGTCGAGTTAGACAAGCCCAAGAAGAAAGGAACGATGCAACAGTTAACAGACCCCGCAGCAGACGTGCCAAACAATATACGACTACAGCTTGAAAGAAATTTAGATCAAGCAATCGAGTTAGCAAAAAATGGTCAATACGATTTAAGAATGATTAGAAATGATGCTAACTATCTAAAAAGATTTCTACATGAAATAGCAAAAGAATCAGATGAAAGAAAGCTTGTAAAAAATGTAATGCGTGTTTATGACGACTATGGAATTGGTAAAAAAGGAACAAAAAACACCAACAGTATTCTTACAGAATTAGGTGAAGATCTAGAAGAAGAAGTATTAGCTGCATTGGCTAGCAAAAAATTAAGGTTAGATGCAACTGAGCGTGATTTGTTAAAAAAATCCATGAAAGATTTGAGAGATGCAAACAGACATCATGCAGAGCGTATGCAACCTTTTGACAACAAAATAATGCAAGGCTTAGTTATCAAAGCTGGTAAAGGCGTAATTAACGCTGATGAGGCGTATTCAAAAGCTTTAATTGCAGGTACAAAAGAAGATTTAGATAATATATTTCAAGGTTTGAGAGAATATGATGAATACATTAAAACAGATAAATATTACCAAAAGACAGACGCTGATGGAAATATAATACCTAATTATTATGAAACAAAACTTAAGGCTGATTTAAAAAACAGACTATTTGCTGATGCATTGTATGAAGCTACTAAAGATGAGCTTACAGATGTTAATTTTACGCAGTTTGCAAGAGAGATACTTAAGTTTGAAAAATTGCATGGAAAAGAAAAATTTGATGCTTTGTTCACTGATCCTGTATCAAGGATTTCAACTGGTGGACAAGTAAGAGCAACACTGAACCAGTTAAACCAAATTGGTTTCAATCCAAAACCAAAAGAACTTAGAAATATCATAAACGACATTACAGCTAGAAATGCTGCACGTGGTTTAAACCCAAGTGATCAAGGTAAGATATTTACCGAACAATTAAAAAGACTTGCAGACGCTACAGAAAAAAGAATGAAGTTTGAAAAAACTAGAGCTATAGCTGACTTGCCAGAAAAAACTATTGAAGAAACTGTAAATACTATATTCAGACCAGGTTCAGCTACCGTCATAAATAGCTTAAAAGAAACTGTTGATGATGCAGTTTTCAATGACATACAAAAAGCAAGTATGCAAAAGCTTTTAGCAAAATCCATAGACATGAATGGAGAAGGTAATATTACCGATTTATTCAAAGCTCAAAATCTAAAAACATCTCTTGATTCTTTTGGTGATGAAACCCTTGATGCTATGTTTGGTGCTGAAACAAGAAGAGGTTTAAGAGCGTTTCAACAACAGATAGATGTATTAACAGGTGGTGAACCAGGAAGAGGTGGTGCAGCTGGTGGATTGATTGCTGCTGGTTTGTCTGCTGCGATTGTTTTTGCTCCATTAGCAAACATACCTACAGTTGCTGCTTTGATCATAGCAAGAGAACTAATTACCTTCCCACCCTTTGTAAGGCTTATGTCACGTTCTGATCAAGGATCTATTGGCAAAGCACTACAAATATTTAACACAACATTGAGACAATTTGGTTTGAGAATGGTAGATGGTGAAATAGTGCCAATAGGTTCCGGCATAAATAATTTACTTGAGGGTGCTTTTGATAAGGGTGCTACAGCAGTCGGTATTACAGATGACGAAATACAAGGTGCGACACAAAAAGGTCAATCATCCTTTCAAGAACTCAGAGACAAGGTTTTAAGACCACTGATTACACAACCAGGACTACCACAGATAGCACCAGTGCAAATACCTCAGACACCGACAGATCCTTTATCACAAGAAAGATTAGATTTCGCAGAGCAGGTAGCCGGTAGACCTGTACTTTAATCAGCAAAGAAGTTTGGATCTACAGCTACAAAGCGTTTAGCAGGTCGTCCTTTACCACCTATCTTTATCTCAACCTCTTGTATTTCTCCTGCGTTCTTAAGCCTTTCAATGATTTCTTTTACTTCATAGGACTTCATGCTACGGAATAGTTCGTGTCTATCTACTTCACGTTTAGATATACCCTCGCCATTCCTGGATCTAATAAAAGATAATACTTGCTTGATCTTAGATTCAGTTGCACTACTAGCCACCTTATCTCTACAAGCTTCTATAAATAACAGGTCATAATATCTAATAAAGTCTACAGCCCACCTTGTAACGTCTCCTGTAATCGTCTTAGCGTCAGCATTAGAGGCAAGAGTACATAACAACGACAAACGCATAGCTTTCTCCTTAGAACGGCTTAGAAGAGGCTCTAGGTTATCTTTTTCTAATATATCTTGTCGTTTGATTATCTCTCTTGCGAAATCTTGTAATATTTCTTCAGATTCCCTATCAAAGTCTAAAACGATTTGATCTAGGTCTAATTCAGCATTATCTCTTGATAAATCACTCATGCTACCTCTTTGTCTTCTGATATAGTTAACCCAGTTGACAATAGAGGTTGGTGGCGATTTGAATCGTTTGAGTTCACCCACTCTCCTTGGCTCTGTTGATTCAACGACTACAAATCGGTTTAGGAACCCGTCTGCAATCCTGCCACTATTTAACGCACCATAAAAGTTTTTAGGAACTGATAGACCAACCAATGTAATAGCTGGTTTATGAGTAACACGACTCATCATCATTTCCTTGTATTGTTCTTGCACATTCATAAGCGAGTAGTTGTCTGGTCGCAGTGTGCCATGACAACGACCCCAGGCTTCCATAAGCGTTTGTATACCATCTTCTTTATTGGTATTACCTGAATTACTTATAGCTTCTAATCTTTTACCAAATTCGTCCATAATGGTTATCTGTGTAGGACGCATCTTTAATACCGAGTGAACAGCACCACTTGATGTATAACCATCACCTACAACAAGCTTTTCATGATCTGATGCGTTTAATACTGACTCTACAAATGTTTTTATATTCTCTTTACCTTGACCTGACTTAGCGATACCCATGAAATACATAGACGAAAAGTTATTCATATTAGTTCTATAGATACGTCCACAGGTAACACTAGCTAAGGCTAATGCACCTACCAGTGATAGTTCTGGCTGTGGTACTTGTGCTATATCTTCACAAAACTTAAACATATCTTTGAGCAGGCCTGGAGGGTTAAATAGATCTTTTGGTTTTTGTATGGTTTCTGTAACTTGGGTAAATAATGGTGCTAATTGATTCTTTCTATCGTGTGTATTTTTGACGCTCTCTACTACGCCATCTATCTCTGCTTGTGGTAAGGGTGGGTTATTGTTGGTATTCCAGTTCTGTAAGAAGATTCTAACGAACTCTAGGTTGACATTCTTTGATATTAAATAGCCTGCAATACGTGCAGCCTGGTCGTTCCTAGAGCCCTCTAATACACCATCTAATGAGAATGGTGCAGTTTGAACGCCAGTATCAGTTTTTGGTACTCCTGTTATCTTTTGGAACTCAACTTCAGTAAAATCTGGTAAATCGTTATGATCATAGATCTTCCAATCAGCAAAGGTAACAGGTTTATATACTTGTCCGTTAGCGTGTCTGTTCCATGGTGCTATGATAAGACCACCTACACCTCTAATGTCTATCAAGCGTTCAATAGGCGTTTCAGCAGTCCTTCTTGTAGCAAAAGTTGTATAGTTTTCAGGGTTGTTGTAATAATAATGCATACCCTTACCAGTAATAACTTTAAACGGACATGGTGGTAAATTCTTTTCTACCCAGTCCATAGCCTCTGGTGAATCAGCATCAACGACTACAAACTTACCGCAAACAAGTGCTACCTGTAGATTATCTTTATCTTTAAACCAGGACTCTACAAGATCCCTAGACGGTCTAGTTTCTTTGTATTGTTCCCAGCTACCTAGAAATGATGGTGGTTTCTTGTTGGATCTTTGCAGAGGTACAACATTATAGCCTTCATCATAGTAGGCAAGTGCTTGCTCCAAGGATGTGTCGTCCTCGGTTATATTAAGCTGAAACACTTTAAGCTTCTGTTTCTAGTATTTCAGATATAGGTCCATATATTGACTCGTAATCTAATCTACCATCAGTTGCTCTTATTATTTGCTTTGCTTGGTTAATCGTAGGTTGTCGATATCCATACCTCCAAGACTTGCATGATGCCTCCGAACAGCCAAATTGCTTTGCAGCTTCTTTCTGTCCTAAGAACTCAATGTAGTCTCTAAGGGTATACTTCTTAACCTTTCTATCAGTGTGATTAGGTTTTATTCCCATGGTTTCAAATTCCTTTAGTTTTCGTGTTGCTAATGTTTTTGTTCTAAAATAATAATTGGCTTGCCAGGTGTGGGTTTGTTTATCAGTTTGTTCCATTACTTCTCCTTTCGACAAATTGTTAAAAATAAATTTTACATATAGTAACTATTATGGTTATAATATGCAAGTTAATTTTAATTAAAGGAGATTGAGAATGGAATTATCAAATAGAATTGTGTCTCCGCAAAAGCTTGTACAAAACCAAGGTGCTAAAATTTTGGTGTACGGAATGGCTGGAGCGGGTAAGACAACACTGGCTAAAACAGCTCCAGGTAAAGTTCTTGTTATAAGTGCTGAAGCTGGATTGTTATCTATTAAAGATGCAAGCAATGTTGAAGCTATAGAAGTAAAAGAAGCTAGTGAAGTCATGGAACTTCATAACGCTCTTAAGTCTGGTACATTACAATACGATACGGTTGTCTTGGATTCAGTATCCGAGATCAGCGAGATCTTACTAGTATGGGAGAAGTCTCGTAGTAAAGATCCACGTATGGCATACGGTAATGTCCAGGAGTCGGTAACAAATTTAATGCGAGCATTTAGAGATCTAAATATGCACGTATTATTTCTTTGCAAAGAAGATGTAGTCAATGATGACGGTATACTTAGACACGCACCTAAAATGGTCGGGACTAAGTTAGGCGAATCAATTACATATTTCTTTGATGAAGTTCTTGCACTACGCATCATTGAAGATCAAGATGAAGACGGTAAGAATGTGCAAACAAGATGGCTACAAACAGCATACGGACAAGGCTACAAAGCTAAAGACCGTAGTGGTAAACTTGATAATTTCGAGAAGCCTAACATAAGTGCCTTGATTGAGAAGTTAGGGTTTTCATTAACAACAGATAATATAGGAGAAGCAAATGTCTGATTTCGGTGATGTAGAATTTTTTGATAACCTGGAGGAACTGTCATCTAGTGGTGGCACTCCTCTGGCTCCAGACGGAGAACACAATGCTAAGATTATTGCTACTGATAAGTACAAATCTAAAGCTGGTAACTATACGTTGAAAGTAACCTTTCAGCTTGATGGTGGAAAGTATAAAGACCATAACGAATGGTATAACCTATGGGCTATCAACGAAGACAACAAAAGAATAAGCACGGAGATATTCACCAGGCTTACAAAAGCTGTTGGCTTTAAGAAGTATCCAGAGAGTCATTCTGACTTTGTTGGTAAGAAACTCATACTCAAGACTGAACAGATTGAAGATCAGTTTGAAGGTGACAATGGTCTGGTCAATACTAAAAAGACTAAGATCAGATTATATTTGCCAGAAGCAGATGCTGATATGAGTCCACCAAAAGAAGCTGTCCCACCTTTCTAAGTGTGGGTAAAAAAAGAGGGGCATATAGCCCCTTTTTTTATGGTTCTTGTTTATAGAAACTGTAAACTATGAGGAGACATAGTGTAAGCCCAACTAGGAAATTGAGATCCACTACATCTCCTCCAGTTCTTTAATGAGTCGGTTTAAATACCAGACAGCTTTTTGAAGATCCTCAATGTTTGCACCTTTATAATTTTCTCTCCAAATGTATTTTATTGCTGCAGCTTTTAAGTAGCCTTTAAACTCTTCCCTTGTCAATGCAGATTTAATTGCCTCAATACACTCCACGCTTCCTGCGGTGTAATGAGGAGGGTGATTTACTTTATCTATTTCTGGATACATCTTTTTTATCCTCCATAATATTGTTGTGCATATTTAACCAGTCTATGTCGACTTCATCTTTGCGATTATCAAAATAATATAGAATAGAAGCGTAGGTATGTCGCCAGGCTCTATCTATTATGTTATGTACTTTTCTCCAAAATCTCATAATACTTCTCCATGATGTAAAGCTATAAGCTGTTTAACAATTTCACCAGTAGTAACTCTTCTCTTAGCTTCTTTGCTGTAAAGATTTCGTAAATCAGTAAGTTTTTTACTGGTTATTGGATCTACTTTGAAGCTGACTACCTTGGTGTTTCTACCACCGTCAAATTTTAATTTAGCCATTTTATTCCTCTCTATAAAAATTACCAGTATCTAAATCAACAACATTAGGACTGTTGTAAATCGTTGCTGGTTTACCGTTTAATACTCTGTTGTATTCTTCTAAGTGATCACTTAAGAAGTTCCAACCTATTTCCATGTCTCCATGATTCATTTTAAATACTTTGTTAGCAAAAGGTGTTTTCTTTTCTTGTGCTACAAATACAAAGTCATGCACCTTGAAACCTGCTTGTTCAAACCCACGTTTATACCATGCTGCTTGTAAATCATAAGAATATCGTCTAACAGAATTAGTAAAACCTCTGACAGAACAATCGCTAGTAGTCTTATAATCTACAAGCACAATGGAGTTTTCTCCCTGTGGCATATCAAAAGGGTTTAACACAACGTCTGCTCTAGTCTTACAAAGCAAACCTTGTTCATACCAATACAATGATACTTCGTAGGGTGAATCTAAAACCTGGGGATAGTCTTTATCTGGATTTAGATAAGCACTCGCCTCCTTTACCAAGCTATTTTTCATGCTATATATGGTATCTCTGTCTTTTTCAGTAATAACAGTAAGCCCTTTATCAAGACTTTCTTGTTTCAAAGCTTTATTACTATTGGTATACGGAGATCCTGTAATAGTTACAACATCAGTAAAAAAAGCACCCTCACCCTCTACAATAAGAGAATGAGCAGCAGATCCAAAGTTCATAGCAGGTGTTGGCTCTATTACTTCTTCAAAAGCATGAAGCTGACTCTGACTGAATCTTCTTATATTAGATGAGGATATTCCAGGACCGTTATGGTAAGCCTGGTTATCTAGGTTAGGAAAGTAGAAAGCCTCTCCAATCTTTTTATGTGGAAAGTCCTCTAGCATATCTGGTAGTTTTATATCACTCATGATGCTTCCTTGGTTGATTTAGCCAACTCGTCTACTGCTTCTTGCAGTTCTTTGATAGCAACACCACATTGCCAGACGGCATAATTGATTCGGTCTTGCTCTATTTGTTTCTCTAAGTCTTCCTTAGATGGGTTTGTAATACTGATAACCTCGTCCATAACCTCCGATACATTATCAGATATATCTTTATTTAATTTAGCCATATACTTCTCCTTAATATGTATGTTTGTATCTTAAATGATTTTATGTATAATGTCTACTATGCGTAACAAAGTAAATTACATAAAGAAACAAAGAGAGGTAATATAATGAGTAAATCAAACAATCTTTATATGATGATGCGACTATCTTATGAACAAGCTGTAGATGATTACAACAATAAAAAGGTGGATTCAGTTCTAAATGCTTATAAGAAATACCATAGACTTAACGTGGGTATGGAGTCACATGATCCCCAAGGTGATCTTATAAACTTCTATGATGAAGATAACAGCAGAGAGTCTGCTTTGTGAAAGTCTTAAGTCTATTTGATGGTATGTCTTGTGGTCGTATTGCATTAGATCAACTTGGCATACCTGTAGACAAATATTATGCAAGTGAGATAGATAAGTATGCTATTCAGGTAGCACAAGCAAACTATCCTGATACCATTCATGTTGGCGATATATGTAATTTAGATCCAGAAGATTACAAAGACATAGATCTAATACTTGCCGGTTCACCATGCCAAGGATTTAGTTTTGCTGGTAAACAGCTTGCCTTTGATGATCCAAGATCTGCATTGTTCTTTGAGTTCATACGATTACTCAAAGCAATCAAACCAAAGTATTTCTTATTAGAGAATGTAAGAATGAAAAAAGAGTTCTTACAAGTTATATCTGAGCAAGTATCAGAGTGTTATCCAGAGATACCGTTTGGTATTGAGCCAATATTTATCAATAGTTCTCTTGTATCTGCTCAGTCTAGGCAAAGATATTATTGGACTAACATTCCAGGAATACAACAACCAGAAGATAAAGGCATAGTTTTAAGGGATATTCTTGAAGATAATTACGATAGCGAGAGAGATAAAAGCTATTGTATTGATGCTAATTACTCTAAAACAGGTGCAAAACCCCACCATTACAAGGATAAATACCGTAGGCAGTTAGTAAATAAACCTATCAAAGTAGGTATGAATGTAGAAGAAGTAAAGGTTAGAAAGC
>Ga0208767_1000143_pt1 | contig 50705 bp, 52 predicted proteins | sample VirMetDEL_Mar_21_FD_184514 | JGI IMG/M metagenome (GOLD analysis project Ga0208767, IMG submission 184514) | Aqueous microbial communities from the Delaware River and Bay under freshwater to marine salinity gradient to study organic matter... | ecosystem: Environmental > Aquatic > Marine >...
CCAGTAGCTCCAGAACTACAGCAGCAGAACCAGGAGGACAGGGGCAGAGGAAACCACAACAGAAGAAGAGGCAACCAAAGGGAACCCCAGAGGAATCCCTTTAGGATTGTGGCGTAGTCAGAAGACCTCACGCGTAACTTAATAAATCCCGCACATCACACACGCGTCACATCATTAAAGGTCGGCTTGGAAAACTTCAATAACTCCAATAAAGTTCCGACCATCATGAACATCCTGGTGGTATGCTCTTTCCCAGTGAAAGATAACCCAGATATCAAAGCAGCTATCAACGACCTCGCTACCGCACAGGATCGTCTCCGGTCCGCTCAGGTCAGACTCAGTCGATCACTTCCTCAGTCCAAAGCCAAGAAGGTTGCCGGGAACATCGATGGTATCCGGAAGTTCGCCAACACTATTCAATTGGAGGTACAGAACTATGGCGGGTAGGCCTTACTCTAAGAAGGATCTTGAAATCCTGAAGAAGATGTATCTTGAGGATGGTGAAACTGTTGTTGCGTGTGCTGAAGCCCTCGGGAGGGGTCAAGGAGGCGTTAGGAATAAGATTAAGCTCCTACGATGGAATCAGGTAAGAAAGGACGCGGAAGGGGCCAAAGAATGCGTTATAGCGGGTACTGATTTAGTGACCAAAGGCGTCGATCAAAAGGGCAACGCCCTCGCTGAACAACACATCCAGGATACCAGTCGGAGGGCGGCTGCGGCTGCCACAACAGGGTTCGACTACTTCGAACAAGAGGCAAAAAAGAGGAACTCCAAAGGGGAGCTGACTGGTGACCTGGATGCCATGGATTCGGCTCTTAAGATCGCCGACCGAGCATCGAATATCGCACGTAAGAATTTAGGCCTGGACGGACCTGGAGCGAAGTCTGGTGGCAATACCTTCAACGTCTACTTCAGTGAAGGAGTGGAGATCAAGAAGGCCCAACCTGAGCCCCAGGATGCGACTGATGTGTGAACGCTTGCTACAGGAAGCGTGTACAAATGTGCTTCAATCCCTGTATTCATGCGGGATGAGGGCCGATACACCCCCACCGCCCCCCCGGGGTAGGCCCCCCACCCGCCGGATCGACCCCCACCACATTCACCGCATCCCCCTCACAATGGACACCTGCTAATTTTCGAGTAACCTATAACATATATTAAAAATGAACATAACAAAACTAGAATGGCGGACAGTGTCCGTGGACGAGAGCAAGAAGGATCGTATCCGTATTGAGACGCGTAGTGCGTCGGTACCTGGGGGAGCGTTGGTGCATGTGATGAGCGAGCGTAGGGATTCCCGGAACCACAATTTGCTTGTGAACGAGAGTGTGGCATTTGTGTCGGAAGTGGGTGAAGCGACCCCGACCCCAGTAAAGACCGATGCACCGAAGTCTCCAGAGGTACCAGCGAAGGCACCTATTAAGAAGGCAGGGAAGAAGTCCTCAACGAAGGTGGAGTCACCAGACGCGTAGTGAATTGGGGTAGAAGGAAGCAATTCAAGGAGGCAATTTTTTATCCTGTGGTGTAATAGCCTTGGGTTGAAATCGGAAAAGAGAAACTGACATTATGGTTTGGCCTGCTCCTGGTGGGGACTGGGGGCAGGCATTTTCTGGAAGAAAGGTTTAAGGAACAATGAAGAGTGCAAGTGAATGGATATCGGAGATGAGGGGAACTATTTCCGATTTGGAAACAGATGAGTTGGAGGCGTTTGTGACGCAGATCCAGGAGGATGCGATGGGTGAGGATGTAAACTCGTGGCGAAAGCGTACTTGGGAGGCGGAGAGGGACCGAGATCATAAGGTTGCTGGGTTGAATGATAAGTTTAAGAAGACTAGGGAGGAGGCATCGGCTAAGGTTACTGAGTTAAACGAAAAATTATCCTATCTTCATGGTGAGTTGGATCAGGTGAACGCTCGATGTGACTGCGAGTTAAGAAAAGCCGCCAAGAAGCGAAAGGAGTTATGCGTGCATTTGGAGAAAGCTCGGGGTGATCGGGACCAGGCACGATTTGACTGGAAGGCTGCGGAGAAGCGGGAGAAGGAACTACAGGAAAAGGTAAATCGCTTAAATGATGTACTCACGAAAGTGAAGAAGGATGCGGAGGATCGGGCTTGGGAGTTAGGCACACAGGATCAGCGAATCAAGACCTTGGAGAGAGATCGTGACCACGCGGAGAAGAAGGCAATAGAGATTGCGGAAGAAGCGACAGTGTTGAATAAAGCGAATGCGGGTTTCAGGCATAAGCTGGAGGTTGGGGAGAGGAAGCAGGAGATTCTAAGGGGTCGTATTGCAGAATTTTCCTGTGCATTAGAGGAGGCGAACGAGGACATTGCTGCCCGGAATAAGGAGTTATCGAAAGCCCATGAGGGTGAGTATATTCTTCAGGAGAAGATTAGTGAATTAGAGAGTGATTTGGAGCACCAGGAAAAGATCATACCGTCCCTGACAAAACAGGTGAATACCCTGCAAGAGGAGAAGACTCAAGTGGAAGTGAATCTCGTCCATGCGATGGAGTTACTGAAAGGACTGTGAGATGAGTGTGTTTAGTAAAGATGACGGGGGTCAGATGTATGGAGGTGGAATTACTGACATTCCTCCCCCTATTGAGCGGGGATTCATCGAGGAGCATACTGGTGGTTTTAAGGTAGCAGATCGGTGTATTTACAATGGGGTTTTGCCAATTGGAGGATCAGTGGTGGTAATTGGTTGGGATCGAGAGTTATTCCGAGCGGCGTTTGATGATGGGAAGTTATCCGGGGATATTGAATATCGCAATGGTTTGGTGCCTGTGGTCGAGGAAGGCTCGAAGTATTTCCAATGTTTTTGGGTGGCTCCACATCAATTAGAGAGGCGAAAAGTGTGATGGAGAAGGTATTGATGAATGAGAAGATTCCAGAAGAGTCTCCCCGGAGGTTTGATTTGGGGGAGAAGGTGGTGATATCTGGTTGTTTGCGGCGTGGCTTGCGGTATGAAGACCGTGGATATTACCGTAGAACACGTTTAAAGGAATGGAAGTGGCGGGAGATCCCTGATCAAGTAGGGATAGTGATTGGGGAGCGGACTCTTCGAAATGGCATATCGGACTGGCAGGGTTCTGAAATTGGTTATGATTTTTGTATTGAGAGTACTTTTCGTGCGTTGCTGGTGGTGACGGACATGAATCGTAATCCATTTTACGTATTACCGGAGGATGTGGCGTGAACCAGATTGGAAGACAAGTGAGGATTCGCAGGTATCGTCGGAAAGAAGAGATTGTGATGTATCCCTGGAGGGCGTCCCAGCGGATGGATAGTGTGAGGATTAGTTCTGAGGCGATAGAGGCGGGGTCACCGAAAGATGGGGATATGGTGGCGTTTCGCAGTGGAGACCCGGATTCGAGGTGGTTGGTGGAGCACCGTGATTTTGTGGATAATTGGGAGGAAGTGAAGGGGGAATTTTGAGTGATGGGTTTAAGTTTTGCAGAGAAGATACAATTGGCGGATGCGGAGCGTGATCGGATGCTGGAGTATGAGGTATCGGAGGAGCTTATTGCTTCGATGGTGGATTTCGAGGAAGCGTTGGTGGTTGCCCAGCGGGAGTTTTGGTGGGAGCAATTGATGGTGATGCAGTGGGCGGAGGCTACAGATGCCCAGAAGGTTGCGATTCGTGGTTATTTGAAGGCGGGGTACTATATTGAGGCCCAGCGATCTGACGGGGACATTATTTGTTATCACCGAGGTGATGAGAATGGGGTGTCCTGGCATTATCGGATTTTGGAGAACGGGGATCTGGAGCCCTGGTGTAAGGAATGAGCAGGACACACCACCATTGCAAGAGGTATTGGCGTGGGCAGAAGGCACGTTTGAACCATAATCGTGGTTGGGTGAGACGAGAACCGAAGGAGTGGCGGAAGGCGTTTAAACATCGCCCCAGGAGAGCGGCAACGAGGGCGGCTTTGCATATAGCGATGACCCGACCGGAGGAGGCGATCTTCCCTTTAGACAAGAAACCGTGGATTTATTATTGGTGATGAAAATAGAGGTAAAAGACTTAGAGGTTCGGAAGACGGTTATGCCTGACAACCGATGGGGTGAGATGGAAATTGTCGTGAAGCATTTGCCGAGTGGGGTTTCGGTATTAATTCCAACAAGGGGGTCGCATGTGAAGGCGGAACTATTGGCGGTAACTTTGATCGAATTGGCTTTAGAGGAAGGGGTTACCCGGTGACCACCCCATCGCTAAGTTCAATTCTGGAGACCATCAGTGACAGGTATGGTGTGCCGGGTGATGTAATCCAGGGCAGGAGTCGCCCGGAGATAGTAGTGGAGGCTCGTCATGCGTTTTGTTATTTAGCGACGATGCGTGGTTATACGCAGGAGGGGATTGGTGCGTTTATTAATCGTGACCATACGACGATCAGCATGGCAATTCGCAGTTTCCGTGACCGGATCGATTGTGATGTGAAGGCTCGCGGGGTGTTTGCGAGAGCAGAGGAAGGATTAAAGGAGGTAGAAGCATTGGTTGTTTCAGCATAGGTGAGGCGACCCCGTTGCTGGTTTATGCGTATGACGAGGAGTAAACACACAGAAAGAACTATGAAAACACTATGGAAAAACCCACTAGAGGAAATGAACCCCCTTACACGAGAGGAGTTCAGTGACCTACCAGATGAGGTCGTAAACGGCATCTACAAGGATGATGATAGACTGGTATTTGAAGGCAAGGTAGGAAGAAAGTGGATACTCATAAATAAACATGGGGAACCAATACAACAAGGGCTTGTTCCTGATAAACCCTGGCAATCTAAGTGCAACTCTCTCGCCACCTACCTAACCGAGTGGCGGAAGCAAAGGGCTAAGGTAGAGGAGGTTAGGCATGATACTGGACTACCTAGTTTACTAGAGTGTGCCGAGTTGACTACATTTAGGGATTACCAGGAGAAGCCTGAAGTTAACTACACTGAAGCAGACCCACATAAGTACAATAAACTACTCTACGCGGAGGACGCAAAGCACAGTGACACCCCTTGGCAATGGTGGGAGTTATGTTGTCCAAAACAAGGCTGGGTAGGGGCGGTTGCCAATATGTTTTTTTACAAACAACTGCGATGTCGCAGAAAACCAGACGCACCAAAGCGATTCATCGACTTCCAGATGGATCTCACGGACTGCACGGAGGAGCAGTTCAGGCAGGTGCAGAAATGGCTTTTTGAGCAAGGCTATAGCTGGATTCAAGACGGAGAAGAATATATTTCAAAAACGCCACCATTTACTAAGATAAGAACACATAAAGATGGAGATATTGTGCGGGGCTGTCCTAGCTATACTTACACTGATTGCCCTACTCTCACCCTAGAAGAACTTGGCATCCAGTTTGAGCAGGAAGACCCACACAAGCACAACAAGGAGCCAAACCCAGACGAACTACTGCGGGATAACGCTCTGGAACGCTTCCAGAAGAAGGCATACGAGAAGTTCAATGACGGGATGAAGGAATATAACACAGATGGGGAAAACCCATTAATAAAACGAGTTACATTTTCTGACATTGAGGAAGAAGTTATTGATTTGTGGATGTACGTACAGGCGATGAAGGAGAAATTAAACCAACTGAACACATAGAAACCAACCATGAAAGTTACACTAGACATACCAACAAGAGACTGGAACGCATTTAAACAGCAAGTCCAACTATGCAAAGAGATGGAGAAAAAACTAGATCCATTTAATGAAGAGAGTAAACAAGATCACCTGCATGTTATATGGAGTATTAAAGCCGCTGCATATCGGGTTATTGACGCTGAAGTAAAGGAGAAACAGAGCACATGAACCCACACAACGCAAACTACCACAAGAAGATTAAAAAACTTGAGAACACCATCCAGCAACTTGAGGGTAGAATCAGGATACTCACCGCAGGGAAGCAACCAGACCCCTCCATCGATGAGCAGATTGCAGAAATTGCAGAGATCCACGGCACAACCGATATTGAACTAAACTATTCGCTAGAACGCAAAGAATGGCAACTCCTCATCACTTGGTTTGATAAAGAAACCAATGTGCAAGTAACGGAAGAGGTCGCACCAACACTAGACGAGGTACTGGAGAACGCCAAGACACTCACGAGAGGATCCTAAGAATCCAAAATGTACATCAGGGGCAGGGTCACATCTTATTCTAATTTTTTTAAGATCCACTCTGTCAGTTTCTTGCCCTCGGACTGGGCAGACTTCACGAATTGGTTTTTCTTCTCCATTGGCACCCTCAGGTGGATGTGAGCATCCTTTGGAGGATCTTTGGCCCCACAGAACTCATCCAGTAGCTTCCCCTCGTGGACGGACCTCCTAAGTGCTCTCCTGGCGGGGAGTTTATTCCAGGATGGATGGAACTGGATCTCGTCGTCAGGTCCATAGGTTTTGCCATTGCGATCCTCCAGGTGGACACCTTGGTCGGTTTTGACCAGGATCCACTTGGGGCCGATGATTTGGGTCTCTTTGTTCATGGTGGTTAGCTTCTGAGGATTGGGGCCATTGAGAAGGATCCAAACGGGAGGCAGTACTCGCCCCAGTCATCATCCAACTGGATTCTTCTCCGGTGGGTTTCGTTATGGTACTGGAGAGTTACAAATTTGGCACTCCGCTTGAGTACCTTGAATTTGAAGACACAGTCAGAGTCGCAGGCAGAGGTGCAGGTGTACTTATGTCCGACCTTGAACCTGGTAATTGTTTCCTGGTCAACCAGTGCAGCTTGACGCACTTGTGGAGAGACGGCCAGGCGGGAGGGGAATTGGATGATGTTACTCATGCTTCCACCGCCCTTTCCAGTTCCTCTTCGCTATCTACCTCATGGGGCCAATTGAAGTAGTCGGTGTCTGGGAGGAGTTCGACATCCACTCCATCCTCAATGGTCACTGGGACGAAGTTGACATTGGTAGAATCCTCCACTGCGTACCAGGTGCCATATTCGGTCTCCAGGGTGAACACAGTGCAGGGAGTGTTATGGCTCCCGTAGAAGCCGGTGATGGTTTTGGTGTTAGTCATGGTATCTGCGTGGTTTGGATTAAATTCCTAAGGCTTGCCTGATTTTGGTCACCAGGCTTGATCTGGTTCGTGCGGTGATGACCGGAAGTCCAGAGCTCTGGCTTGGGTCAAATGCCCATGTCCGGTCAGCAGTGATGTACTTGCTGTTGTCACAGAGAAAGTAGCCGACGTAATCTCCATTGAAGTGGACCACTGAATGGGCCAGCTCCTTGTCGGTCTCACGCTTGTGAGTTATCGAGAATTTTTCAGGCAATATGGTCATGATGATTAATGGTTGGCAGGTAAGTCACCTGGTTCTAGTTGAGGATATAGATCAGCCAGGCTCTCAATCGGCTCACCTTTGACACATGCAGACTTCGCCTTCTCTGCTGTGGCTTTATCCCAGTGATTGTCAGCAGCATTGTTCCAGACTCCATCTATGTATTCATGGACTCTGTAGTCGCCAAATTTTTCGTTCTTTTAAGTGGTTCCCATCCCACCCAGGTGATTAGAGACTGGATTCAACCTTCTCGATTAGGGTGAAGAGTTCCTCATCTTCGGGAGCCTGGAAGGTGGTGTCACTGAGCTCCTGGTGAACATTCGAGCGAACAGGTGCTCCGAATGACAGGCAGTTCCTAATGACTGCCTTGATCAACTGAGTCCGCTCTTGGTTGGTATCGATTTTTCCCTGGTCGAGACTAATAGGGAAGTCACCAGCGGAGACTACGTAGTCCCCGAACTTCTTGCCCAGACGTTTGGCGTTTTCGAGGTCATACTCGACAGGGTGTCCCTGTACGTGGGTGGATACTACAGCTTCCTGGCGACCTGCTGCAGTAGGATCAAAGGAGAGCAGGTTGTATTTCTCGTCTGAGACTAAAGGGAATATTTCAAACTTGTTAAGGTACTTTGTACCATTTTTGTCAGAGGCATACCCAAGGGTGCCATTGACAACGTGCCATCCTGAAAACCCAGGTGCGGATTCAATGCTCGCAATTTCTGCATTATAGGATCCGGAGTGGTTTACGCTCCACGATTTATGGAGATTGCGTTGAGCTGGGCTAACCCATTTAAGGGCATCAGCAATTAGGGAGAAGGTGCGAATGTAGGTGAGGTGCATTTTCTGTCAGTATTTGTAGACTTCCTGGAACTGCCAGGGCAGGCGTTGAATCATTCAACAGCATCCATCTTTGGTATTATTTTCAATCTGTCAACACAAACTGAAAACTTTTTTTCGATCAGAACCAGTCATAGGTGCTAGTATAAGGTTTTCATAGATTTCCTGTCTGGGTGCGGTTTAATCCTCAATAATTGCTCATTGGGTATGTCCCAGACAGGATATGGTAGGGAGGGCGTTGGTTCCCAGATGAGACTCATAACCTCATCCACACTGGTTCGATTCCAGTCCCTGCTCCCAATTTTTTCGTATAAACACATGAGTGAACTGACAGGTGAAGAGTTAAATCAAATCAGAAGACGTAATTTCGGGGAGTATGTGGTGAGTACTCCAGGATTAGGCCCCTTCGATGCATTTCGGATGGTAGATGGTGTAGACCAGAACCCGGATATTGCGGACTGGGTGAAGGACATGTTTACCAGCAAGCAGTTGGGTTTCTTTACTGAAAAGACTCCAGCCAGCGTGGGTAAATATTGGCTCAAGACTAGTGGACCGCCTGTCCTTATGCAGCAAGGCGATTGGTTTGTGAAGGTCTGCGATGATCCGCTGACCATCAATCGATATCCAGACGCAATTTTCCAAATCATGTTCGGGGCGAAGGAAGTCCTGGCCCCAAATGGAGTGGAAGAGCCGATGACCCGGGTAATTGAACTCTACTCTCCTTCTGCGGAGGCAGCAACCCTATCTGGAGAGATCGCAGCCTACATGGAAACCTCCTACAAGGACTGGATGTCCAAAGCCTACTACCACTACATGGAGATCATCAAGGATATGCTAATCCGTGGTCCAATTCTGGACCGAATTAAGCCCATCCAGGAGTACACGGACAAACTGGAGGCGAAAGGTGGTCAGATCACTAAGGCAAAATATTTCAAACTTCTGAAGCGGGGCATGCAGATGCTCAATCCAGACGTAAATTGATGGAGCGGCACGGGTATGCATTTCCTGATGAATGGGATGACCTTCGGATAGAACTATGGTGTCTGGCGAATGCTGAAGATACGCATCTACACTTGAAACACTGTATGATGCTTCTCTGGCCTCACCTTTACCAAGGGGAAATTGCTCCAGGTGTACCGAGGTGGAGAGAGGATTTGGAATTGATGACATGGGCGTGGTCTAATTACCGGACGATGACAGTGATCGGACACGCCAGTGCTGGAAAATGCTTAAAAGTTAATACAGAAGTATTAATGTTTAATGGCGAAAAGAAAAAAGTGCAAGACATAAAACGAGGAGATTTGCTAATGGGTGATGATTCTACTCCTCGTAAAGTCCAAGGGGTCTGCACTGGTCGAGAGGAAATGTTTAAGATCATTCCCAGCAAAGGCGATCCCTGGGTTTGCAATCGCAGTCACATTCTCTCTCTCAAAGCATCCTACGTCCCAAAAAAGAACACAGACTTTGAAAAGGGAGATGTTCGTGATGTGCCTCTGGAAGAGTTTTTGACTTACGGCGAGACTAAGCGACGAGTCTGGAAGCAATATCGGGTCGGAGTGGATTTTCCTAAGCAGAAAGAGCCGCTTTTGATCGATCCATATATCCTTGGGGTATGGATTGGTGACGGCACAAAGGGAGAGCTAGAAATCACAAAACCAAAAGGCAAGGTAGTTGATGAGTGGATTAACTATTGGTCATCTCGTGGACTATCAGTTTCAGAATACCAAGTAAAAGACCGTTGCAAAAGATGGAGAGCAGTTAACAAAGAAAGGCACGGTGACTATCGTCAATTTATTCGAGGACTTGCGACGACTGGTCAAAAGATAATCCCGCAAGAATACCTCCTGGCATCCAGAGAAAGACGCTTAAGATTACTAGCTGGATTGATAGACACTGATGGGTATGTAGACAAGAATGCTTATGCCATCACCACAAAATGGAAGGGACTTGCTGATCAAATTCTATTTTTGGCAAGATCTTTAGGTTTTGGGGCAAACCTCACTGAGACTACTGGGAAAATTAAATCACTGGGCTTTGAAGGGACTTACTGGAATGTTCATATTTCCGGTGAGGTGCAAAATATACCTACTCTTGCTAAAAAAGCGGAGGGGAAAATATCAAGAGATCCATTACTCCAGGAGATCCGAGCGGAATCATTAGGCGAAGGTACTTACTATGGGTTTGAGATCGATGGAAATCGGAGGTTCCTACTTGGAGACTTCACCGTCACTCACAATACCCATACGCTGGCCCATATCGCTTACACGCACTACCTTTCTGATGCTGCCAACACGATTATTACGCTGACCTCCACTCACCTACCAGGTCTCAAAAAGAGGTTATGGTCAGATATCGTATCCGCTCATAAAACCTCAGTCTTGGGGGAGCTCATGCATGTAAAGACGTATGACATGACGATGCGTCCAATGGATAATCCAAAAGAGGACAAATATGTCATTGAGGGAATTGCAGTAGACCGTGGCGAAGAGGCGGTAACCCGGATCCAGGGCAATCACTCCAGGGACCATCGATATGTGATTATTGATGAGGCGGAAGGTACGCACCAGGCGATCTTTGATGCAGCATCCAACTTGATGACAGATAACGACTTTCGTTGGGCAATGTTGGCGAACCCCGAGAATGAAAATGGAGAGTTTGGGACCTGGTGTGAACCGACACGCGGTTGGAACTCCATTGATGCAGAGCAGGATCTCTACTGGGAGACTGCTAGAGGTGGTGTGTGTGTTCGATTGGACGGGTTAAAATCGGCAAACTTTCGGAATCCTCCACCAGAGGGAAAGAAACCATACTTTCCATTCCTGATTGATCAAAATTACGTGGATAGAATCAAAACATCCTACGGTTTTGAATCACCCCGGTGGTGGATTTTCGTGCGTGGTTGGTTTCCTCCAGCCGGATCAATGGGGACGATCTTTTCTCGGAACATCCTGGCTCAAGCAGTGGAGCCGATTTTCTACAACTACCCACCTACGCCATGTGCTGCATTGGACCCTGCTTTCGAGGGTGATGATGAATGTATGCTCCAATTTGGAGAGTACGGGGAGGCGAATGGATCCAGGTTTGCGTTCAATTTTAAGGAAGAGCAGGCAGTAAAGGCGAAAGTTCGGCCCGGAGGTGAACCATTGGACTACGTCATTGCTCATGAAGTTATGAACCAATGTGACGCCAGGGGTGTAAAGCCGGAAAACTTCATCATGGACACTACTGGTGCTGGCCGGGGCGTTTATGCGATCCTTCGCAAGGAGTGGGGGAAAGTCGAAAAGTGCGATTTTTGGGGAAAACCGAGTGATCGACGCCTTCGGGCATTTGATGACATGACCTGTGGGGACCAGTTTGATCGATTTGTTACGGAGCTTTGGTTTTCTTGCCGAATATTCATGGAATCTGGTTTGATTGGTGGAGTCACAATGGATTTCAAGAAGTTGCGGGAGCAATTATCCGCCCGGAGGTTCGAGATTAAGTCCAAAAAGGAATCTATCGAGACCAAGAAGGATATGAAAAAACGGTTAGGCTACTCGCCTGACCATGCGGACGCATTTGTACTATTTACTGAGCTCCTGAAGCGTAAAGGAGCAGTCACCGGTGAGGAAAAACTCCCTGAAAACGAGGATGAATCACAGTGGGACCGAGCTAGGGCCTACAGCGATGTAGCAGAGGAGAGTTTTGCACATGGATTTGCATAAAATCAGATGGTTGCGGACTACGCACTTGATTCCCCCGGGTGGATGGAAATTCAAGGACCCAGACAGTCAGCTACCTATCACCGCACCGACTTTCGAGGCACTCAAGGAACGAGTCATCACCCACCGGACTTACCTGGGGAATGACACCAGCAATTACCCGGATGAGATTGAGCATCAAATTTGTTCAGAGATTCCTGAGTCCTGGTGGCAGGACAAACCGAGAACTGTATCATGAACGACCTGAGTGAAATTACGAACGAACGGAGAGTAGGAACAGTAGTTTCTGCAAATACTCTCTACCAGAAACTAAAGAAAAAGGGTGATGAGCGGGAACGTGGATTTGCCTCCATCGAAAACCAGATCAATGGTGGACGCCCCTATGATCCTCAAAAGCTGGCGGAGCAGGGGCAATCCTGGCGAGCAAACTTCAATTTTGGAGATGCTGCCAGTGCGTTAGAGCAGGCCCAGGTCTCCTACTGGAGGTTGCTGCACGATACATCCAACCTTCTGAATGTGGAAATCCACGGAGACCATCAACATAAGGATCGATGGTCTCAAACCTTGGTGCATAATTTTAACCGATTCATTGAAGACTGGGGTGATGAGTATGTTCTGAACTATCTCCAATTTTCACGAAACCATTTAATGTATGGAGTTGGTCCTGTCATTTTCCCAGATAAAGACTCAGCCCGATGGGAACCTATAAGAACAAATGGTGTCCTCGTCCCTGAACGAGCAAAATCTGCATCCAGTAAGCAGGAAATCGTCTGCATCCGCCAGGAAATGCAAGTGTCTGAACTCTGGGAGAAGATTCGGACCGATAAAGCAAAGGGGCATAACACAACCCGTGGCTGGAAGGTAAAAGAGATCCGGGATGTTTTGTATCACACTCTGAGAAACGGACAGAAGGCATCCAGTGAGGATGACCTAATAAAGATGGAGGATAGTATCCGAAATCGGAGCACTGAGGTCTCTGAGGAGCATGGTGCTATCAATATGGTCTACCTCTATGTAAAAGAGTGGGACGGAAAAGTCAGCAAGATGATGTTCTGCGAGGACAACCCTACTGCAGGTTTCGTTTTTGATGATCATGATACCGCATTCCGAAGTGATTCAATCGATGACGATATTAGTTTTGTCTTCTTTGAAGTCGGGAATGGACTTTACCATTCCGTCAGAGGATTTGGATACAAAAACTACCAAACCAGCATCGCATCGAATCGATTGAAGTGTAAAGTACTGGACCGTTGCACCATCGAAGGTCTCAATTTTCGGGATACCTCCGAAGGGACTCGGACTATCCTGCCGATTGTGAACATGGGTGCGTACAATATCGTGCCGAGAGATTTGGAGCAATTGCCAAACTATCCGGGCTCGTCATCAATTGGAGATGCTCTTGGAATGATCCAGGATACAGTCAATTGGAATAATGCCCGGTACAGGGACCAATCCCAACAGATTGAGCAATCAAATACTGCTACCCAAGCACGGATCCTGGCTAATCTTCAATCTCAGGTTGAAGTCTCCAACGCGACCCTTTACTTGAAACAATTTGCCCAGAATATCATGGCGAAACAGTTCGAGAGACTACGCCGGAAAGGGAATACTGATCCGGATGCGGTGCTATTTAAAAAACGGTGTACCGAGGATGGCAAAATGCCAGTGGAAGCTTTCCATACAATTGAAGTTACTGTTGGTACTGGAGCGGACCCTGGAAAGACCTCTGCAGCACTGCAGGCCGAGATCTCCTTCCAACTTCTTCAACTCCAGGGTAACCGATATGTCAATCGACGTGCTGCCACGGAGGCGTATATTGAAAGTACCACTGGAGCTTCCTCAGTGAAGCGGTTTATCCTTCCAGAGGATCAGCTTGAGGACAAGGGTGCAGTCCGCCTTGCCCAGATTGAAAATACCAGCCTGGGTGACGGCGTACCTATTGAAGTGACCGAGCGTGATGACCACGTCATGCATATCATGACCCACATGGAGCCACTAAAAGGAATTGTGGGAACCGCTCAAACGATTGAAGAGGGGCAAATTGGTATGCCAGCAAATGCAGGCATGCCTACGCAACCATCACTCTCCCAGGAGCAAATGATAGCTCTGGAGACTACCCTGCCCCACATCGCCACACACCTCGAGTACCTCAAACTGGATCCATTTCAGGAACAGGACTACCAGCAATTGCAGGCGGAGTTTAAACAACTTGCGTCAGTGGCTGAAGGTATGATCCGAAAAATGGAGGAGACGGCACTGGCATTTGCTAATCAACAACAATTTGGAGGACCAACGACACTCGATGGTGCCGACATGCAACCCACGCAAACCGATGAAACTATTCCAACGGATTTTTCACCGCAAGGACTCGATTCCTTTGCTCCCTAACATTTTACCCAGTCGGAAAGAAATGACCGATACGGAAAGAGAAGAACTTCGTAAGTGGCTGGATCTTCCTGCGACAAAGAAGGCGATGAGTTTTCTTGAGGCAAAAAGACCTGGAGTTTTCCCTCAGGAAACCCCAGCAGATGTCCGATTGTACCAACTGCAAGGTTGGGAATTGTATCGGAATAATCTGCTGACACTTACGCACGTTGAGAAGGATGTAAATCCCATTGAGGAGAGCTTTCAATCACCGGAATTTTAACATTAACGAAAGTTGAGACATGGGAGACGAAGAAAAAACTGAACAGGAGGTCATTCGCGACCTCGAAAACGATGACGCAATGGCTCATTTGGATGATGCCAGAGAGATTTTTGGAGAGGAGGTGAAAGAACATGAAGCGAAAGTGCAAACCGAAGAGTCGAAAGGCTCAGAAGAAAAAAAGCCCACGCAAGCGGATGAGCTACTAAGTGAGCTGATCAAGCCAAAGGCGGAGGAGAAGTCTACGGAATCTAAGGAATCTTCCAAAAAGGAGACCCCTGACGATGACAGTGACTTGACTCCCCCGCCCGACGATTCCCCTCAGAAAGCGAACTGGGATATCATGAAGCAACGCAAGAATGACGCCGTTGCCCGTGTGAAAGAATTGGAGGCCCAAATGGAGGCTAAGGCGGATGACGCCACAACAGATTCCCTGAGAGCTCGTGTGAAGGAATTGGAGGGCGAAAATGATCGATTCTCTACCAGGCTGAAGGAACTGGATTTTAAATCTCATCCTGAATATTTCAATCAGTACGAGAAACCAATTCAAGATGCCCAGGATTCTCTAAAGGCGATTGCCGAGGCTGAAGGTATCGACCTAAATGTGGAATCCCTGGCTGCGTTATCAGGTAAGGAGTTCGGGGATAAGGTATCTGAGATTATTGAGGACCTGTCTCCCTATCGGGCGAATCAATTCACTCTGCAAGCCCAGTCTTTGGAGAGAACGATTCAGGACCGTGATGCCGTCGCTGCGGACTCAGATAAGTTTATCCAGGACGCCAATGAAAGGTTCCAAGCACAAACCCGTGCTGTTTTTGATGAAGTGACTAATGGATTCTCTGAGACGTTGGTCCCGATGACAGTGCCAGAAGGTGCCGACGATGCAGCAAAGCAGCATGCGGATGCATACAATGCAGACTTGGCAGAGGTTCCAAAAATCGCTGAACAAATTGCATTTGGTCAAATGGACCACCAACAATTGTCTCAAATCTCCAACGAGGCAGCTCACTATCGTTTTGTCATGACGCGGGTATTGCCTCGACTCGCTGATAATGCCGGAGCGAAAGTGGCAGCACTGCAAGCCGAATTGGATGCGATCAAGGGTGCAGGTCCAAAATACAGCCCATCAGATACAACTGGAGCATCATTGACTATGGATGACATGGATCACGATCAAGCTGCAGAAGCGGCTTTTCGTGCATAACTATAGTAACTCCAGTAACTTGAATAACCCTGTCTTGAGCTAATCGCTCAGGGCGGGGTATTTTTGTGCTTAACTCAATCGCTGGGTAGTGACCAGCGGAACAGTCAGAGAGCTGTTGGGTGACACCCCAGCGACAGGCGAGCCAAATGGTCCCGATGGCACGAGGACAGTCCAACCACCGGGTTCAACTGTCGCTCACTGCTAAGGGAAAGCCCGGTGAAAATCGAAACTCAAATTTTCACCCAAAATGGCAAATTTAGCTAATTATTTCCGCACCCGCCGGAACCAGTATCAAAAGGATACAATTCAACGCCTCTTTAGAGGCAATCCCGTCCGTTCTCTAGTCAACCACCGCGAATACAATGGTGCTGATGGAGAGAACCCAACTGTGGTCACCCACACTCACGAACTCCCAGAGACGTATCCATTGAATGGTTCCGCTGGTTCTGACCTTACGGATTTCCGTATGGAGACTATTAAGAGGACCAACCACGATGGCACGAACTACGACGGAGAGGACAGTGGTGACACCGATGATCCAAATGCATTGCTTGCTGGTGCTCCTGCGAACACTCCAACTTCTCCTGAAGGCACTGCGACACTTGCTGACGTCGGTAACCCAACCCAGTACGAAGTTCGTCGTGGTCAACTGGAACGTACCTTCGAGATTCGTCAGGTTTCTTTCGAGACTGCTGACATCGCTCTCGACGACATTAAGCGTTCCTGGCAAGCCGCCGAGACTGCTGGTGCATGGGGTAAGGCTCTTCGTGAGTTTACCACTGTGGTGTTCTCTGACTGGTATCGTGTTCAGAACATTGGAATGGTCACCAATAAGTATGTTCCTACTGGAGCGACATCCGGTGTTTCCGTCAGTGATAACTACGACCAGGATTTTAGTCATGCTACCTTGACTGCTGGCACCCCAGCTCAATTAGAGTGGTGGCACTTGGAGGAATTGTACTGGGATCTTGTGGCTCGTGGAGTTACTGACGAGATCGCAATTGGTACTGCCAATGGTCGCCCAATACTTCCTCTCGTTGTTTCTCCAAAGGTAAAAAATTACCTCTGGCGTGATGAAACTGCAAATGCCGAGACGTTTAAGTGGCTGCGTCCTGAAAGTCGCATTGCTCAACTGGGACATCCTGCCGCAATCAAAGGGTTTTATCCGATTGTGGACGTGTTTCCAATGCGTTGTGCTAATGAGGCTGGTCTGGATGCAGGTACTTACATCTACCCTACAGAAAACGTAGCAACCTCGTTCGGATTTAAGCACCAGCCCAATGCAGCTTATAAGACGGCGGAAATGGAGATCGCCACGATCCTTCCTGCTGACGTTTATGAGTGTGTGTACGAGCCCTCCAGCCCCACTGCATTCGATGGCATCAAGTTTGACCCGCAGGACTACACTGGCGAGTTCAACTTCATGAACCAGAAGACCTATAAGGGTGACAATGACCGTGGTAACCGTGGTTACTACCTGGCAGACATCCGCATGGGTGCCAAACCCCGCAATCCTGACCTTGGATATTCTATCGCTCACGATGTTAGCGGACTCTAATCTTCCTTGAACCTCAAACAAGCCTGGAGGGAGTTCATTCTCCCTCCGGGCCTTTCTTTTAAGACCTATGGACAACGTACCTTACCAAAGAGCAACCTTAAGCCCAGCAGTACCGATTAGGTCTGATTTAACGAAGGCGGAGCTAGAGGCGTCAACAAAGGCAGATATCGTAGAAGTGGACACTTCCACCGGGGCGATCACTTTGGATTTTCTTCCAACATCCTGGCCAGATGGGCACCTACTAATTCTTAAACTTAGTGATGTCGCGAATACATTGACCTTTGATCGGGTCGTTGGGGCAGCAACTGCTACCAAGAATATCCAGATTCCTGACAATGTCGGAACTCCAACTCTAACGGAACTATCTCATAAGGTTGCATTCCGATGGAAGGAAGGAACAGGGGTTGCAGATAGTTATTGGATTCTGGAATACGGTAATTTTGACTCTCATATTGTGTATGACCGAGCGAACGATATCTGGGGGTATGGTGGTTCTAGTATAGGCACATACAAGCATGGGATCACTGGTGATGTTATTATTCAGGACGATACTGGGGAAGCTACTTTAACGGTCCAGCATACAGGAGTTGGTGGATCAGATGCTGCGGTGCTTCGCCTGATCGCAGACTCTCCGACAGTTGTTTGGAACGACGATGCTGGGGCTACTGACAGAAAACTCCTTCAAGTAGGATACACAAATGATTCCCTGGCTTTTACATTCTATGATGACTCATCTGTAGCTTATGCGACGCCGCTTGAACTCAAGACCGATGGGAGTCTTGGTAGTGTTTATTTGAATGCATTGCCGACATCTGATCCAGGGAATCCAGGTCAACTGTATCGTACAGGTGGAGCAGTGATGATCAGTATTTAAGGAGAAATAAGATTATGAGAAACATTAAACAATTTGCCCTGTTAGAGGGAGCAACTACCGCAGCCGCAGGCAGTGCAGTTAGCGTAGAAAACCAAAAGGGTTGGACATTCCTTGTGGTAGCAACCGGAGTAACCACTGGAGCCACTGTGGAAATCCAGGCGAAAGTCAACGGCGAGTGGAAGGCGATCCACGAGGAGGCAGTAACTGCTACCGGGACATCCGACCCAATTCGTGACGAGCATGGTCACTACGAGTTCCTTCGTGCAGAGATCACCTCCTACACGGACGGCACCTATGACGTTGAGGCAGCAGGCACGAATCTCAAACAGGTGTAATGCCAATCCAACTTCCATCAGCTAAACAGGATCCCTGGGTCTTACCAAATAAGATCCAGCGACCTAACAAGATACAGTTTCTCCCGGCGTACACGCCCCGTCCTCAATTCTATGCAATGGACGGCACGAATCATCTCACATCCACTTTTGATCCTTCAACCATCGGGACGGGGGATATTACGGTGTCCTGTTGGGTACGTATTCCTTCTCAACCTTCAGGCACTGATTACGTATGGATACTCGGTAACGACAATCTCGATGACTCGTTAGCTTTACGCATTCGATCATCTAAGCTTGAGGCGTTCGGTAGAGTAGGGACGACAGGAGAGGTAGAGGTTGCGGCTGCGAATCCGATGTTAAATGACTTTTGGCATCATGTGGTAGTGACCAGGACAGGTACGACTATTGAGCTTTTTGTAAACGGCACTAGCAATAACTCAGCTACCAATGCGGAAGCTGCTGCTGATCTTAGCGATGGCGAAACTTGGTTTGGGTATCATGCAGGTGTAGCGAATTTCACAGGCGACATTGCCAACATTGAGATCCGCTCAGGCATTGCTACCGACTCCGAGATTTACAATAATTTCCGCAGTAACACAGCTTACACTACTGGCACTGCACAAACGGTAGAGATTACCAATAATGGAGCAACGGCTTCCAATAGCCCTATTCCGTTAGCGTGGGGGAATCAGCATAGTTTTTATTTCGATGGAGCAAACGACGATATTGATCTAGGTTCTATTTCCTCCCTTAACTCAGCTTCTCAGTTTTCCATAAGTATGTGGTTCAGGGGGAGTGAAGATAACTCTATTGGTAATATGTTTGGTGCATGGGGAGCTATCGCCAATAATAACATTGGTTTATCCCCAAACTATGACCTGGATATTTTTTACTTTGTTGTTCGGTCTGGTTCTGCTGCTGCTTCACTTCAGGTTAATAGCATGTCCACCTATGCTCCGGCGGATGAGTGGAATCATGTCCTTGCCGTTTTTGATAACGGAGATCGCTATGTTTATATTAATGGGGTTCTACGTGCAAGCGACACAGGGGTAGCTCCAGCAACCACCTCGGCTTCTTGTGGTGATAATGTTTCCATCGGGCAACGTGAAAACGCTTATTACGAAGGCTTTATTGATGAGTTTCGTTATTATGCCGATACTGCATTAGATGCTGACGATGCGACTACACTATATAATGCAGACACCCCAATAGACTCTACTCTATCTCCATCTTACTACCTCCACGAAGGTTCAGGTGCTGACTGGTCGGGTAATAATGTCTTAGCTACTCTCCAGTCTGGTGCAGTTCCTTCCAGTGATGTTCCTGTACTTACAATTCCTGATTGGGTAAGCGAACACAGTTTAGACCTTAATGGATCTTCACAGTATGGCGTTGCCGATGACCATGATGACTTAACATTCAACACAGGAGGCACAGATGATGCCTTTAGTGGAGGTTGTTGGGTCAAAATGGACGATGCGACGAACTTCGTCATTTTTGATAAGACAGTTGAGTACACATTTTATGTAGACAGTTCTGACAAGCTTGCACTCGTACTAGCAACTGACGCTTCTAATTATCTTTACACACGCACGACATCAACAGTCACTTCTCACGAAGGCTCATGGGTGTATCTTTCCTTCGCTTATGATGGCTCCGAGACGCATGGCGGAATTACTTTGTATGTAAATGGAGTCTCACAATCGACGGAAGATCAAGGCTCAGGCACGTACACGGGCATGACCAATACATCAGCTACGTTGAGACTAGGTTATGACGGCACAAACTACGCAGATGGTCACGCGTCTAACGTATCAATTTGGACTGCGGAAGTCGATGCGGATGCTATGACAAAGCTTGCAATTGAACCAATTGATATAATGTCGGCGGATGGCGACTATGACTACCAGGGCAATGTTGAAGCGTTCTTGCCGCTTGAAACAGGGTTCGGGCCATTCGTGATTGACTACTCTGGTAATGGTCATCACGCAACTGCCCCTAGTGGTGCATTACCTACTTGGACAACGGATATACCTCCTGATACACGTTCCATTGATCTTGATGGTGTTGATGATATTGTTGTCGTTTCCGATAATGATGTTTTCTCCTTTGGTGATGGCGTAAGTGATTCTGCGTTCTCGGTTGTTATTATCTGTAAGATGGATGATGATGATCGTTTTCGAGCTATAAATAAATCTGGAGCGTCTAATCGAGAGTGGGCGATAGGTACTAATTCATCGGGTCAACCATACTTTCAGTTATGGTCAGGTGGGGGTAGTACGGTACAGTTAAATGTTACACATAATGGCGGAGGGTTTTCATCAGACCAAGGCTTATGGGTTATGTATGCTGGGACTTATGACGGGAGTGGTAATGTTTCAGGTCTTTATATGTATCGTAATGGTGTTGATGTTTCTGACACTCGTCTCAGCATAGGAGGTAGTTACGTTGCTATGTCTAATACCGCTCAAGACGTGCAAATTGGAAAAGGTTACGGGAATATAGTCGGGCATGGAAAGATATTCACTGCTGGTATTTGGAATAATGTACTAACAGCCGCCGAGCTTGTTGAACTATGGAACGGCGGTAATCCTATTCGCTTTAACGAGGACTCTGGTAACTACACATCTTCCTCTGACCTTATTGAAGAATGGCCTATGAACGAAGGTGGCGGTAATACTGCGGCAGGTGTAAACGGTTACGATGCAACCTTAACTCCGACTGGTGAACCTCTTTGGACATTGGATGTCCCTAACGCATAATGGATAACGGACGCAAATACACCACCCTTACCCAAGCACAACTCGACGCTATTGATGACGACGAGCTTGCTTCTTTAGTGGGTAATCAGAATCGAGGCAATATTTCTTGGTTCGGTGACGGCCAAGCCCCTTACGTGGTGAAGTGGGAGGACAGTAAGCCAACATTTCTTTGGGGATCTAAGTCAGGGGAGGATATGTCCCATACCCAGATCAAGGCAGCCGCACAAGATCCTGAACATGAACTTTACAGGGAACCGATAGATTTACAGTAATGGAAGTCGATGCAAATTTAGTGTTCGCAGGAGTTAGTGCATGTGCCGTTATTGGTGGTGCAGTCATGGCTTATGGCGAATTAAAAACAAAAGTAGTTGGATTGACGCAACGAGCGGATTCATCGCAGAAATCAAGGGAGAAAATGTTTGAACGAATAGGCGAACTAGAACAAGAAACTGTGTTGCAAAAGAACCAGATTGTAGACTTGCGAGGCAATAGCGATAAACTGTTTCAGTTGCATGAAAAGCAAGCCGAGATAAGCCAAAGGTTAGCAACCACAATGGAAGCATTATCTACAGACGTTCACTACATTCGTGACTACGTGAAGGCTCAGAGAGGACAGTGATTAAGAATCCAATGGAAGGAACAACCGATGGCACAATTTCTTAACGACCCAGCCCGAATTGGCATCCTGAACTCCAAATTCTCGGTCACCACCGAGCCTTTATTGTTTCAATATGCAGGGACACCTGTGCCTAAGGAACTGGTCTCTGACTACCTCCAGAAATGGAGTCAACCAGGGGCATATGAAGCCTTCCGAAACAAACTTCCCGCAGACGTACAGATTTGGTTAGTGCCTCCAGGGAAAATGACCGATGGCCCAAGCATGCCTGGATATGTGGCGTGTGCGGGGATCATGGCGATCCTCGCATGGTTGACATCTCTTTTTGGCTATTACGCCCCAGATGCCGCTGGTTTGATCGGTGGATTTCTGGGTGCATTGGTTCGTGCGTACATGAAACCAGAGGATTTCTATTTAGCAGGCATGCTTCATGATGATCTCCGAGTTAAATTATCCACAGGAAACGCCACCACTGACGGTTTCCTGCGAGATGCGGTGACCGCAGAGGCAGCATGGGTGGTCAGATCTTATATCGTCTACCTGGGAGTCCGTGCCGGAACTCTTTTTGGCTACAAAACCAAAGTGAAAGAGGAACTCAAAAAAGAGGCACTCAAGAGGTATGCCAGGATTCGAGGAGTAGAAGAGTCAGATCTCTGGTTCGATGATGAACACTCCGAAATTCGCTACACTATAAAAGATCCAATCCAATCAATATTATGAAAAAGCTAATTCTGTTTCCACTATTGTTTCAAGGCTGCGTGATGAATACCATCGACCAGGCAGTTGATTCTATCCCTAGGCATGAGTTTGGGGAATTTTCCTACAATCGTGCAGGTAATGCCAGTTCTGGTAGTGTGACCGCAAAAGGAGCAAGATTTGAAAATGGGCAACATATTATCGATTCCCTTGATGTTCAGCATACTAATCGCTTTCTTGGTAATCTCTCAGTATCTTTCAAAGATCTGAAGCGACCAGCAGGCGTAGGAGCAACCAGTACAACCGGGAACTAATCATGCTACGCAGATTTGGAGATGTTAAGACCGAACTCGCCAGTGTTGCTGCTGAGACCGGATTCACTGTGGATGATACCCGACTGAAAAGCCTGGTCGGTCTCGCCCAGGAACGTCTCCTGATGGAAGGCAATTGGCCCCACATTCTGGAGCGACGAATGTCAGTCCAGGTGCATGACGGGATCCTCGTTCTTCCAGATGAATTTGAAACAATTTACAGTGTCTGTCGATCTGACGTTGGATCTCTGAAGATCACGGACTCCTGGTTCACTCTACTACCTCAGAACCAGATTCCAGGTAATTACCCCACTCTTACCTGTGAAGATCGTGGAGAGACGGCGGTGTATCGTCACCCTCAGGGAATGACGATAAAGGCATACTCCGAAGAGTCCTCCGCGATCACAATTTATGCAGACCACGAATCGGTGAGCATCACGCCGACCTCCCGTGATGCGGAACCGACCCCAACTGCGAAAAAATACTACGACATTCAGCGGGTAGAACGTGCTGCAGCAGGAAAGCCATTTGAACTCGTTTATGAGGACGAGGATGGGGTTGAATACTTCGGCGGTAGATTCTCCGGTTATTGGCCATCTGCATCACTCAGGGCGTATCAGGTCGGTGCCAGTGACTTTGACGAGGTGGTCAATGTGGTGGCCCGGAGACGGATTATCCCGATCACGGATGACACCACTCCGATGATCATTACAAATGTCCCAGCTCTTCGATTGATGCTCATGGCACTCACTAAAGAGAATGCAGGAATGATCGACGAAGCTGATGCTCTCTTGGCTCGGTCTGTCGCGGCTCTTAAGAGTGAGAACGAGAGATATCATCCACATAACCAACAACCCCGAATTGATATTGTCTCTGGATTTGGAGACATTCAGCATTTGTAATGGCGGTAGCACGGAGAGATTGGATTACAGATCGATTCGCACTGGCAGTCGGAGGTCACAATAGTGGCGATGACGCAGAGTTCATCGACCCGACCCAGTATGCCGATTCCAAGAACATCACAAATCGTGGTGGCCGGGTGCGTAGTCGTCCACGTTGGGTGAAGAAGGCAGACCTTCCTACCGATCCCGAGAATGAACTCTACTTCCAGGGGATCACCCACTTCAAATCCCAGGACCAAATCATTCTGAGGGCAAATGGTAGACTCTACAGGCTGGACGAGGCAACTGGAGCATCCGTGGATCCACCTTGTGTATTTAATGAGGTCTACAAGCCCAATGTGACCGTCTGGGAGGTTCCTACCGCCCAAGTGGATACAATTACGGTAACTGGGTCATCGGGATCAATTACAGTCAATATTGTGGCGACTGTAGAAGGTACTGTTATTGATGAGTCAGTGACAGTGGCGTGGAACACTAATTTGGATACGACTTGCACTGATATCGAAACTGCGATCAATGGTGCGGTTTCAGGAATTGAAGATATTGCAGATGCTGTGTCTACTGGAGGAGGAACAGGCGAGATTGTTCTGACATCGGAAGTCGCTGGGCGAGGGTTTATCACGACTGTATCAAACACTCTTACCGCGACAGTAGAGACCACGACTCCGAACTACCATTTCTATCTACCAAATGAAGCAATCCCTCAGGGTGACACTGCTGGACGTCCAGGTTCTCCTGTTTCTGCGGTTGCTCAAGTGGATACCATCACCATTTCTGACGGGACTAATTCCCCAGGTGTAAACACGATTGATGTCTATATTGATGGAAACCAGATTACAGCAGGTGCCGTGGATTGGGTGACTAGTCATGCAACAACCGCAACAAATTTAGCAACCGCAATCAATGGGGATCCAACCCTAAGCGGAATCGTGACTGCAGACGCATCAGCGGGTGATGGCACATTGACCCTCACTGGAGATTTGAAAGGCGACAAGTTCTCAGCCTACACCATCAATGGTGGAGATGTCGAATCGAGCATCACAACGACCACCGCACGATCTTTTCCCGAAAACTCAATTTACTACGACTGGGATATTCCCGGACTCTTCATTTACAATGGAAGTAGTTGGGTAGACTTTACCGAAGCACTCACCATTGACATCCCCTTGGATGCAAATCCATTGAGGGAGAAAACCTGGTTTGAAGACGTTGCTGGGACACTGGTGATTCAGGATGGCCAGAAGCAACCAATCCAGTATGATGGCAGTACATGGGATAACCTCACCACGGTGCCTGTAGGGACCGCTATGCGATTTGCCAATGGTCGCCTTCACCTTGTGTCCTCTGGGCAACGCAAGACCCTCCAGGTCGGGGATATCCTCCAGAACGGCGATGCCAGTACCGCATTAAAATTTACCGAAACGGGTTATCTTCTCGGAGGTGGCTCTTTCGCATTCCCTGATGAAGTGACTGCACTGCATGAGATTCCGATCATGGATACAGCTTCTGGCCAGGGGTCAATGGTCATTGGTACAAGTCGGAACACATATTCTCTACGCACCGAAATTACAGACCGTGACCTCTGGTCTACTGTTGACGGTTTCCTGAGACCGATACTCCCAGGGATTGGAGTAGCAGGTCCGGAATCGTTCGCGACAGTCAATAACGACCTCTATTTCCGGTCAACCAATGGTCTGCGATCACTGAGAATGGCAGTGGGTGAACAGCAGTCTCCCGGTTACGGTGGGCTCCACCAGGAAATCCCAGAGAGATTCTATGCGTGGGGATTACAACATAATTCTTCAGTACATGCTGGAGATCGATTTATTACCTTGGTCAATCCAAGGGTCCAGAATCACCAGTGGTTGTACGAAGGTGCCGTATCCATCAACTTTGAATCGATCAACCGACTGGGTCAGAAGTCAGGAATGTCATTTGATGGGTTCTGGGACTTGCCCGATGACCACTATTTTTATCAAATCTTCGATGTGGATGGCATTGCTTACTCCGTAGTAAGCACTCCGACTGGAGATGAACTCTGGGAACTCCAGAAAGATGAAGGCACGTTTGATGGAGAGACTGGACTAGAGCAGATTCTGGTCACTCGTGAAATGAATGCTGGAGATCCTATGGGATTGAAAACTTTGGGGCGTTTGGATGCTTGGCTTTCCCAAATCCAGGAGAATCTGTCACTGGTTTTTGAATATCGTCTCGGCGGAGAACAAGATTGGCGGACCTGGCACACCCTTGCAGTCACCTACTCTGGTAACCAGGATTATCTATCCCGGTACACCCTACCGACACCTCCAGGAGATAAAATTTCCGGCTACAGCTTCCAGTTTCGTGTAACATGGACGGGACGCTGTAAGATCGACTACCTGCAAGCCTATTTGAAACCACTGGCAGAGAGCGTCTTTGCCGAACAACTCACTCCAATCACTCTACCGTAAAATGCCCAAGTACGCACTCACACAAAAAGGGACACCATCCAGCGATCCAGCACCTACTGCATTGGATGCGTTGCTTACTCAGATCCGCACTTACACGGAGATCGATACCAATTCCGATGACCCAGATAGTGATACTGTAAGAAGTATCCTGGTCCAGCCTACGGCACCGACTGGAGCAAGTGCGAATGACCTCTGGGTGAAGACACACTCTATTTCAGGAAGACCACTGGGCCTTTATACTTACACGGGGACGGAATGGAGAATATTTAGTCAAACGGATTCTGGAACGACAAATAATCGACCAAGTGATGCCGTTGCAGGTGAAGTCTACTGGGATACAGATATTAACGTCATGCTAGTGTACACAGGATCGGCGTGGGTTACTCAGGATGGATCTCCAGGAGACATGAAGTATGTGTACATCGATTCTGGCACATACGCAGGGTTTGCTACAGGTAAAGCTCGTGCGGAGACCCTGAATCCAGGATGGGAGTATGCGACTGATGCAGAGGGGGCGGTACTGGTTGGTACAGTAAGTGGAGATTCCGATTCTGATTATCTCACTGCTGGTAATACCTTCGGGTCTCGTGACCATACATTAACAGAAGCAGAGATGCCTGCCCACACTCATGATTTTGCAATTGATGGAAATAATGGATCTGCGGATGGAACTGTCATTAAATCCTCATCTACTACTCTAAATCCTCATACAAAAACAACCGACTCTACCGGAAGCGGAGATGCTCACGAAAATCGACAACCATCCTACACCGCATTCTTGATGCGAAAGTTGGGATACTAAGGAGAGACTGACCAATGGGATTATTTAGTAAACCAAAAGTACAATACGCTGGAGAAGTCGATGTAGGCAACAGCATGGGCGAGACCTTCTCGCTCAACAATCGATATTTCCAGGATGCCCAGAACTACACCAGTCGGGTAAATGAGGCAGCACAACAGCAAGCCATAGATCTACTAGAGCAGGCGATGCCTGGAATCTCGAAAGTCCGTGGCCGATTGATGCAGCAACTCAATGAGGACCTAAACACAAAAGGTCTGCCAAAGGAGGTGGAAGAAAACCTTGCCCGGAAAGCTGCAGAAATGGGAGTGACCCGTGGTACAGGCAATAGCGACTTTTCCAAATTCTCCGCTCTTCGTGACCTGGGGATTGAACACACAAAGATGGTCGAGTTCCGTAGACGTATGGCGATGTCCAGCATGCAACAACTCTTCCAGGCTACACCGAAGATCAACCCAATGTCTCCAGCCTCTATGCTCCTGACCCCAGGGACGACTCTACAGGTCCAAGGCCAAAACCTAGACCGCAGACAAGCCTTCCTTAACGCAAAGGCTCAAGCTGAAGCCCAACATAAAGCAGGAATCATGAACGCAATTGCAGGTGTGGCTGGATTCGCCCTCGGTGGCCCACTCGGGGGAATGCTCGGCAAGGGTCTAAAGTCGGGAGTTGGTAAGATATTTGGAGGCGGCGGAGGAACACCATCTGTCTCTCCCTCAGTCGGTCAAGGCACGGTAATGGCTCCCCCATCAGGCGGATGGAACCAAACTTTAGAGAACACCCTTTACGGACCTTAATCATGGCAGTTTACGCACAAGCACCAGACGCACAACCCAACCCGGTTGGCACATTCATTAATGCCTTCTCGACTGGGCGTAACCTATTCCAGCAGAAGCAACGTCAAGAGATGGAGATGCAACGTCTTCAGAGAGCGGAGGAACGTGCAGTTCGACAAGAGGAAAGGCAGGCAAAGCTTTGGAGTATGCAGATGAACTCGAAAGAGTTGGAGGTCGAGGCATTGGGGCGTCAGGCTGAAGATGATATCGCTCGGAGAGATCGTGCCAGTGGAGATTTACCAAGGGCTTTGCAGCAGTTTGAATTGATTGGATCACAGATAGATGCAATGGAGGCGGCGAATGAAGAGGATGTCCCTGGATATCGGAGTAAGATTGCGACCATGTATGCAAAGCTTGAAGCAATCAAAGGTCGATACAGTCATGTCCAGGGAGATGCTCGGTGGGCAACTCAATTTGATGATGCCTACTATCAGGTAACCAATAAGCTTTCTCAGAAAGCAGCACCGTTGGAGGCAGTTCTTCCTGGTGCATTCAATAAGTTCCGAGAAGAGTTTGCATCACTAAAGGGAATTACTGACCTGAATGAGTATGCAGCAAGAGCAGGTGATATTGAAAAACGGTACGCTTACTTTGCTTCAGATCCCGTCCGTGGCCAGATGTTTGAGTCGATGGTGGATAAAATGGATGAGAATATCAAATCCATGAGAGAGAACCAATTCAAAGCACAGAAAGAGCAGCAAGAGCTCGAAGGGCTCAAACACTCAAATCAAAAAAAGGAGTTAGAAGTTGAATCTGCGAAGAAGCAGAAGGTTACTGATAAGAACAATGCAGTTAAAAACCAACAGAGGTTACTGCAAGAGCGAGATAAGATTAGGCGTTTACGGAATGATATCCAGAATGCTGATTTTGGTGTAGGCGGAACAGGTACTATTATAGAGGCACTTAAGACAGCTAAAAGGCTCGGCGGAAGAAGTGCTGGTGCATCAATTGCAGACGAAATTGTTTCCGGTGAGTGGTTAAAGAATGTATCTGCTCTAAAGGGTGCTTTGTCTGATAAAGAAGGTGCAAGACTCGCAATTGCTGGGTTAAAGAGAACTGATGATAAGGCAGTCTGGTTAAGGAAGCTGAATAACCTCATAGCTGCATTGGATACTGATCGAGCTTTACTAAGTGAACAGGGGATGTGGTATATCGACGAAAAAGGGAAACCTTTTTCATTATCTGAGGGCACTGAGCAGGAAGAGATCGGCGATAGTGATGTCAATGATCTGCTCGGAGGTGGAGAATATACACCGCCAGAGGAAGAGCCTGATTTCAGTATTTTTGAAGACCCAGAGGGAAATTAAAGCAATGGGATACACAGACACAGAGAAGCAGGAGATTCTAGCAGGGGTTCCTGAGGATGTGAAAAACCGTGCAAGGCAAGGTGATCGTGATGCAATCGATTTGATTAAAGGGAAAATTTCGGAATGGAAGTCAGTGACGGAATTACCACAGACACAGACTCAAGCTCCAAAAACTCTATCAGATCGATCTCGTGTTATTGATCTGGCCAATCAGGATAACTTTAACTGGGATGAGATCTCTGGTCTAATCGATTCTGGTAAGCTTACGGATGAAGTGGTGGAGTTTTTCGCCAGTGAAGGGTATGGATTGGAGCAGTCCCTTACTGGTGGTCGGATTATCAATATTGGAAAGAAGGGTAACTATATTTCCAGCCCACAAGGGCGGATGCTCAGTAAGCTGGGAGAGAGTATTTCTTCTGTTGTTACAATACCCTGGCGTGGCCTTGGAGATAATGATCCAACATCCATGTCTAAGGATGATTTCTACAGGTATCTATTAAAGCAACCCAAAGATGATTGGGCTCGGACAGGAGTTGAGAAATTAATCCGGAAGCAACTTCAAGAACGGCAACAAGAGGAACAGAAGGCATATGCACTTCATGGAGAAGATGCGAATGTCGATATGCACGGAAAAGCCGGAGCTTTAAGCCAAAAGAACGAAATCCCAGCACCAACTCCACAGGATTGGTTCCCAGAAAAGTTTCTGAAATCAGAAGATGGATCATATTCTGCAAACAAGAGTGAATTAAAACGATACAAATCTGTAATCCTGGAGAATGATCCATATGCGGCATCGCAGGTGGAACAATTGACCGGACGGGCAGTTGCTGACTTTTATTATGCCAAGAAGGAGGAAGACTCCCAGATGCTCGAACGATTAAATCAGCTTCAAGCAGAAGGAAGGACGCATCTTCATGACCCTGAGGTTTATGATTGGTTTGTCCGCAGGGGTATGGAGAAGACTCAGGACATCACCTTGGGCCAAGCGATTGACGCTGGTTGGGATATATTAGGACAAGTTTGGCAAGGGTTGGTTGGCTCGGAAGATGGTTCTGGGATTATCAAGGAATTCGGAGATACAGTATTCAAAGACGATGCTGCTGAGTATCAAGAGTTTGATGAACTGGTTGGAGAGTCATTCCGGGCATTGGGTTCTGACTACCAACTCCTGAGTGAAAATGCAGGCGGATACTTCTTGGATCTTATTGAAAAGGCGGATGACAAGGATAGTCCTGAAGCTCAGGAGTTGTATCGAAAAGCGAAATCTGAGCGAAATCGTAAGTTCCAGCTCAGGGCATTATCAAACCAAGCAGTTTACGCAAGGGCATCCCAGTCATTGGCATTGAGTCAGGGGAAGAATCCCCAGCAGATGCAGAAGAATATTCTAACTGGTACATTTACTTTTGATCCGATGAACTTCGTTCCTATGGGAGGTGTATCAAAAAAAGGTGCAGAGGCGACTCTTAGGGCTGGAGTGAATACACTAAATGATGGTGCATTGAAGACTGCGAAGATTGCTGCTGACGAAGCATCGAAAGCTATTTCAGATGCACAAAAGGTGTTGATCGATGCAAAGAAAGCGGGGGATGGTGCTGCGATCCAATCTGCCAAAAAGACTTATGATGACGCTTTGAAGCAATACGATAATGCTGAGAAGGCGTTAAAGGAGGCATCGACTAAGGTTGATAATATCTACCAGGAGTTATTGGAAGCAGGCATGCCAAAACTTTCGGGAAAAGCACTGGAGATGATGGGAGCCGCCGGAGAGTGGATCATGAAGAAAGGCGATGAGGCTTTAGATAATATCGCAGTTAAGATCGCCCCAGGCATGGCAGATGACACAAGACGATTGCTTGAAGGCGGAGTAAAAGTCGGTGTTGCTGCTACGTTAGGAGGGGCAAGTCTCGGAACTGTAGGTGCAGTCGTCGGAGGCGTATTGTTAGGAAGTCCAGTAGCAAGAGCACTTGCAAGAGATATGCGGTTAATGGGATCACATATTGCACTTGGAGCAAGACTTCAGCCTCTACACCGAGCATTGCAAGCGACCACTGATGCAGGAGGAAATGTAATTTCTCCTGCTTCCTTTGGAACAAGAGTAGCGGCAAGAGGGTACGAGGCGGCATTTCCCTTTGTAGATCCAGTCGCCAGACTCGGAAGTCGAGTTGTTAAAGGAGTTGCCTCCGTGCAAACGGCGGAGGCGATGGCAATCCAGTCCGCTATCGGTTATTTGGGATCAGGAGGCACTTGGCAAGGTGCAGTGACTGGAGCGACAATGGGTTTTGGCATGGCAGGGTCTTTTGGTGCTGCTGGAGCACTTACGCCTTTTGGAAGTCAGAAACAGGTCAATCAATTGGCAGCAACGAATGCTAGGCATTACCGTGATATGTTAAAAGGCACTCCTACTGGCGACGAGTTTGCAAAGCTACCATTTGAGGATCAGAAAGCAATAGCATGGGCTATGGGCGGTTTCACAGATACCGCACTCAAGATTATCAATGACCCAAATGCACCTGCTGGAGCGTATAACCCAGCAAGGAATGAGATCAACATCAATACAGGGCGAAGAGAGTGGACTAAGGAGTTTGCCAGAAATGTAGCGAAACATGAACACTCTCATTACATCGCAAGGCATGTTGGTGTCCGTGAGAAAATCCTGAAGACTTTGTTGGCGGATGACTTCTCTCTCCAGTCAGGAATCTTTGCTAAGAAGGGGAAAGATGGTAAAGCACTGTATAAGCTAGACCGTGATACTATCCGGGAGATCATGCGTAAAAATACGCAAGGTAAGTCTGTCGATGAGGTAATGCAGGAACTTGGATTGTCCAGGGAAGCTGTTGAGTCACTTGGTCAGGTGTTGACTGTCGGTGATCGTCGTAGAAATGACGTTTACATTGAAACCACTGATGACTTTAAGGACATCACCAATACATATTTGTCAAAACTGGCGGCATCCAACCCCTTTGCCGCCATTGATTTAATCAACAAAGGTGAGAGGTATGTACAGGAGTACATTGCTGAAGAGATTTTTGCAGAACAGGGGGCAGCAGAAATTGCTAACTACACTCCAGCTTATGCGAAAAGCTTTCGACGAGCTGCATGGAGAAAAGATTTGGATGCAGCTCTAAGCAACCCCAGGTTCTCAGGCAGGAAAGCAAGTGTGCTGGGGAGAATTGGTGCATTATTTGGATCTGACCAAAAGATCAACTCTTCTATATTGGGTGCATTTGACTCCATTCCTGAGTTTAAGGAAATATTTGACGGATACAATCACTCCAGGTCAATGAACCGTGACATGCAATTGGCCGAATCCAATGCAGACGGGTTAGCACCTTCGGAGATACTTGATCCAAGAGACTGGGATGCGTCAGTCAGCACTCCATCCACTGAGTCCTTGAAGGCATGGGTCGCCAACGGGATGCTGGATGTAGATCCAAAGACTGGAGTCCCTAAAGGTATTGAAGTTCAGGCAGATGGAAGCTGGAGAGTCCGAGATCCAAACCTTATTCGTCAATCTGCGAAAAATGCCGATAAGGCAGCAAAGGAGTTTGGTAGTGAGATAAAGGATTGGCTCGAAGATAACACGCAGCCTCCGAAGTCTGCCCAAGAGATTAAAGACTCTATCGACAGTCAGGCTCCCCCTCGATCTCAGGCTGAAAAGGATGCTCTGGATGAAGTGAAGAAGAAGATTGATGGAGGGGTGAAGCAGGATATCGAGAAGGAGATCCGGGTTCAAAAGTCTCAGTCCGTCCAGGCAACCAAGGACTACCTTGATGATGTTAGTCAAATTATCGACGACAACATGGCCGATGATGATGTCGTTGCTCCACGGACTACCATTGATGGCCGAACTATTATTGCAGGCAGATACCTTCCTGAAGACCTACTGACACACCTTGAAAAGTCTGGGAGGTTTAACCCTCATCAATTACAGAACCTCCGCAATTTGAACCAGTATTTGAAGGATGGACTACATGCCACTCCGATTACGGTGATGTACCAATCCACGATGCGAGCTGGGAAAGCAAAGCCTATTGCTGCTGCGGAAAAGACTGTCTATGTAACTGGGTTTGAGGTTACTCAGCAAGGAAACTTTATTTACCGCATTTGGAACATTGACAAAATCATGACCAATGGGGCTAAGAAGATGAACTCCAAGATTGGTAAACAGCTTTACAATGGTGATATTGGGCAGTTCAATCAGGATGTCTACACTTACTTCAATAACTACGCAAAAGGACTTCCTGGAGCTACTGGATTGAGTGCGACCAAGCGAGATTTCATCCGCAAAGCCATTGGTCTTGCTGACCCTAACACATCCTCTAACTCTGGAAGGACTCCAAACCCATACGCTTGGAATGTCCAGCCGTTAAAAGACGCAAAGGATACAGCGTTAAACTCCTATAGACTTGATCGCACAAATTGGATTGACCTTGGGAACCCAAGGATGAAGAAACCGCTGGATGCTCCATTGACATCAAGGGAAGGACCAAATCCAGGTAGTTACCAGCGGATCAGGGAGAATTACCACCCTGGCGACATAGACTACCTTGACGCAGTGGAGTCTGGTGACATGGAGACTGCTCAGAAGATGGTGGATGAGGCTGCGAAGAAGGCGGGATGGACTGTATTGGCATGGCATGGCACTACGCAGGGAGCGTTAAAAGGAAACAAGTTTGATCCCAGTAAACAGCAAAGAGGCTTCATTACTTCCGCAGGGTATTTCACAACAGATAAGCGAGCGGCAGCAGGGTACGCAACCTCTGGAGGGGCGGGACATTACCCAAAAGGCAGCAAAGAAAGGAAGGCTCTCGAAGGAGGGGAAAGGCCGTACGACCCTTCACTATATAGAGTTTACTTAAAAGGCGACTGGTGGAAGGGTGATATTGATACAGATGCTCTAGTTGAGGCAGTGAACACTGTAAACAACAAAGGTATTGCCGATGAGTTTGATTTAGAGTGGACCTCGACATGGGATGATAAGGAAGGGTATGCCAGTCGTACTGACAGTTACCCAGACGTAGTCTTTGATACTCCAGAGGAATGGTTAAGGGACTTTGTCGAGAAAGGTGAGTTTGATTCGTACGTAGGAAACGATACGGATGCTATTGGTTCTGAGTCACCTATTGCATTTGTCTTTTCTAATTGGGAAGTTGGTAAAGAATATCTGAATATAACAAAAAAAGATGGAGTTACTTACTTTGATAAGGAAACAACCGAAGTTGATGCGTTTTCCGATAATGCAACTACTTATGTCCCCACGAATCCCAACCAGATCAAATCCGCCGACCCCGTGACTTATGATGATGCTGGTAGCGTCATTCCGTTGAGTGAGCGATTCAACCCCAAGAGCGACGATATCCGCTATCACCCAGGCACTGACTCCGACTACCTAAAAGCAGTGGAGTCTGGAGACACTGAGACTGCTCAGAAGATGGTAGACGAGGCTGCGAAGGCTGCGGGGTATAAAGTTGTTTACCATGGGACGACCAAAAAGGGATATACCAATATATGGAAGTCAGGAAAACTGAAACCAGATGCAGAACCAGCAGTTTATGTCACCACCGATTCAGAAGGTGGTGGTTATGGAGATGGCACTGTTCTCCGAATTGGAATTAAAGAAGGTCGATTGGAAATCGATGATGAATTCCCAGGCGGAAGAGAAGATTATCGTGTGGAGGTGGGTTACCAGGGAGAGATTCAAATCAAATCCGCCGACCCCGTCACCTACGATGATGCTGGTAACGTCATCCCGCTCTCCGAGCGATTCAACCCGAAGAGTGACGATATTCGCTTCTTCCCTGGACTCGATGACGAATCCACCAAACGTGCAGGCTTCAACTTCACTGCAGTCTCCGATCGTATTCCTGTCATCCGTGACCTCTACGCGAAGAAAGACTGGGAAGGACTCAGGGAGATCAATCGATCACTTATCTCCCACGCCCTGGCTGACATCCCCAGAAGTAAACTCAAAGTAACCACAGAGGATATCCATGGTGTCTGGATGGGCGAAACTGAGCCCACCATCCGCGTGGAAGTGGAAGCTGCAGATGACGCCACTCTTGATCAGGCTCGTCGCCGCATCAACGCCCTGGGTGCCATCTTCGATCAGGATGAGGTCCACGAATTTCAGAGGGCGAGCATGGGTGACAATGATCAATTTGGGGTAACTCCAGGGGCAGTAGATCAATTCCAACCCTTCGCCCGTATCTTTGTAGAGGATCCATCCAATCCAGGAAGAAAACTTGACTGGAGCGAACTGGAACCTTATCGTGCTCAAACTGATCTTCTAGGAGCCTCATTTGATGGAAACGAAATTTTTGTTTACGGAGTTGATGGTAACGAGAAGGTATTTCTCCAAAATGTAAAAAAACTTGAGCAACTGATCCAAAATGGGAACCTTAGCCGAATTCAAAAAACTTCTGAATACGGAGCAATCCGTCTTAGGAGGGCCAGCAGGGATATGGGTAGACCCGAAACCCGAGGATACCAAGAAAGTGCATTTTCGGATGGTCCAGTATCCCAAGAAGGACAACCAGGCGATAAAGGACTCCGCTCCGACCTCGCCCTCCGAGTCTTAAAGTTTACAGGGGGACGCATCCTCTCACCCAAAGACGCCAAGCGATCCCTCTTCGTAGGGAAAGATCTCACTCCCGAGCAGGTCGAGCTCCAGATCAAGATCGCTGACCACTACGAACAGGCTCCAGTCAATGACATGGACCGCCCGATTGTGCAACGTGCTTACCGAGCTCTCCAGAAAGAACTCGTGGATCAATATAAGGCAATCGTCGAAGGGATGGAGATCATTGGAGTCCCCTGGAGACGCAAAAAGGACGGAGAGTGGATTGAGGGTGATATCTACCCAAGTTCCAAGGAAGCAGTCCGAGATATCCGCCAGAACAATCGGATGGAATACCTCCTAACCGACCCCGATGCATTTGGACCCCAGGGAGAAGACTTCTCAGGACACCCACTCCTGGAAGACTCTGGAATTGAAGTCATGCTCCAGGATGCGGAAACCGGAGAGCTCCGGCCCTACTCCGCCAATTACAACGATATTCTCCGAGTCGTCCATGACGTCATCGCTCACGGACTTTATACTGACCAATTTGGCCCTATCGGAGAAGAGGGAGCCTACCGCACTCACGCCGTTGTCACTCAGGATCCATTTGCCATTTGGACATTGGCTAACGAGACACGGAATCAAAACTCCTGGGTCAACTACGGTCCCCAGGTACGTGGCAAAGATGGCCAGCTTATCAAGAAAGGTGAACCCGGGTTCCGGTCGATCCCTGAACGCGAATTTGCTGAACAGAAAGCCATTCTCCTTCCAGTCGATGACCTCCTGACCGGAGTCCCTGAAATCGATCAGAAAGTTGAATCCCTCAGGGCAATGCTTACTCCAGAGGAAGCAATGGGCAGTTTGGCTGAATCAAGTCAGGTCCGATACTACCCTGGCACTGATGATGATGCTATTAGGACTTCAAGTAAGAATATTCTTACGAATCAATCCTCAAAAGGAACAGTAAATGAAATTGGAGAGGCAGCTACAATCTTCAAGGAGTCCTTCATTGAGCAATTTGGTGAAGTAATGACTGCAAAAGATATGGGGGATGATCAAATAAAGTGGCTGGCAGATCAATTAGTGCAGGAAGCTTTAGTAGAATTCGATAAAGTTGATAATGCAGTAGATTGGTACACAACTGCTGTAGAAGGTATGCTTAAGAAAGCTGAAACTTTGTTTCCAGAAATCTCTGATCGTGGAATTGATTATCATACATTCCTAGCTGCAGTTGCGATCACATCCCAGAATCTTGCGGTACGCGACAACCTTGCATATGCAGTCGGTCAGTACGAGTACCGCAAGAAGAATGGTGTCTTTAATTACAAGGAAGATGTTGGAAGTAAGGCTGAAGCGATTCGTGGAAATTTAAAACTTTTCGATAGACTTATCAAAGAGCTAGGAGAAGAGGATTATATTCAATTTACCCAGAGAGATTTCACAATAAAAGAGTTATCAAGCGACCTATCAGAAGTCTTGGGCAAGAAAGTAAATATAGCAGGCTATCAATCAGACTCAGTAAAAGGATCTGCGGCATTCGGTCCAAAGATTGGCCAGGGATTTCTCCAGAATCTCTTGGGCAACTATGACCCTGTAACTGTAGATCTCTGGTTGCGAAGAACATTTGGTCGCTTAACTGGCGATGCCATTCGGAAAGAATTAACTGTCCAGGATATTGGAAGGTTAGTCTTTGCGTTTAAAAATAGAAGTAATCGAGGTAAGTTTAAATTACCGGAAGACATCAATCTGCCAGATTACCTGAAAGGACTTCGACTTGAGGGCTCAGTCACTAAAAGAGGTTCTCAGCATAAGATCACTGGATCCGCATTTAGTCGTCTATTTAACCCCAAAACAAAAGAAGGTGCTGCAAGACAAGAAGAACTTCGCCAATTAGGAAAAGTATTAAATTCTGCATGGGAAAGCACGTATAAACGGGAGGTTCCAAAGCTTGGAAAAGAAGAAGTAGGCAAACGAAAGCCATATTGGGCTTATATTGGAAGCACCTTGAACGGGAAATTTAAACCAGTTGACGCCCCATCAAACTTGGAACGAAAGGTTATTACACAAGCGTTTGAGATTGTTCGGAAGCGTCTCAAAGAGGAACATGATCTTGACTTCACTAACGCAGATCTTCAAGCTCTCCTTTGGTATCCAGAAAAGGATATATGGGGTCACCTCACTGGCGAAAGTGCCGACTCCTTAAAGGAAGACTATTCAACTGCAATGGAGGCAATTCTCAATGAGCGAAACAGAGCCACAGGAACTGAATGAAGTACTGCTTGAAATGACTGATGAGCAGTTAGGTCAATTTGCATCCAAGATTAAAGAGAAACTCGCAAAGGACCGCGAAAATAATCAGGAATCAAAAAAGATTCCTAAGTACTAAAAAGCCCCGACTCGGAGTGAGTCGAGGCCATTACGTCTAACTAGACGTCTAAATCATGTCTAAGCTATGACCTGTACCTGGTAGACGTTCACCTTCCCGGATTCGGACTTACCACGCACATTCACGTACCGGATTGAATCATCCTCCCCCATCAAGGAGAACCATTTCCCGATCAATAGGTTAGAGTGAGTGATGCCTACCTTGAACTGCTGACAAGTATCCCGGAACTGTGCAGCGGTCCCTTCCCAGTAACGAACGCCAGGATACTGCTCATGGAACTCTGAGCAGAAGGATTTGAGAGCCGCAAAGAACCCGAGGTTTGGAAGGAACCCTGGAAGTTCATCCTGGTGCAGTCGTGGAGGTTCTGGCTTGGTGACCAATTGCTGCTCAAGGAGCTTCTGGAGTTCTGCTTGTTCCGGAAGCGGAATTGGTAGAGTGAAAGTTTACGCCGCCTGTTTGAGGACACGGGCAACGGTGGTGCCGTGCCAGGTGCCACCCTTTGGAGAAGGTACACCCTCGCCATTAAGGATCTCAGCAATCCCACGAATGGAGACCTTCTCTTCACGGAGTCCAACAATCTTGGAAATGGTTTCCTGGTCATCGTAGGGTTTCTGACCACCACAGCGACCAGTCTGGGCCTTTACGTGAGCACGGGCAGAAGCCAGACGGGCAACAAGCTGACTTTTCTGGAACTCTGCCACTGCTCCGAGGACCTGGCGGATCAGGGTGCGGGTGGAGTCCCCTTCGATGTTGGTGAGTTCCACACCACTGGTGTCAAATACGGGAATGCCAGCATCTCTGAATTGGGCAAGGATGACCTCCCCTACCAGTAAATCCCGTGCGATACGGTCACTGGACTCCACCAGGATGGTGACGCCTTCCTCCACGCTCGCAATAAGGTCAGAGAGACCCTGGCGAGAAAATCCATCAGTGGTTCCACTTACACCTTCATCACTGAAGGTCTTAACAATCTTGTATCCATTCGCTTTTGCGAAGGCACGAATGTTTTCTTCCTGACGGGTTAATCCGTTCCCATCGATCTGCCCGATGGAGGAAACTCTTAAATAGGAAAATGCGATTTTCATGTACACGATAATCAGTAAGTTATGTGTACAGATCAACCTAAAAAACAGCATTGGGTTACTTTTTGGAGTAACCCGACCCTACTTATCCCTTTGATAGAAATGGATATCTTTGGTTTCCGGAGCCGAAAATCTGGGTTCGAGTCCCGGCGGGAGCACCAAGTCACTAATAGAGCGGGAAACCGCTTAAATAAAGGGATCAAGAAGGAGATAGTTGACGAATCGGGTTACTTTCAACAGGGTCAAGAGAGTCAAAAAGTACAAGAAAAAGTAACCCAAAAAGTAACCCAAGGGCATTTTTTGAGGGTTGGGTTACTTAATTTAGTAACCCAAATTCTATGACCAAAAAAATAAAAATTTACAGACTCCTTGATCGCTCGAAACAAAAACTTGGCAAGAAATGTTTCGGAGTTCGGGTCAAAGTGGATGGGGCAAAGCCATTCGCCAAATTCTTTTACACACAACTAGAAAGAGAAACGTGGGTTGATGAATGGAAGATTGAACGCGAAGAAGGCGTCTTTGAAGTTGTATCAAGCAAAGGCAATACAACCACACAAAGTCGTTCGCTCCACTGGGCTATTGATGAGTATTTGTCCTATGGAGAGAAAAAAGGCTGGAGGAGTCACACGATTCGCACCAGAAAGCATCGTTTGGGGGAATTAGGAAAGTTCTTTGGCGATGTAGGGATGAAGACCATTGAGCGGAAAGATGTCATCAAATTCATTGAGAAGTCAGCAGCCACCAATGTTCTCCGTAAGGCCTGGTGCAGTGACACAGTCTCCTTCTTTAATTGGTGTGGAAATGAAGACCAGGGGCGGACTTGGTTACCACCATACAAGTTTTCCAAGCTTCAATGGACCCGACTCGCCGAGGATGAGACTGGAGTTGGGATACTATATCCTGATGAAGCCGAGGATATACTAAATGGCATTTTACCAAAATACCGTGCAGGGATGGCGTTGGCTCTATTTGCCGGAATTCGCCCAATGGGGGAACTGGATCGTTTACGCTGGGATGATATTCACTTTCGCAGGCAACGTATCATTATTGAAGGGAAAGTATCAAAGACTCGGAGACGCCGGGTCCTATCAGACCTTCCTGAAAATCTATGGTCTTGGCTTGAAGCCTATAAAAAAGAAAAGGGTCCAGTGATCCATAGTTATTCCGGTTTCACCCAGGCCCGATACCGGGCTTGTAAGCGTCTCGGTATTAAATATCCACCAGATGGAGCCCGACACTCCTTTGCGAGTTATGGATACTGGCGTGGTGAAGAATGGTGCCGGAGGACGATGGGGCATACTGCGACCTCCGATGTCTTTCACCGGGTCTACGTGGATGCAGGTCCTAGTCAGGCTGAGTCAGAGGAATACTTTGGTATTCTGCCTTAGGTTCAAACTCTGGGCATCCATTAAGCACTCCCGCTCTACCTGCCTCCTGCCCAGTAAGTAACCTCTGCAAATTTGCCATTCCACGCCAAGCAACACGAGTCGCCTCCTGGATCTCTCGATCCTTGTTGGTGGCAATCTGGGATTCTGCAGCACCGATCAAGTGACGCATCAGAGCGTCTGGTTCGTCAGTGCTCTTTTCCATCGCCCAGTGCAGAGGTTGCCCAGGACTGTGCTGCTGGTTCCCTTGGTAGGATAGGTTTGCTACCGCCGCAATTGCATGGGGGAAGTACTTAATAAAACCTGAGTAGATGGGAAATTCTTTACGTTTGTCCGCGTCTTCAGGTAGGGCTGGTGGTAGTGCGTTCATAGCATCCTCGCGTTTGCGACCAGTCGTTTAGCTTCTGGTGTGTTTCCAGGAATAACGAATTTCAATTGCTTCTGTGCTGTATGCACTTGTTCTTTCGTGAGTCCAAGCCTTCGAAGGATTTCTTCAGGTGGCTTGCCGTTGTTGGTTCTACTTTTGTTCTTTCTCATTTTAGTTTCTTGGTTTGGATATTCAGGTACAGCGAGTCGAGCTTACTGTGGTTCCTGTAATAGGAAACATTCAGGCAACGAGAGGTAATCTCATATACTCCTGGTTTCACTCCCTGGAGAGCGAGAGAGACAGTGTCTAGTCCTACATTGATTGTGTCACCTTTGTTGAGTGACATGAATAGTTGACCCTGTTCTGAATCCACTCGAAGACACTCAGTGGTCTCAGTGCCAGGGAACTCGATGTTGATCTGGATGTTGTGGTATCTCATGCCTTATTTCGGATGTACGCTGGTCCAAACGCCAGTCTTGAGGTTAACGGTGATGTATCGATATCCACGTCTAACTGGATGGCAGTGAGACTTCCTTCTGGGTTTTGGGATTCTAGGACGAGAGGATGCTTTCATTTCTTTTTCTCTGGTGCTGGTGGTTGTTTACAAAGGTTCCAACAGACGCCCTTCTGGGCATGCTGGATGTAAATATGATTGGAAAGCTCGCCATCGACGTTCCGCATCCCTGCTTTGTTTCTACGCTTGCAGAGATCGAGTCGGAAGGTCCGTGGTTGGTCGTCTGGAGCTCGGACCTGACTCAGGTTGATCATCTCCCTACATGCATTCGGAATAATACTTGTGCCAAACCCTTGATAGGCCAGATCGGTGCCAGTGAGGGCATCCATCTTCCGGGAGTCTTTGACTGGTTTCCCTGTATGCTGGACTAGACCGATGATGGTGCCTGTATCCTTGGCAATAGGTAGGATCATTCTGGAAAGCCACTCGGTCATGTATTCCTGGTCAGAAAGATCACCACCGACATAATGCATTAGAGGATCGATCCAAAGAATGTCAGGCTCGTGTCGATCAATGGTGTACTCCAGAAGCTTGCCGAGATCCATCCCCACATGTTTCAGCACATTTCGAAAGATCAGCTTCTCCTGGAGCATTTCAATCTCAGGTCCACTCAATCCAATCCCCTCGGCTACACCTTGGAATTGTTCCGCTAAATCTCCATCATCATTTTCGTGTTGGATAATATAACTCTTGAGTGGATGGATAGGCTTGATTCCAAAGAAGTCGCGGCCCAGACCCCAATCCATTACTGCCTGCATCAGTAAGGTGGACTTCCCTACCCCAGTAGGCCCCACGAATCCAAAAACAGCACCTTTACAGAGCCAGCGGTTCCCAATGACATTATTAGGGTCATTTTGAACATCATACTTGATCAGGAAATCCGGCCCAAACTCTGGAGACTCTTCAGAAAGATCATTAAGTAGATCCCACTCATCATAATCACGGGGACCGAGTCCAAGGGCTAAAAGTTTTTGTTCCTGGTCTCCACGATTACATCCAGGCAATCTGGAGAACCGGGAAGGGTTCTTGTTCTGCTCATCAATGACAAATCCATCCGGGAGTGCATCCCAGAGTTTCTGTCGGCGTTTATGGTACTGCTGTAGGTTGGCAGCACCAACATGGACCCAAGCGTGGATAGATTTTCCTCCAGAATCTATCAAGGCATGAACGGGAAGTTTGCTGGCTCTGATGATTTTTTCCTGCTCTTCTTTAGTCCCTTCATCTGACTCGATCAAAGTGTACCGATAATTTGTGACGTCATTATTGCCACCATGAGTCCCCCGCTCAATTGGGTTGATCCGAATATAGGTTCCGTGGGCGTTTCCCCCGAAGTAAGATTTTGGGTGCTGGTCTCCGTTTCGGATTCCCTCAAGCCAATGATCAACAGGGTAAATATTGGTACCTGCCCCTTTAGGTACTTCCTGGCCATCAATCAGTTCAGTGCATTCGATGGATACGATATCGCCTGGTTCAAAACAATAGGTTAGGAACCGTTCCGTGTCGTCAGGATATTCATCAGTATCGGGAATTGGTTTACGTAGTTTTCTGCGACCAACCAGACGAGATGTGCTTTCTGACCGAGCCTCCGCCTTACCCAATTCAGAACGAAGGATTGTATTCGCCCGGTCAACCTCAGGTTTACAGGAGTTATGAAAACAGGTGATGGTTGGAGGTCTGCCATCGGCTAGGTGGACCATGGTATCTTTATCACTATTCTTTCCAGTGTGCAGATGTTGCCCTGGACATTTGCAGTATCCTGTCGTACCGCCGTCTTCCCATTCAATATGGCCGAGGACGTCCTGTGCAATCTGTCGATAGTCTACCGGGGTCGCCGATGGTTTTTCGGTTCCTTGTGCTGTTGCTGTTATGATCATTTCTTCCCTAATCTCGTATCAATAAAAGCCGATGCCTCAGTAAAAGTAGCCATTCCGGGGTCAGGGTATTTGAACCTCTCCAACATCCTTACTTGTTTTGGGCTCGCCATTCCTTCTCGGCGGCGGGTAAAAAGTAGATCCAGGATTTTGCTGACATGACCTCGGTTGGAGATCCCGATGTCATCCATTCCGAACTTTTCCAAAGTCGCAATCTGGTTGGCGGTAGGTGGCTCCATCTCCCACATTGTTTCTGGTTCGTAGGTCGCCAAGTCTGGAAGGTTCAGTTTGAGGCAGAAGTCCAGAGCATCCACGGTCCTGGCACTTCGTCTACGTTGAGCCTTGATTTCAGCTTCCAATGCTTCCATCCGCTCTTCCTCGGCCAAACTTTCAGCATCCAGGAGGTCTACCTCTTCTTCTTCCTGGAATTGATTATTGATGAACTCCGCCTCTTCAGGTTTCGAAGCTACCAGTCTGGCCGGAGTGATAATTTTCAGCTTGTCGGTCAAGTAGAGTGGGTCCAGCAGAAGCAGGTTCTCTTTCCCTTCTGCAATCCTGGTGCCACGTCCCACCATTTGCTGGTATAGACTCAGGCTTTTGGTCGGTCTCAGGATGTACACACAATCGGTTGCCGGGTGATCCCATCCAGTAGTAAGAAGACTGGCGTTGCAGATGACTTGGGCTTCACCCTGCTCGTATTCATCCAGTGCAGTTCGATCCACTCCATCCACATGCACTGCGTAGAGCCCTGCACGTTGGCAGGCATCCCGGAATTTTTTTGAAATTTCAATAAGTGGAAGGAAGCAGACGGTTTTGCGGTCACTGGCATGCTTCGCCAATAGATGTGCTGCTTCTTCCAAGTGGGGTTCAATCGCTTCGCCAAGGTCTTCTTCCCGGTAGTCTCCATTTTTCGTGCGGACTCCAGTTAGATCAATCGGTACTGGTACAGACTTGATCGTTATTCTGGATAGGTACCCTTCCCGGATCAGACGAACCATCCCTACCTCGAACGATATCTTCTCGAAGAAGTCGCCCAATTGTTTGCGGTCTTTCCTCCAGGGCGTGGCAGTCAACCCAAGTACTTTTGCAGATTTGAAATAATTGAGGACCTTCTGGCACTGGTCGCCCAGACAATTTCGGTGGGCCTCGTCTACAATCACCAGAGAGAAGTGTTTAGGATCCCATTTCCAGAGTCGCCTTACCATCGATTGAGTGGTGCCAACCACAGTGGAACTGTCTGGATGGGCGTGGTTTTCGCCCTGCTCGACTGACACCTTGCGTCCGGTGTACTGATGGAACTTGTCTGCGTTCTGTTCCACCAATTTTGTAGCATCGGCCAGGAATAGTGTATTTCCTTTGGCTACATTCATCAGCTCAGATGCAAGGATTGTCTTTCCAGCCCCTGTCCCGGCGACTCCGAGAACACGTTCATGCTCCCGGAAGTCGCGGATCACGGACTGAATTGCTTCAGTCTGGTAAGGGCGGAGTTGCATCAGAAGGGAACGTCTGAATCTTCATCGTCGTCAGTGTCCTGAGCACCTTCTGGAGTCTTAGGAACTTCCATCGTATCCTCCTGCTTTGGAGCTGCATGAGTCTTTGTGGTTCCCTGGGTGGTACCATCTTTGGTCTTATAGTAACCAATCCGGTTGACCTTCTTCAGGTCACCTTCGTCATTGGTGTAAGTCTCAATTTTGAGATGGGCTTCACACCGTTGACCGATGAGAGCATCCGTGTCGATATCGAATTGCTCACCTTTTTTAAGAGGTCCATGAAATGCAGTATGAACCTGCTCCCATTTCCAGTCCATTGAATCCAAAAGCACAATGGCGTCAGAGACTTTTCGAGTCGTCTTTTCGACTTGAAACTCCAGTACTGCCATCTTGTTCCCAGATGATTTTGCGGTCTTCTGGGTGACTCCCAGAAAAACCAGTTTGTAATCTCCTTCGGGCAATGGCTCAAAGGATTTTTGTTCGCCTGTGGCGGTTTTTGTGAACTTCATAATAATGAGTTTTAGGGTTAGATTATTGATTTAAGCGGCGGATTCGTCTGGGCCTGCCTCCAGTTTCGATGTAAGGAACGAGATGACCTTTGCCGCTTGTGGCTTAGTTAGTTTGGACCATGTTCCTGCGGGACCTTCCAGTTTGTAGAATTTCCAGAGTTGCTTCATGTGGGTCGCCTTGAAGTCCAGGTCCTTTGTGCATTTTTTCCACAAGGATTTGATGTTTTCCTGCTGGACTGGAGTCGCATTGTCGGACTCGTCAGTTTCCGTCAGAGGATCCACTACTGTCTCTTCTTCAGGCTCACTATCTTGGACCTTATCTTCTACCTTATCTTGGACCTCTGGTTCTGGTCCAAGCTGAATTTGGGGCTTTGTGCTGGGTGCCGTGTATTCGAAATTGAATGCAGGTGCCAGTGATGACCATTCCGCTGGAACTTCAGCCGGAAGGTTGTAACGGTTTTTCGCATCCCATGCCGCATTGTGCTCCAGGTATATTACACGTTCCTTGCCACCTACAGCAACCTTGCCCTTATCACCATCGGTGAGGGTAGATTTATAGGTCATGAAGCCGAGAAGGTCCGCCCATTCTTTCACAATTGGACTAATCTTCTTTTCAGCATTCAGTTCGAATCGGTCATAGGATCCTACTTGACCGGGGTCTTCGTGCTTTTTGGTTACACTATGACCGATCAGGATGACATGGATGCCACGTTCCACGATGCGATCCAGCAAGTCCAGAAGTTGGGTAAATGCTTCAGCAAGGTGGGTGTACCCTTTGCCGTAACCGAAGTCCTCAATGGACTGCTTATTGGCATTGCTACAAATGTACTGACTGATCGATTCCTGAACAGAGTCAATGGAGTCAATCACCAAAGAGCGATATGGGAAGTCTGTCGCTTTTGCGATCTCTTCCAAATAGTTCTTGGTAATGAGTCCCCAATGCTCTTCAGGACTGTATTCGATACGATCCACTTCCAGATTCTTCGTGCCTTTTTCGAGGTCGAGGAACAATGGACTTGGAGCCCAAGTCGCCAGCGTTGATTTTCCCACTCCTTCAGGACCGTAGATGACGGCCCGGACGGGTGAGGAGATGATTCCTTTTGATATTTTGAACATAGTTTTGTTTGAGTGAAAGTGATGCTTGTCCGCCCCAGTTTAGATAGATACGGATTGATAGAGAATATTAACTGGAACCATGACTCTCCTTTGAGCCAATGAGGGTTAATATGTGGGACGGACAGGCGAAATGGGTTATGCTGCCTTGGCTTTAGACTTTGGAAGCGGGGCGATACTGTCCGCGTTCTGTTTAGTGGTGCCGTAGTTCGCAACACACTGGTTGACCAGATGCTCAATCTGTGAAGCTGGAGTGCCTGGAGGCAGTCCGGCCTTGATGATATCTTTCACACCACCAGTACTGATAGAGCAGGCGGCACGAAAGGTCTCGGCACTGCAGCCATACTCCTTTTTGAGGTGCTGGGAGAGCTCCACGAGCTTTGTGAACTTACGGACTGGGTTGCCGGGTTTGACGAACCATCCGGCCACCTCCACACCTTCGAACATTTGCTTCTTCGCATAGTCCTTAAAGGCTTTCATGGTTTTGGTGTGACGCTCGAAGCTATCCAGGATGTATGGGATCAATTCCTGTGGGACGTCCCCCGGTTCGATTTCTTTGCCCAAAAGGGCGTTGGCACACTTACGTGCCTGTTTCTGTTCTTCTGTTAATGAACTCATTGCCGATTTCCATTAGTTGGGTTGCGATTTTATCCACCGCATCACACTGAAGATCGCGGAGGGTTGAATAAGGGATCCCGGTCAAACGACTGAGTTCCCTAAGTGAAAAGGTTCTTCCTGGGTGTACATTTGCTGCCCACTTGGAGAGGCGAATAAGACGTGTCTCCACTGGTCCTTCATCAAAAGGTTCCGGTAGCATCGTCTGCACCATCGGGTGAGACCTCTGGGATGCCTTTCTCTGAAGTCGGGTGTTCATGCGTCGAGCACCTCCGCATTGTTCCAAGGTTGCTTCCGGGCAAGGAGGACCATGTCACTCCTCAGGAAGCGGACGGTCTTCTGTTTATTCCTGCCTACAGTCGGCAGGTAATACCTTTGGATAAATCCAGCGTCCGCCCAATTACGGACTGTATTCTTAGCGACTTGGAAATGGTCTGCCACTTGTTGTGGCGTCACATAGATGGAGTCCTTCATGTCATGGTCCCTTCCGTCTTGTACCACCGTGGTGGTTGGGTTGGTTTGAGTTGCACTATCTTGACCCGGATGCCGGGTTGGTCGCCCCAGGCTTTTTCCACCAGTAGTTGGCAGATTTGGTTGTCGTCCTCCCAAAACCCCAGGTCTGTCATGCAGTCCTCCAGTGTCTTGGGAAAGTTGGTGCAGTCAGGCTTGGTGATTTTCCAGAACCACCCGGTTGCTTTGTTCTTTTTGGTCTCGGACTTCCGCCATGGATAGACGTAGGCGATCTGAAGCTGGAGAGGTCCGGTCAGTGGACTTTCTGGAGCGTACTCAGAAAGCAGACTCCAGAACATTTGCTGGATCCGCTTCCCTTCGCTCGACTTCATCTTACCGACGAATTGCTTCCCAGTCTTACGGTTTTTTAGGACCCGAAGGGCGGACTGGTGGGTGCCAGTCGGCGGATTTACTTTGAGAGTGAACTCCATGATTTTTCTGAAATTGAATGGCACCGGGAGCAGCGTGGGCTGCGGGGCTTTATTGCTTTGGAGAGACAAAGATGATAAGAAAACTCTCCGTTACTCCCGGTGCCTGCCATGTCACTATACCTGCACGGTGGCTAAATTGTGTATATACGTTAAGGTGGACTGCCTGATCTTTGATGCAGGGATCTAAAAGTTCAGGTGACTGAGTTTGCGGGTGGAGGTGGTTTCGATCTTTTCGAGAAGTTCATCACCTTCGCCTTCGTGGATCTTGGCACCTTCGAGAAGGGCCTGGGCGTCTTTCTTGGCCTGACGGCGAGCTGAGACGAACGTCTTAGGCACTACCGTCACCACACCATTCTCGGTGCGGATGTGCTTCGGACGATGACGTCTGACGCGGTCCTGGTAGACCGCTTTGTTTCCCGCCAGTAGACGGGTCTGTAATTCTCTCCGTTGCCGGAGACGATTGGATTTGCTCATTGGGTTATTGGGTTTGGGTTTACTTCAAAAGTTCTTGCAGAATGACGATAACGATGGTCAGGAATGGGGTCGCAATCGCTAGGGTCACTGTGGCGTGAAAGTAGATTGGGTCTTTCATCGTTTGCGGCTCCATCTATCTGCGGCTTGATCTGATCTCCAGCTACGGCCTTTACCGTAGAGGTGACGTTGGATCTCCGCTACACGTTCCTGGTAGTCCAGGAGCTCGTTGATCTTCTTTTGCTCTTCCTGGGTCATGACTGAGTCTCCTGAGCGAAGTGAGCTTTGAAGTGGGGCAGTGCTTCCTGGCATTTCCTTACACCGTAGGTCCTACCAATAGTGTCTTTGAGGAGTTGGCGAAATGACTGAATCTCTAAAGGGACATTTGATTCTAATTCGCCCTCCACTTCTTTTGGGACTTCAGTACCTTGGAGTTGTATCCAGTATTGCCCATTGGATCCTTTGGGCTTTCCAATAATGAAATCTCCTTTTGCCGCTATGTCGGCAAGCATCGCCTTAATCTTTGGGCGACTCAACTGCCTGCTCTTCAGGTCGGCAGGGATTAAGCTTTTCATCCCCCATGCTGAGGTCTTGAAAAACAACTCATCAGGATGTTGTTCTTTTAGATTCGCATAGACCTTCCCCAGGTCTGCTTTGAATGTCATTAGTTCCTGATTAGTATATATTCCCTGTTCACTCATATTACTTTCCTAACTTGCTGCTCTTTCTTGGTTTCCGGTTTTTTGCCTTCTCTCTACGATCAAGACTGGAAGTTACTAGTTCCTGCATAAATTGAGATCTGGAGATGCCCAAATCAAAACAAAGGTCATTCAGTTTTGTTATCGTCTCAGGTTTAAATGTCACTGATATGGAACGAGACTGAGTGAACGGATCTTTTAATATTTTCCTTGGCATGTTTAAAAAGCTGGCAAGTTAGCTTTCTAACATCAAGCACTTTTTTAGAAAAATGAAAAATGGTTCATTTTGCAGCTTGCATTCCGCATGAATACAGTGCATATTGGAGTGCCCTGTTCGATAATCCCCTACTCAAAATGAGGCGTCTTGACTCCTTTTTCGTAACAGGAAACCTAGTTATGACCGAAGAATTAAAAAATAAATCAGGCAGTAGAAATACTTCCGTAAGTCTTGAGAATGAAGTTTTTGATTGGCTCGATACCCAGGGTGAGAAGTATGGGATCAATCGATCCAAACTCATAAATGATATTATCAGAGAGAGGATTCGTCGCCGACCATCGGGTTTGAATCATGATATTGAGTGGATACTTGATAACAAAGTTAACTACCACAAGTTGGCATTTGGAACCGACTGTAAGTTTCATTACAAGTTAGAAGACTGCCCGGAGTATGGTGATTTCTCCACTGCATATTCGATCACCCTGGATGATGAACCTCCACTTGCGTATGTTCTCGCAGCAGAAGACACCAGGGAGACCCTGAAGGATCTATTCGCTGACTCCGTAATGTTCTACATGGAGAAGGTTACACCAATAATCCTGGTGATCCCCTATCGAATGGATCCAAGTCATAAGATTTGGGAGTTACTCAGTAAGCATGAGGGAATCATTGTCACCACCCCAGAGGACCTGGTTGATCATATTGAAGTAATTATGTCTGGATTGCCAGAGGATTGGAACCACCCCCGCGTCCCCCTGGATCTCTAAGGGTCTCATCTACGCCTGATCGAGTGCATGAAATGCCCAGATGACCTGTGTGCAGGTCATGCGGTCATGCACCCGCGATCGCCCATACATGCGAGGGTTTCTAAATTTCGAAAGGGGCTCAGTTCCTTCGCACACCATGCCTATACATCATCCATGACGCCCCTGGATGAGTGCATAGTACGGTCATAGTCCGAATGCGTGCGAGATCATGTATGCCTACATGCATGCGTATATATGATGCACACCCCATCATCCCCAGGATCACCATGCATCAGGTACATAGGCAGATGATGATCGCGTCATGCATCCCCGCCCCTTTCCTTCGAGAGAACTACGTTCTCTCTCGAAAAGGAAGCAAGAAGCGGACAAATCCACCAGCCTAACGGCGTGGATTGTCCTACAAAGGGAAGGAAAGGAAGTTTCTTGATCGGGTTTTGATCCATTTCCAAAATAGAAATAGTTCGAGTCCCAGAACCCCAGTAGTCGAAGACCAGTAGCTCCAGAACTACAGCAGCAGAACCAGGAGGACAGGGGCAGAGGAAACCACAACAGAAGAAGAGGCAACCAAAGGGAACCCCAGAGGAATCCCTTTAGGATTGTGGCGTAGTCAGAAGACC
>Ga0208767_1000144_pt1 | contig 50488 bp, 61 predicted proteins | sample VirMetDEL_Mar_21_FD_184514 | JGI IMG/M metagenome (GOLD analysis project Ga0208767, IMG submission 184514) | Aqueous microbial communities from the Delaware River and Bay under freshwater to marine salinity gradient to study organic matter... | ecosystem: Environmental > Aquatic > Marine >...
GCGGGGCTACTGCAAAATGAAGCGGCTCCTATGCAGGCAGAGGGGGGAGTTCCTGCTCTTGACGATCCCGCGCTGGAGTCAGCAATCAATTACATGGGCAAAAAGCTGTACTCCGAAGATTTGTCTGAGGAAATTGCAAAAGTTATTTCTAGGTCTGAAAGAGCTCAGCCCAAGCTAATGGCCATGGCGGCTTTGAAGCTGGCAGAAACATCAGACGCTGAAACAGATGGCGACATCAAGGAAGAGAATCTTTCTATCCTGGGAATGATGGCGCTGAACGAAGTATTCACGATTGCAGATGCGTCGGGGGTTCAAGTATCCGGTGCTGATGTTTCATCTGCGTTTAAAGAAATGGTGATTATGTTTGCTCAAGAGCAGGGATTGTCTCCAGATGAAGTGGCCAGCTTGAAGGAAGCGATGGTTCAAGTAGATGACGCAGAGCTGGCAAGCGAAGCTGAAGCCTTGCCAGATGATTATGGTGATTCACTGCCGGATGAAGATGTCCCGGTAGGTGAAAAAGAAATGGGAGCCTGATATGGCCAGTAGAGGATTGCTTGGTGCGCTTGGCGGATTGGGCGCGGGGATATCTCAGTTTGCCAACACGATGTTCAACGTCCAGATTGAGAAGGATCGCGAGGCCCGGCTACAGGCGATTGCGGACAAGAATTATGCGCGCTCCAGGGCGGATCAGCTTGCTGACACTGCATCTCAGCGCGAGTTCCAGAAAGGCTTACTGAAAGACGAGCGGGCATACCAGGACACCGTGAGAAATACCGAAGCTGGCTATGTCACCTCCACCCAATTGGATGATGAGGGCAATCTGAAGGGCATAACGCGGTCTGGAAAGATGGTTGATCTGGGCCAGCTTGCTACGGTGGATCCCCTTTTGACGCCAACTCTGCGGGCACTTGAAAACGCACAAGCAGAGGCGTCAAGGCTGGGCATTACGCAGCGCGGAGACAACGAGGCGGTTTGGGATCGATTGGAGCGCGCTACTGATCAGTTTAATCAGGCGTATGAAGAGTCTCGGATGCGACTGGGCCGTGAGACTACCTCTGATCTGCCCACTCCAGAGCAGATTATGGCAGATGGCCGTGCGCTGTTTGGTGATGATGGGATAGGCCCGGATTCCGTAGAGATAGATGGAGTCACCTACTCAGGAGCCACGCTAGAACAGCTCAGGAAATTCTACCGGGACGATTACGGCGACTACTACGACCGTCTGTACCAGCGCTAAGGCAATTCAGTATTCCATGGGGCTTCGGCCCCATTTTTTTTGGGGAAAAGTTTTATGTCGGGAAAATCCGATTACCTAACCTCGCGCCTGAGAACCGGCAATTCGAGCTACCTGACGAGTCGACTTACCAATATCGATCCGCTACGCGAGGAAGATGACGAGTTTTTTGGCCAAGGATTTGTCTCAGATTTTGGTATCGGCACGGGAAATCTTGTCTCGTCTATTGGCACCCTGTACGGGCTTGCATCCGGGAATATGGATAACGCCGTCACCCGGCTTGGGGGTGAGACAACCAGGTTCTATGAGGATCTCCAAACAGAGGATCAGAAGCGCCGGCAGAGAGAGTTCCAGCAGTACGTTGACGGTGGCGCTGACGAGCTAGACAAGGCCGGCAGAGCGATTGTCGGCACGATCACAGATCCTTCCCTAACCTTTTCCTTTCTCACTCAGCAGATTGCACCGCTTGTAGCTTCTGGTGGCGCTGGCTTGGCAGTTCGCGGGGCCACTGGAGCTGTTCGCGCAGGGCAGGCAGCAGGCATCCTTTCTGGTGCCGGCCTAAACGCAGGCGATATCGCCGGAGGTATGTACTCCGATGTCATGCAGTTGCCGGAAGATGTCCTGCAAAGAAACGATGCGTACCGAGTGCGAAGCGCGGAGATTGGCCCGGAGGAAGCGCGCAAGGAGTTGGCACTCGAGGGGGCCAGGAACACTGCCTTGGCTGTTGGCGCGCTGTCTACAGTCACTGCCGGCGTATTGCCAAGCACGATTGAGAAAACCTTGGTTGGTGGCGTTGCAGATAACACAACCCGCATTGGAAACCTTGGTCGTGGATTCATCTCTGAGGCGCTACAGGAGGCCGTAGAAGAGGGCGGCGGTCAGGCCATAGCCAACCTTAACATTCAGCCTTTAGACCCGTCACGGAGCCTTACAGAAGGCGTAGGTCAGGCCGCTGCACAAGGTGGTCTTTTAGGCGGCTTGATGGGTGGAGCAGTAGGCGGTCTGAGCCCTACAAACAGGATTGCCGAGGCCGCGGAACGTGGTGCCAATCAGGCTCGAGCAGAGGGGGGAGACTCCCTGGATCAGTCTGCCAGAGCCGCCCAGGAAGCCGCCCAAGTTTCTACTGTCGACACGATCAACAGCTCCACCGGGCAGACCACAATCGAAATGCAGGGCAATCAGTCCGATGTTGAAGCTCTGCGAGAGAGATTTGGTATCAATCAGGGCCGCGTTGAGCCCGTCACCCTTAGCCCAGAAGAAACCACCATCCCCACGGACGCGCCTCTCCAGGCTACCCAGTTCGATCCTCTCCTTACCCCTACTCCATTCGACCCCCTCGATACCTTGGATTTGGCTAATCGGAGCATTAACCGTGCCGTCGTGCTTAATGCCAGAGATCAGCGCCGAGCCTTGAGCGATGGCGACGAGGCGACCGCCAATGCGCTAGAGGATGACTCCGTAAAACTACGAGCGCTGCAGAGCCGAATCCGCAGTGCCCGTGAGCTCCAAGCCTTACCCGAATCTGAGCGAGTCGCCGGTCAAGGCGAGATGGTTGAGAACATTCTCCGGGAGGTGGGTGATGCCATTAATCAAGAATCTGGCGCTCGCCAGGCGTTCTCATACGTCAATGTCCTTGAAGGTGAGTTGTTGCCCCGCATTGATGAGTCTATACAGGCGCTGCGTGGCATTGGCGCTCTAACGCCGCGTCAAATTGCAGAGGGTCGGCAGATCGCTTATCAGCCCCCGACTGACTTCGAGGTAGACCCAGAAGGGGAGATTGGACGCCCTGGGGAGCGATCCCGACTAGAGATCGAAAGAGAAGCCGCGCTAGAGCCAGTAGAGCGCGATTTTAACGCTCTGACGGAAGCATATGAGGCAGGGGATACCCAGCCCCTATTCAATGAATTAGATGCCATAGCGGATCGTTTGAGCGATCTACAGACGCGCAGAACGGGAACTGCAGTCTCAACTGATGATGATGTGCTGACCGCAATCGCAAAGGGTGGCGGGATTAGTATCGAGGCGGCGCGATATGAGGGCTTGGATACAGCAGATAACCCTGGCCGCGGCCGGCTATCTTTGTTCCGACGGCAAGGCGGCATGGACATGGATGGCGTGGCGGAGTTTTTGGCTGAAAACGGTTTTATTAGATCGGCCGCAGAGTCAGCAACTTATGATGATGGGGTGCAAACAGCTAATCAAGCGCTGGAAATTGTTTCAGAAGCCTTGAGAGCTAATGCAGATGGTCAGCTTTACTTCCTCAACAGCGGAAAAAGCGCGGAGATCCAAGAAGCGCAGAGGCGTTTGGACACGGTTGAGCAGGCGCTTTTTGAGTTAAAGCAGACCGATCAGCAGATTACTCCAGAAGATGAAGTATTGATCGCACAGCTATATGAGGAGATGTATGATGAAGTCTATGGCAGGGCTGACACAGGAAGAGCTGCGCGAAGTGCGGAGGCAGAGATTGCTCCGGCTCGGGACAATGTTATCCCCGGAGGAGATCGAGGAAGTGAGATCCAGCCGCAGCTTGAGCCCAGAGGTGAGGCAAGCCGCGATAGAGAGCTTCGCCAAAGTGATGGCCCGCCGCAAGGGCGACAATCAGTAACACCGCAGACGGGGCCACAAGGCCCCGTTTTCGATTTCAGCGCAGAGAAAGAACGACTTACCAAGCGCCTCGCTAACGTCAAAACCCAAGACCTTACCAATCTACTACAAGAAGCCGGCCTACGAACGGTAGGCAATCGCCAGGATAAGATCGATCGCATCATTACGTTCCGCGAAGCCGGGGCGTTAATGAACCAATACGACAGCTTTGAGTCTGCGGAACAAGCGTTAGTGCGAGATAACGGGTTGAGCCCGGACACCATCGCACGCTATGCCGATGCGCTCCGCCGATCTGGCGATCGAAAGATTAGCCCCCAGCAGACAAACACTAACCTGTTCTCTATCTACAACGTGCTGAATCGGGCAGGGATGACGAATATCCCGGAGTTCACGCCAGAAACGCAAGCGCAGCGCGACCGAGATGAGGCCACTAGAGACGCCGCCTCCGCCCAGCAAGAGCAAGCCAGGGCGTCTGAAGATGAGCAGATTCAATCATGGCTGGAGGAAAACCGGGATCAAGTAACCCAGTGGTGGAGTAACGCCACCCAAGAGGATCGCCGCAGGATGCTCGAGGACGTTGCCTCATACCGGGTGGAGTCCGGGCAGAGCGCCAACATAGAAGCCGCTCGCGCCTTTGGTGTCGGAGAAGGCCGGCAGGAAGCTCGTCGCCTCAACACTGATGACATCACGAAACTTCCCAAGTCTGTGTCAGACGCAATCATCCGATGGGCCCCGTTCAACTGGGATCGCTTTACGGGTGCTGAGCAGGCCGAAACCCTGCCCGCAGCGGAAGGCATACAGCCGCCGCCAGGGGATCAGCTCGAGGTAATGGAGTTACCGCCAGAGCGCGGAGAGCCAAAACAGCCAAGCGAAGCCCCGGAGCACAGAGGCGCAGATCGCGGCGTAGGCAAGCCAGAGCTGGACGCAATGGTGGATGCGTTCAACGCATACCAGCAGGAGATGTACCGGGATGGCGAGCAAGTCACCCGTGTGTTCGAGGGCCCTGCCAACGAAGATGTGGTGCGACTGAAAAACAAGGTCGACAACTATGTTTCTGAGTCGGGCTACATGAGCAAGTCTCAGGCTGAAACAACGATCGCCGGCTGGAAAAGAAACGCCATCGACCAGGGGATTGACCCAGAGAAGCGCAGGATCAACGGCAACAAAGTGGTGCTGTCTCTCTTTGATCTCACGGGATCGTGGTCGCGCCCATGGGCGGAGGCGGGATATGACGTCTACACCTTCGATATCCAAGATGACGAGTTCATGGGGGATATCAATAACTTTGACACCCAGTTCTTCGTTGATAACTTCAATGCGTTCGACGGGAAAGAGGTTTACGCAGTGCTTGCTGCCTGCCCCTGCACGGATTTCGCAAGCAGTGGTGCGCGGCACTTTGCGGCCAAGGATGAAGATGGGCGCACTTACGCCAGTGTGCAGCTTGTCCAGCAGACCCTAGCCACCATCGAGTTTTTCAAGCCTCAGATATGGGCTATCGAAAATCCAGTCGGCCGCATCCAGAGAATGACCGGCCTGCCTGACTGGAGACTGTCATTCGACCCTTATCACTTGGGTGAGGACTACACCAAGAAAACCTTGCTGTGGGGTCGCTTCAACGCTGATTTGCCGATTGCGCCAACAGAGCCCACCGCCGGCTCCAAGATGCACCAGAAGTATGGCGGCAAGTCCCTGGCTACTAAGAACGCAAGAAGCGAGACGCCAGAGGGCTTCTCTTACGCCTTTTTTGATGCGAACAACCAGATCGACCACCCGGTTATGTCTGCACAAAACCGCTTCGACATGATGAACAAAAGTGTGATCGAGGATGCCGTCTCTAACTACGGTATGACAGAGGATGACATCTTTTCGATCATCGATGATGACTACTACATCGACCTCGATTACGAACAGGCTGATATGCGCTTGAGAGAGCGCTTTGATGGTATGGCAGATGGCCGAAGCGATCCAGTGTCCCCTGCGGAGTTTTCTGGCAAGACTGAAGCGCCTCTGCTTGAAAGCTATACAGAGCAGGATTTGCAAGATCGATCGGCCGTTGATACGGAGGCTGGAGAGCGCCGGGCTCAGATCGATCGTGAGCGCGAGCTGTTCGACCTAGATTCTGGACAGGGCACCATCGCCGGCACAAACGATCCGACGCAGACTGATGGCAATCAGGGTGGTTTGTTCCGCAGAGATCGTGAGCTAGGGATCAATCGAGGCGCTACTCCGCGCCCGGTCATTACTGACGAAGAATTCGATACGGTCATTGATCGGATCGTCGGTGATAACCCGGAAGCCCGTGCCCGCATCGTCGCTGTCGATAGCTTCGCTGACCTTCCAGAGCCTTTGCGGATTGCAGCGCGCAAGCAAGGATCTGATGGCTCTGATGTAGATGCTGTTACCCATAGGGGGCAAATCTACATTGTCCGTGGCCGCATGAGAAGTAAGGCTCGCATGGAGCGAACCCTGCTGCACGAAGGCACCCATGTGGGCATCAACGCGATGTACGCAGATGAGGGTGTTCGCCGGGCAATGAACCGGATGTACGTTGCCATGGGCGGTGCCAAGGGCTTCAACAAGATGGCTAAGGATCTGGGTATTGAGCGCCAGATTGCGCCATACCGAGAGGGTCTTGCGCGTGAAGATGCTGTATCCGAGACAGTCCGTAACGAAATTTTAGTTAATGAGATGCTGGCCTATGTTGGCGAGCGTGGATCTAAGACTTTCCAGGATCGTGTCCGTGAGGTGATCGGCGCTATCCGAAACTGGTTACGCAAAAACGGCCTGATGACGCTGGCAAATATGCGCGTCAGCGACATTACCTATATCGCCAAGAAAGCCAGGGAGAATGGCCTCCGTAGCGAGACAGCCAAAGGTAATGGTGAGCCCGCATTTAGCATCGTTGCGGAGCAGGCCCGGGCCCGGCAGACCGATCTGGGTCTGTACAGCAATGCTGAGCAAATCCTGCTGGATCAGGGCGACAAGATATTTAAGCCGTCCAAGAAAAACCCAGAGGGTCGCGTTAAGGGCGACCAGATCCTTAGCTTCTTGAAGGCTAGAGGGCTGAAAAAGGAAGAGGCCACCTATGTCGACCTTGAGGCTGAGCTAGTAGACCTGGGCTCTGTGCAGAGCTTCACCCGGGACGAGGTGATTCAGATCCTGCGAGACAACGCCCCGGATCTGAGGGCTGACGTTAGGAGTGGCATCGAGAGTGAAAATGACCGACTAATCGGCATAACAGATGGCGAAATCCTCGACGATCAAGAAAACTACCAGCACATCATCGATGATATGCGAACCGATATCTTCGATAACGGGGCAGACGGTACCGATAATTTCTCATTAGCAGACCTTGTTACCGCGCTGTACGACTACGACAAGGACATAATGAAGAACATGGCCTCGGTTGACTTCCCGAACATGAGCATGGAGGTAGTCGACTCAGCGCTCTCATTCGACATCTTTGAGACTTATGTATCCGAAACCGAAAATGATGTCCTGCCGCAGAGGCTCGTTGACGCATACGGAGAAAACCTGGTCGATGACACGATTGTGGAGCTCGCGGAGCAGCGATACCTAGACGATCCCTACTATCGATACAGCGTTTACAACGCTGATGATGATGTCATCGGGGATATCATCGGCAACGATGACACTGGGTACATACTCAGAGACTCCGCTGGAAACCGTTTCGCAGAGAGACAGGCAATCTACGACATCGATGAAGCGCGGGTGCAGTTCCAGCTTTACGCAGAGGACAACGGTTTAATTGGTGCGCCGGAGGGCGACACCCAATACTTTGACTACTTAAAGATCGCACCGTCTGACATCAATGACTACCGCGAAGTCGTTGTATCGCTCGAGGATAACCGGCTTTCAGACAGTACCTACCACGGTGGTCACTTCAATGTGGAAAATATGCTTTTCCATGTCCTGGCTACTGATCGCACCACTGAGTTTGGCGATACCTTGGCGATTGAGGAAACCCAGTCTGACTGGCACTCAGCGATACGCAGGGCCGGCGGCACCTATGACCCGGTAAAAGGCGACCAACTATTAGCGGAAGCCCAGGATCTCCGGATAGAGGAGGCCGCTGCCAACACAAAAAACAGCGAAATGCTGATGGCGTATGGCGCGCGCATAGAGGGAATACCAGGCACACGCAAGACCACTGAGTTCCTGGGTAACGTCTCCAATCTGGGCAAGTTCCTCACTGATGTAGCACCCAAGCTGACAGATGCCGGCATATGGGAGATGGCCGCGATCGTTTACAACAGCAAAGAAGGCGGCAAGCGGTATATCGGCACTGGTGGGAATAGGGGTTTGACGAGGGAATCGACGGTTTCCGAGATAATGAAGGTCATGGTCGAGTCTCCTATCGCTCAGAAATACTGGACTATCGACATCAAGGTGCAAGAGCCCGCTGCGGTTGAGAAGCTACTTAGAGACAATTTCATACAAATTTTTGATTTCCGCATAAACAGCAAGGAGCTCACTGGCTACGATCCTTTGCGAGATGAGGAGCTGAATTCCAGGGCTACGCAAGACATCACCCCGGAGGTGGCAGAATTGCGGACAATGGCTCAGGAGTTTGCCGAGAACGACGCTCGATACCGGGAGCTTATGTCCCGGGTGAACAATATGGAGAAGAAAGGCCGCGCCCTTAAATCCGCACCACCAGAATCTCCCTTCCGCGATGACAAGTACCTGGATCTTGTCGCCAAGATCATGTTGCGTGAGGCGATTACAGAGCGGAAAACCGGCATTGCTTTCTCCAAGGGCGATCGCGTTCAGAATCGCTGGAGCGAGAATTACGACTACGAAGCCATCTATAACCGCAAGCTCAAGAAGGCGATGGACAAGCTCATGGGGATGCCCGCCCAGAGCATGGACGAAAGTGGCCGGCTCGAGACTGGCGACGATGTTTCGAGCGATGGTTTCTGGGCGTATCCAATCACCCCAGAGCTCGCCGAAAACGTCAAAGAAACCGGCCTACCTATGTTCCGCCGGGATGGATCAGATGGCCGCATCTATCCCAAGAAGCCTGCTGAAGAGCGTCTACGGGACAAGTTCTTGCGAGTGCTGCAAGACAAGATGCTCCCGGTATATCGCACCCAGCAGGCGATCGAGGTCGAGAACGAGCGCGAGCTGGACGTCTCTGAGAATCCCTACCTGACAGAAGAGCTGTTCTACGGCAAGACCGAAGAGGATCTGCGTCAGTTAGAGCTGCGATTTGTAGAGCCCCTGATCCGGGCCATGAAAGAGGCTGGGGTTAGCTCTGACCAGTTAAACGATTATCTGTACGCCAAACACGCACCAGAGCGTAACCGGGTCATTCGAGAGATCAACCCAGAGTTTGAGGGCCCTGGTTCCGGTATGTCGGATGCAGAGGCAGCAGAGATCCTTGGGCAGTACACGGGTGAGAAGCTCCAGCAGATGGAGGATCTGGCGGATCGCGTTTACCAGATGACACAGTTGACCCGCGATCTGTTGCGCGCCAGCGGCTTGCAGGCAGATGAGGTTACTGATTCCTGGGAGGCTACCTACGAAAACTACGTTCCTCTGCGTGGGTTTGCAGACAACGAAGTGGATGCCAAGGGTGGCAGGATCCCCACCGGCCGTGGGTTTGATATCCGCGGCAAGGAGGCCAAGCGAGCGTATGGGCGCAAGTCACGGGCGCAGGGCCCGCTTGCCCAGGTTATTGCTGACCTGACCGGGAAGATCATCCGCAATCGCAAGAATGAAGTAAGCAAGGCGTTCTTGCAGATGGTGGAGAACAATCCAGATCCATCTCAGTGGCAAGTGTTCACAGACGCCAACCCTGACCCGGCGGCACTTAGAGGCCCCAAGGCTAACAAGCGTACCGCGCAGATGGAGATGGCGCGCAGTGACGCATACCTGGGCGTGAAGCGTGACGGCGTTGTGCATTACATCAAGGTCAGAGATCGCAAGCTCCTCAATGCCATGCAGAACGTAGGCCCGGAGCAGTTGGGCGCGGCCACACGGATTGTCGGCGGCGTCACCCGGTTCCTGTCTAGCGTCAACACCGCGTATGACCCCACGTTTGTACTGACCAACTTCGCTCGAGATATCCAGGCAGCGCTCATCAATGTTGCCGGCGAGCAGACAAAAGAGGGCGGCTTGATCGAAGGCGAGCGGATCGGCGCTAAGGTAGCCAAGGGTACGCCCAGGGCAGTCGGCGCTATCCGCAACTACGTCCGGAACAAGAAGGTCGGTGATGGCGATACTGAGTACGAGCGTTACTTTAAAGAGTTCCTAGATGTCGGTGCCAAGACTGGCTACTTCGACTCCCCGGATCTCGATGTCCTCGAGAAGCGCCTAGCGGCCCGTATTAACCAGGGCGAGGGGGCATTGGCCAAGGGTAAGACCGCTGCGAAATGGATCGGTGATTTTGTCAGCGACTACAACCTGGCTGTGGAAAATGGCGTCAGGCTGAGCGCGTACATCGAGGCTCGCAAGGCGGGGATAGATAAATCCAAAGCCGCGTCACTAGCCAAAAATTTGACGGTAAATTTCAACCGGAAGGGTAGTGCGGGCGCTCACATTAACTCTTGGTATATGTTCTTCAATGCCGCGGTGCAGGGCCTCAAGCAGTTCACCAATACTTTGTCTCCGATCACTCTTGATTACGAAGGCAATGTACAGGTGCAGCGCAAACTCAATCGGGCCCAGAAGATTGCCGGCGGTTTGGTTGGTGTTGCTTATGCGGCCGCAGTATTCAACCGTGAAATCGGCGGCGAGGACGATGATGGCGAGGCGTTCTACGACAAGATCAACCCGGCGATCCGTGAGCGTAACCTGATCTTGATGAAGCCCGGCTATGGTGAGATCGGGGATGATGGATTTTTGTCTGAAGTCGCATACTTCAAGATCCCTCTGCCCTACGGGTATAACTTCTTCTACACGATCGGCACCGCTGTTGAAGCGATGCAAAACGGATCTGCCAGGCGCAAAGAAAACGCACTGGGCGAAGTGTTCAATTCGTTCGTCACTGCGTTCTCCCCGATCTCGGTTCACGCAAACGCGGCGATCTCTGCGTCACCAACGGTTTTTGTTCCTGCGTTTGAGCTGGCGTCGAATACAAACTTCTTCGGCAGTGACATCGTGCGTGAAAACTTCCCGTCAGGGCCGCAACGAGCTGCCGCACATAACTACTGGAACAGCACGAAGGAGCCCTACGTTGCGATCGCGCAGTTCCTAAACGATACGGTAGGCGGCGGCTCTGAGTACCGAAGTGGAAGCCTGGGCTTCATGTTTGATATCAGCACGGACATTAGCCCGGATGTCATCGAGCACATCACGGAGTTTGGGCTGGGCGGGATCTATCGCGCCGGCATGGGTGCCATCGATGCTGTTGAGCGCGTGACGTCAGATCGGGAGGTTGATCCCACTCGAGTGCCGTTTTTGAGCAAGGTGTTTGGTCGTGACGATTCTGATTATGCGGATCAAGAGCGTTTCTACGATACCCGCCAGCTCATCATCAACGCCAAGAAAGAGCGCGAAGATGCCCGGGGTCAGGAGCGCATTGCCGCCGACCAGGCTAATAACTTTATCCACCGGCTTTATCCGCAGATGCTGGCCACAGAGAAGTTCCTACGTCAGCAGAGAGATCGCAGGGATAAGGTCAGGGATGACGATAGGCTCACAGAGGCTGAGCGTGACGAGCAGCTAGAGAGGATCAGAGAGCGCATGGACGATCGGATCGATCGCTTCAACAAGCGCTATCAAGAACACCTAGAAAAGTACGGTAGCTAATCATGGATCCTTTATCGATGCTCGCGATGGCCTCAACCGTCGTGAAGGGGATCGAGGGTCTGGTCGCCAGAGGCGCAGAGATCGAGAAGATCGCCACGAAGTTGGGCCAGTGGTACACACTTGCCGCAGACATTACCCAAGCGGAGCAGGAGGCGGAAAACCCGCCGTTGTTTAAGCAGCTCTTCGGGGGGGAGTCTGTAGAGCAAGAGGCGCTGAACGCCACGATTGCGAAGCAAAAGCTCAAGGAGCATGAGGCCACCATACGCGGAATGATTTGCATGGCGTATGGCACCGAAGTCTACCGCGAGATGATGCAGATGCGGCGAGAGATCAAGGAGCGCCGTGAACGGACGCTGTACAGGCAGCGCAGACGGCGACGGCTTTTACTCGACGTTGTAGCCGGCATTGTGGGTATTGGTGTCAGCGCCTTCGTTATCTATTCCGTAGTTTGGATTATTTCCACTGCATGATTATTAAGCTGAGCTTGGCCGAGATGCAGATTGCGGCCCAGGTTGGAGTGCAGCGGCAAGTACAAAATCTCAAGACGGGTGCGTGCCCAGCTTATGGGGCCGGCAATAAAAATGATTGGCAGCTCCACATAGAGGGTGCCCTGGGGGAGATGGCATTAGCCAAACATCTTGGCGTGTACTGGGATGGCAAGGGACAAATGCGCGCCCCAGACGTCGGTGAATGTGATGTACGAACCCGGAGCAGACATTCATACGATCTGATTGTTCACGACAGAGATCCTGATGATCGTTACATCTATTTGCTGACTGGCGGGAATGGTCAATACCGATTCCACGGCGGCATCTATGCTCGAGAAGCTAAGCGTGAGTGTTATTGGAAAGACCCAGCCGGCGGTAGACCGGCATATTTCGTGCCCCAGGCCGCTCTACAGAATTCAACAACCACACAGGGTAATCAATATGACCTTCATTAAATCTATCGGCAAGCAATGCAAGTCTCGCTTTATGCACCTCACCGAAGCCGAGGCCGGCATGGTGTTCGTTGGGGCTGCGCTCCTTAACGTGCTACTGATCGCGCTCTGGATCTGGAGTTAATCGTGCTGCACTGCTATCGCTGCAACAAGGCAGGAGTTCCGATCAAGGACGCGCTATGCGGCGAGTGCAGAGCCACCAGAAAAAAGTGGTCGCTCAATAGTTGGGCGACCAAATTACGGTGTCAGGAATTGACCCCAATGCTGACACTGCTCTATGTCTGTTTCCCGCTTTTTTTTCCCGCCTTTCTATGCTTCGCCATGCGTCGCTATGCTCATATTGGGGTGATAGCCCAGTGATTACGCGCATGACGGAGCATGACGGAGCATGACAAAACACTAGCGCACAAGTTCGAGTCCCGTCCGCTCCGCCATTTTTCCTCTTATATATCAGCTAGTTACGATCTAGCCGTCGATATATCCCGCTTTTTTCCCGCTTTTTGCCACATTTCTGCGTGTCTGCCGGCAGCTTCTAGGCATCTGCCGGCACATGCCAGGTCTGGGGTAGTCAAGGGTTTTTGCCGAAATCGCACCACCCATACTAGGCCAGGGGGTAGAGGGGTCTATTAGTGTTAAAAATTTAGGCGCAAAAACGCAATAATTAAAATTAAAACAATAGGTTACGGCGTTTTTTCGAGTTGTAAATTTTGGCCACGGCCTATTTTAAGCTCCGAGATTTCCGAGATTTCCGGTATTTTCGCAGGAGTAACCGCAGGAGTCCGCAGTAGTGAACGAGGGACAAACGCACTATTTACCCAGGCTAGATGTTGTTTAGGAGATTGACCTGATCGCGATCCTTCACGCCTGAGATCCAGTCGGCATAGGTGTTCAGAAACATCTCAGTGGTGTGACCGAGCTGCTTGGCCGCAAATGCGGGCTCGACCCCGGCCATGAGCATTTCAGATGCCCTGGTGTGCCGGCAGATGTAAGCCCGGCGATAAGTCATGCGGCATTGCTTTAGCGCTTTCTTCCAGGCTTTATTAAAATTGTCTGCATCGAGGCAGGGCCTGTCGAATTGGTTGCGGAACACATAGCCCCCGGCAAATCTTCTTGGGTGGTTGTGTAGGATTTTGTGGAGTCGCTGCGATATATACACTGACCGCACCTTGGATGTCTTGAGGTCTGTGATACGCCTACGCACCATTGCCCGGGTAAGCGTGATCGTATCGTTCGTGATGTCCTCCCACTTCAGCCCCAGGATCTCGCCCGTTCGCATCCCAGTCTCAAAGGCGACCGTGAAGAAGAACAGATTATCCCCATCGAGCTTTGCCAGGAGAGATTCTTTTTCCTTCGGGGTGAATCGCATGATCGGCGGCTTCTGGTGCTTTTTTAGCCGGATTGCGTCGACCGGGTTCGATGCGATCAGCTCCTCCTCGATCGCCAGGTCAAACACTCCCCGCAGCGGGATTAGGGAATTACGCTTAGTTTTCTGGCTGACGTCACGCCCAGCCAGAATCTCTCGGATGTGAGACGGCCGGATCGTATAGATCGGCTTGGTTGCCAGCGCCGGCATCCAGTATTGATTGAGGATCTGTTTGTAGGTCTGCCCGGTGGAGGGCTTGAGATCGGACTGGTCTAGGTAGGCTTGAGCGATGTTGCCGAAGGGTACTGCGGAGTCATAACGCTGTTCGCCGTGGGATAGCCGGCTGATCCAAGCGTCATAGGCGGCTATTGCTTTGCGAAGTCCAGCGTCACTATTTGCGAACTTGAATCTTTCGTAGAACCTTTGGCCGTGGATTGTGACCTGGGCTTCCCAAGCTCCTTTTCTGTACCTAAGTCCCTTAGCCACTTGTCGATTTCCTCTGGGTCAACGGAAGTAACTCTGCCAAGCACGAAGTAGTGCTTGCCCTGGTGTAAGCGCCCCTTCCATCCCCGGAAGGTTGATTTTGGGAATCCAGTATCTTCACACCACTTATCTAGTGCAATCAAGTTAGCCACTTAGAGCAGCCCCTCTTCCAGTATCTTGTTGTATTCATCGGCGAGCTCTCCGATCCAGTCTTTGAGAACATCAGCTTTAAATAAATTGGGCTCATCCAAAAACCTTTGAGACAAGGCGATGGTGCCTTCTCCATTCTGGTCGCAGTACCGTAGTATTTCGACGCAGTTGTAATCTTCGTCAGTTTCTTTGCGATACCTGACTCCGTTCACTACTATGCGCTCGTCCATTCCATCGAGTTGACCTGGCGTTTCTGTCATTTGACCTTCCTCTCTCTGCCGATCGCCGGATCCCAGTTGCGGCAAAAGCTGCAATACCAGCCGACCCTGACGCCTTCCGGCTTATCGCTGCGGGCATACGAAATCACTTCGACTGCGACCTTCCCGCACGAAGGACAGTCTTTGGTTTGCATATTGTCACTCATTGATTTTTTCAAAGGTTGTGGGCAAGCCAAAGCCCTCAGTCTCGAGGGCAATGGCTGCTTGGATTAAATCGACGGGATCCACCTTGATAAATTCCGGCGGAGACTCATCCTCCGCGGCATGAACCATGTGGTGCTCGATCAGAATGTTTGCCCAGCGGATAACATCCGCCCGGGTTTTAATCACTGGACGCCTCTACGGTGACGGCCCTGGAAAGATGCCAGTGCGCCTTTTCAATATCCTGCCAGCCGTTTTTCTTGTGGGCCCGGAGCAGATACTGAACGGCGGTCAGGATGTGAAAGCCCTCTGTTCCGTTGTAATGCGGGCCCATCTCTTCGAGGATATGAACCACCTCAGTACCAGCGATGTGGTAGTGAGGCGGGTTATTCACCATGTCCGGGTCGCCATCGAGCTCCTGGTGCGCTTTCTCGATCGCTCTGTCTAGCTTGCGGCGGTTGTCATCCATGCGCTTAGCAATGCTGATGTCGGCTATGTGCTCCATGATTGCCTCCTAGAACGGGATATCTTCGTCTGCGAACGCTGAGCCCTGGCTGGGTTCTGAGTCGCTAGAGCTGGAGCCCTTGGAATCAAGGAACTGAAAGTTTTTAACCTTGATGTCTGTGAAGTAACCGCCCTGGTCGGACTTACGCTTGTCGATCGATCCTTCAACGTAGAGTTTCGATCCCTTTTTGCAGTATTGGGTTACGATGTCGGCTTGTTGATTCCAAAACACCAAGTCGTGCCAGGTTGTTTTCTCTTGGCGCTCACCGTTCTTGTCCTTCCAGCGCTCTGTAGTCGCTAGGCTGACGTTGGCCACCCGGGCCCCACTTGGTAGCTCTTTTACTTCCGGGTCGCTACCCAGGTTGCCGATCAGAATTGCAGTATTAACAGTCATTTCATTCTCCTTACTTGAACACTGTCCTCGCCATGAACCCGGTACTTTTCCAGATCGATGTGCGGGGCTTCGGTTTTAAATGCTTTTTCCCAACAAATAGAGCTGCGGCCTTTGATGGGGATGATTTGCCACTCTCGACCCTGCACCTTCTGCCTTGCGTGTGCGTTGACTTCGTGCCAGTGCAGCATTTCCTGCTTGATCGCTTCGTCCTGCTTTTTCAGGTCGAGCATCTGATCTGCGATCAGGCTCCGGCGATTCTCTAGGGACTGGAAGTCCTCGAGCTCACTGGCATCAATCGGGGGTAGGTAATTCTCGACGTCTCTGGCGAACTGCATCCAGGCGTCGATCAGCTTCGCTCTGCGCTCTGGCTTCGATGTGTACCAAGCCATGTGCATGTTTTCGGCAGTGCCGTCAGAACAGCACATGATGGCCCTCTCCGCACCGGAGACTAAGAGCTGGTGCTCCAGTTGCCAGTAGTGCGTATCTGGAACCATTCCGGCATCGAGTGCCGCAATCAACTTTTTGTTCGCGAGCTTGTGCTCCCAGATCAGCTTGCCGTCCCAGGTAATCCCGTCGAAAGACGCAGACAGCTTGACTGCCAGCGTGTCGCGTACTTCCTCCGGTTGATCTTCTGGGAACTCGGCGGGTTCTACTACTCCGCAGCGGGGCAGTAGGAAGCTCTCACCCTTATTCCAAGGGATGTAAAACGAACTATTCTCCGGCTCCATTTGCGCCAGATACTGCTCAACGATCGGCCGGGCATCCGCTTCCGCCTTGTGTCCTTTATCGAAAAGCGCCAAGGTGAATTCATCGAATTGCTCTTTCTCCCCGGTTGCCTTTTCCCGCAATAACTTCTCGCGGTCAGCGCTGGAGCCCATCAGCTTATTGGCGTCAGAGGCCCCCCAGTGCTCGTCACGCCAATTTTCCCACTCGGGGATGCCCTGGTCTAAGTCAACGTAGATCATGCGGCCTCCCCAGTCTCAGGAACTGCGTCCTCGAGGATCTTCATTTGCTCCGGGGTGGCGACCAATCCCTTCGACTTGAGGAGCTGGATCGCTCCGGCAATCGGATCCCCGGCAGCGATCTTCTTCGCCAGGGCATCAATGGTTTTTTGCTCCGGGGCTTTTGGCGGCTCGGGCTCGGCCTTGATCTCCAGCTTTGCTGCCTTGGCCGGAGTCTTGGACTTGCCTTTTGACTTCGGCCCGTCAGCGTCCTCATCGTCGCTGATAAACGCCTGCATGGCGGTCTGGCCGTCATCATCCAGATCGTGCTCGATTCCCAGCATGGCCAGCAATCCATAGCGCTTTGCGTATGTAGTCAAACCGCCAATGGTTTGAGGCGTAGGCTTGTCACCAAATTGCATAGGTGCGCTGTCGGTGAACATGGTCTGACCAGATTCATGGATCAGCGTAGTCCTGACGCGCATATGGTTAGCGGTGCATTTGACCGTTTGGGTAAAGGTTAAACCGTGCTCTACCAGGATCGGGTTGACTAAGGCAACGATCGCCTCGAGCTTTGCGTACTTGCCTCGAGCCGCCTGGCTGTCTCTGTGTGGGTTTCGCAGTTTACTGCGGGCCTGCACAAATGCTTTGCAGATGAGATCGTTCTGTTCACTGAACATAATCAGCCTCCTCTCGAGCGCTCAGTGCATCGAGCTGTTGGCTGTAGACGTAGGCAAATTCATAACCCAGGTGGTAATACTCCGGGATGCCTTTGGGTGTGCGGAAGTCGTAGCGGTGGGGCTTGCAATTCATCTCATCGAAAAAGCCAGTAAACCAGGCAACGGTTGCCTTCCTTGGATCTGGCGCGCCCATGCAAGCTAAGACGCAGTTATGGTGGACTTCGGGGGTGACGATCTCAGCGCCCCGGACTTGTGATACCTCAATAGTTTCGCGGGCAACGGAAGCGGCCCTGGTTATTGCTGTTGCGGACATGATTTCTCCTTAACGCCGGCCTTTGGTGGCGGGCTATGAGTGAAATCTAGTCCAAAAAAGATAAGCAATCAAGGAATTTATTGGATGATATTTTTTTTCTATCAAAAAGTTTAATTTTCATTTGGCAAAAAACCTCAATATCAATTAAGGTAATTCGTCGATTGTGACCTATCTATTGGGGGCTAAGTAATGGGGCAGGCTTCCGTTATCCTGGAGGCTGCTGCGATGTGCGAAAAAGAAGTTAACAGCAAGAGTTTATTGGAAAACTTGCAAGTATTAGAAGAAGCCGGGCGAGTCTCCGACCTCGTTATAGTCAGTCGCTTCGTTGATTCCTTACTAGGGCATCAACCATTTTCTCTACAGCCTGACGGCCTTCCGCATCAAGACCAGCAATCTTCTGCATAATCGTGTCAGTTTTGGCGTGATCCTGGTCTAGCCAGCCAGGTTCGAGGCTCAGTGCAGCCTCGATCTTTCTAGCAAGCCTATCGCCCATGTTCCTGCGGGATTCTCCTGCGTGAAATAGGCGGGCTATCTGCATATGGGTGACGCCAACTGCGTTAGCCATGCGGTTTTTAACGCCTTGAAATCTTGTGTCTAACAAATACCGGCAGTTTTCTCTGCGGATATCAGCAGCAGTTCTCACGCTGAGCTCCTTTCCTGGGGAATATGAGTCGTGGTCTTACCTGGTGGCTGTCTGGGGTATTTTTATTTCCCAGTTACCACGGGATCCAGAATTGAAAACTAGGCTGCGCGTGGTCTCTTCCCATGTCCATACATTACACATTAATGGATGGAAAATAAACATAAGTTGACAAAATTTTGTTTGGTTGGCACTTATTGCAGGCCAACTAACCTCCTGCTGATCCAAAAAAAGTTGCAAGTCAGTCCATAATGGATATATCTTTGCCGCAGGAGGGTCAATATGAAAAACATTCTGGGGTATTTCGACCGCGTTAAAGAAAGGAAAAGCAGCAGGGGATTCCGGGAGTGGGACGCAATGTGCCCAGCGCATGACAGCTCGAGCCGGACGCGCAAGCTGGTAATCACTGAGAAGCCGGACGGCTATGTTTTTTACTGTCGCAGCGGCTGTAGTCACCGAGAAATCCTTCGGGCTTCTGGCCTAAATTGGCGCGATATTAAGACTGAATTGGGCGTATCCGCAAGGATCCCGAAGTTCGACACATATCACCAGGCACTGATCTTGATTGCCGAGGCAGAAGTGAAGAAGGGCAAGGTGCTCAGCTCTGGGGATCGAGCACTTTACCGGGATGCGATCAGGCGTAGAGCCGGGGCAAGCGCGTGAAGTGGCTCAAGTTGTACGTCGATATCGCGCAGAATCCTCGCATCAAGCTCCTGGCTTTCGAGGATCGCTGGCATTACATCTCGCTCCTCTGCGCTAAAGCGGAGGGATATCTCGATGAGCGGCCGGAGCTCCGCGATCGAATGGTCAGTGTTCACCTTGGCCTCACTCCTACTGAGATCGAAAACGTCAAGGATCGGCTGATGGATGTCGGCCTGATTGGCGCTGAATGGCAGATATTTAACTGGGATGAAAAGCAATCCAAGGATGCGACCGGCGCAGCCAGGAAGCGGAGACAGCGAGCCCGGGAGAAAGCCGAAAAAGAAGCTGCCGCTACTAATAAAGAAATAAGAAGTAAGAATATAGAAGAGAACGTGACAGTCACGGGACAGTCACGGGACAGTCACGGGACTAAATCAAGGCGCACTAAACCTTTTGTAAGGCCCACCATTGCTGATCTTCGGGCTCATATAAAGGAGAAGGGATACACGTTTACTGCTGAAGAATTCCACGCTCATTACGAAACCAATGGTTGGGTGGTTGGCAGAAATAAGATGAAGTGTTGGAAATCTGCCTGCGTCAAATGGCAACTGCGCCGGGATGAGTGGTTTAGCGAAAAAGAGCCAGACGGCCCGGCTACAGATGCGGGGGTAATTGCGGCATGACTCCCGACATAGACGATTTCAGAAACATCGATATCCAGGCGGAGCTGGCTGACATGGAGGCGCTGGATATGCGCCCGGCTGGTCAGCTCGTAGAGCGCACGATCGCTCGCCGGTCAGAGGTTGACGAGGGCATGGATCTGCCCTGGCCCAAGCTCCACGGGCACCTGACACTCAGGAAACGTGAGCTGGTGCTGTTGGGTGGTTTCACTGGTCACTTTAAGACCACTATCACCAGCCAGATCGGGGCCTACGCTATGCGCTCTGGCCACAAGGTTGGTGTGTGCAGCCTAGAGCTCAACGCAGAGGACATCATCGAGCAGTTCGCAGAGATCAGCGCGACTGTATCCCGGCCGGCAGAGGGATATCTGAAGCGTTGGTGTGACTGGGCCGACGATAAGCTGGTGATCTACGATCGGCTGGATTCGATCAAGCCGCATGACGCTATCCGCATGGCGATCAAGTTCGCCCAGCTCGGGTGCCGGCTGATTATCCTGGACTGCTTGATGATGATGGGCGTCTGTGACGATCTTGAGCGAGAACGGGAGTTTGTGCAGACCGTCAAGCGGGTTGCTGCAAAGTTCCAGGTCACGATCATCCTTGTCCACCACATGAAGAAACCGCAGGGGCAAGAGGGCGAACACGCGGCCCCAGGCAAATACCAGTTCAACGGTTCAAGTCACATCAGTAACACCCCGGATACCATCCTCGTAGCTTGGCACGATAAGCGGCAAGCAGCGCTGCGGGCCAAGGTCGAGGATATGGGGGTCGAAGATGAGAATTATGACTCCAGCAAGCGGGATATGCTCCTGAGTTGCGTCAAGCAGCGCAATGGTAAATACGAAGGCGCGATATCTCTCTGGCAAGTGGGCCACAGAGGGATGAATGGCTGGGTGTCATGCCGCGCGTTTATCGATCGGGCTGACCGCAAGATCCTGGCGTTTGAGCCCCCGGCTAATCTCAAGGTGGTTAGCGATGGCTGAAGGATTCTTTATCGATCGCAAGGGCCAGATAGATCATCTGATTAAACGGGTCACTGAGATCGTAGAGGGCGGCAATGTCGTGTCTCTGTCGATGTTGATCGGGCGCACCAGGTCGAGCCGTCAGCGAGCAGCGCTCGAGGTCTGGTGTCGCACAGTCGCTGATCTGTTTAACGAGTCAGGCATCACCAGGTCGATCCACTCCTCGATATTCCGGGATGGTGAGATGGAGTGCCCGTGGAGCCAGACGTCCGTCAAGGATGAGATATGGCGTCCCATGCAGCGGGCGATCGCTAAGGTGGAATCTACTACCGAGGCCACAACAGCGCAGTACATCGAGGTCTATGAGGCCCTGGTGCGGGCGTTTGGTAACAAGGGAATCACGCTACCCAAGTGGCCCGTGAGACAGGGCAAAGGAGAGTAGCGATGCGCCAGTTCCACATGATGAGGTACCAAAAAAAACCAGTAACTAAGCAACTGCACGATCAGAGCAGAAGAATAGAGGACGTCTCATGCTCCCAGTGTGGACGACAGTTCAAACAGCGCAGCGGAGCAGGCTACGGTCACCGCAAGGGGGCGTCGAAAGCTGGCATGAAATATACCCCTCTATGCAGAAGTTGTTTTTTCAAGTCTTACAACGAGATGAACAAAACCAAGATTGAAATGGCTGGCGAAAAAGATTTAAAGAAAGCCATCTGGTTGCTGAAGCGAGCCAAAAAATATCAAGCAGCGCAAGTGCTGACCAAGCAATTAGAAGGGCTGACGGGTGCTTGAGTCATGGGTGTGAAGCGAGAAGCCTGCGACGTTCACTTTTCCAAGGCGGTCAGGCACCGGGATCATAACCGGTGCGTTTACTGCTTCGGGGAAGGCACCGACTGCGCCCACATCTACGGGCGCGCAAAGAAATCCGTGCGTTGGTCGCTGGATAACGCGGTCTGTCTGTGCCGGTATCACCATCGCTACTTCACTGCGAACCCGGTCGAATTCACTGACTTCCTGACCAATACCTGGGGCCATGGGCACATGGATTTGCTGCGGGAAAAGGCAAACCAGATATACAAGACAACGAAAGAACTGAGAAAAGAAATCTCAGCGCATTACCGGGAACAACTGAAGCTCGCGGAGGCCGATCCAAATTACGAAATTGTTAGCTGGAATTGAACGAATTGCGGGGGTAACAGTTATGGGCGTTCAAGAAAGGTTCGACTTGTGGAAGGCGAGAGAAGAGCGCCGAAGAGACTACGGGCCGATGCCGTTGTGCGCTCGCCCTGGGACTATGCTGCTCGCCATGCAGGCTTTGAAGGATCAAGCGGCTGCGGCTTATGAGTTAAGCGATAAGAAGGATTGCGAGCGTAGGCTATACAAAATCCTCGAGCTGTATGAGGCCCAGGCATGATCGAGCGGTTTTTTGCACACAAACTATTGCGTATGTGGGCGGAAGCTGAAAGCCGCGAGGTACGCCATGTTGATTTTCCCAAGGTTTCGCCAATGTTTCGGGACTACCAAAGCGGATATCGCGCCACGGTGGTTACTGACGACGATGAGCTAATACCGGAGCGGGTGGGTAGGGCGCTGCAAGAAATGCACCCTGCGCTGTCCAGGGCGCTCAAGCAATTTTATTTTGAGGGTCGGGATATCAAGGGCCGGAGAAAGACATTTAACCTGGCGATGTCTGATTTCTGCAGGCGTTACGACTCAGTTTCTCTTAATCTTGGATATGACGCGGCACTCGATCGAGCAGTATAAAACCCGCTTGTCGTTGGTGAATATCTCGATCCCGCAGTTTCTGCACGGTTTAGAGAAAAACGCCTGACGTTTATCGGTATTCTTCCGCCGCTGCTTGCACTTGTTTGAGCAGTACATAGCATCGCTACGCCTGGCAATGAAAGTTGCCGAGCATACTTCGCACATCATTTCTGTTTTCATCAGTGCACCGTCCTGCCAGGATCTACGGCGAGCGTGAGTATCTCATTCCAATTCACGCCGACATTGCGGTAAGCCTGCCCGGATATCATTGGATAATAACCCTTCTCGTCGTGCTTGATTGCCCCCCTGGCTAACAGGCTGGCAATGGCGATATAGATTTCGGCTGCGCTCCATGAGTCGGAAAGCCAGTGCTCAAGGGATTCAAGGTCAGCCCCTGCATCCCCCAAACACCAGAACAGCAGAAAGTTCCAGACTGCCGCCTCTGTGGCAGTGAAAGGCCCGTCAGTCATTGCGCTTGCGATGCCTGATTTTTTTGGCCATGAATTCGATAGCGTCCTCATCCCAAGAGCTAACCCCTTTCGGTATCTGTTGAATTACCCCACCGCGCTCCAGAAAGGCGTCAATGTCCTCCTGGATGCGCTTGCGATTGATTTCTATCTGTGGGGTTCGATGAAACTTCAGCCAGTCACGGCCGGTCACGGGATTGACGTCCATATCTCGAGGGCAATGCCCACGGCGACAATTAACGCCAGTGCCATGTAATGCTCGGATATGTCAGTCATTGCGGCCCCCCTGGTTCCAGGGGCGGGGGATAACCGTTGGCACCAAATCTCCCGGGAACTTCCGGGTTTCGCCTCGGCCGTTGGTGATAAATAGAGTTTCTTTGTATTGGATCGGGTGGTTACGGCCCCGGGGCTTCAATGGGATCCGCGTCCATTTGGTTTTGCATTTGCCGTGATTGAACACGCCGGGCCACAGATCCTGTAGAGCGAACGAGGCATCTAGCAGATCGAGCAGTCGGTCGTATTCGTTACGGTTCTCGCGCAATTTGGCCATGGCCTCCCTGCGCGCTTGTACGTTGGCGATCTCCTCGATCACCTGGTCAGCCGTTTGCGGCATAGTTATCGCCTCCCCATTGGCGTTGTTCTAAAAGGTATTCCTCGGCCTTGTCGTAATCGCAATTGATGACGTCATGGCCGCAGTAGGTGAGGGTGATGTCGGAGTCGTACAGTTTCCCGCCGACTCCGTTATCAGTTGGTGTGATGGTCGATGTGTCCCAATCTAAATCTGGATCGGTTACTTCTACCTCGATCGTTATCCAGAGCTTCACGCAGCGATCTCTCGCTGCGCCAGATCGGCCAGGCTTTCGTATGCGTAGAGCTCACCGCCGTCCTCTGGGCCAGTGGTCATGCCGGGGCTGAATATCTGCCCCAGGGTGGAAAGCGCTCGGTACTCGAGCGAGTGCTGCCCCCCGTGCCATTCGGTGTAATGCCAGTAAGCGCCGATAATCAGCTCGGCCAAGCTGAATTCGTCATCTTCGCCAATCCACCAGACGTCAGACTCTTCGCGCTCTTCAAGCTGGATAGCCAGGAGAATGATTAGACGGGTCGCCCGCTCATAATCGCGCTTGTTTAGGATCTCGTTGCGTATGTTTTCATAGAGCTCGGTAAAGCCCTCCACTCGATCGGTAGTCACTGGGTAACCTCCACGGCTAAGGTTTCGGGGCGCTGAAAGGCAAGCATTGCAGCTCTGCCGGTCGCCATATCGGCGGGCGTGATGTATCCCTGCTCTCGCGCATATTGGTCGGGGTGTGCCAGGTAATCAGCGTGTGAGCGCAGCTCAAGTGCCCCAGGGTCAAAGGCGTCGATCCAGGCATGAGTGCGATTCGATTTGATTGGCTCAGGCATAGGCACCGGAAGGTAAGCCCGCCGGGCCCTCTGGATGAATTTCCAGCTCAGCCGGTAGGCGGTCACCTCGCGCGTTTGGGTTGAAGTAAATAGATCGTTCATGCCGCCACCTCCTCGGGGAGCGCTTTTGCTGTTACGCGCATCCAGTCCTTGCGGTGATCGAAAGGGCGAGACTTGTCGCCTGCCCAGTACCATTCGCCATCGATCTGGCGGATCGGGTCGAAACCCAGGTGGTGCGCCAGGGCGTTGAGGCGTGACTTCGTGGTGTTGGTCAGCCAACCGCAGTGGTCGAACCTGACCACAAACCAGCCGTCATACACGGTCAGATCGCAGATCAAGTTTCGGTGTAGATACACGCGGACTATTTTGCTGGCGAGCGAGTGCGCCACGGTCACCTGTGTGTTGGCCTGTTTCCAGGGCTGACGCTCCTGTACGGCCTCGATCATTGATTCCTCGATCTTCCTCATGCCGCACCCCCTTTCGCTTCTGCGTGGCGGGCTCTGGCTTTGGCGATGAAGTGGGCGTCTGCGTCGGTGCTGTAGGACTGGCCGACAAAACAGCCGCCGTGGCTCTTGGCTCGATAGACTGACCATCCCAGGGAGTGGGCGATATCTTTGGCGGTGGCGTAATCGTTGTCGAACGCCAGGTAATGCAGGATATAGAGAGGGTTGCCGTTTACGTCATTATCGACGCGCTGCATCTGCTCCTCGATCTTCTTGGCGTCGGTGCCGATCGGATCGATGTCAGCGTCCGGGTGGATCTTGATCTCTGGTAGCGTGAGTATTTCTAGGATCGCCTGGATCTCTCCGATGACCTCCTCTAGCTGGTCGATTGTTGAACGCTGGCCCATGATTGGATTGGTTTGACTGCTCATAATTTGAACCTCGTTTTGTTGTTGGAAACATAGTCCAAAAAAGATGGACATTCCGAATATATTACGAGGGAAATAGTGGTGTCAACATATCGGAATAAATTTATTTATCTCGATCTTAATATGGTTGACAATCGACAGCGGGCAAAGCTCCGTCTTTTTCATGAGGGATGGAAACCTAGCCCAAATTGAACCTCCTAAAGAGTCTAATTTGCCCCGCCTTGTGCGGGGCTTTTTTTTTGCATTTGAAAAGGTATCGACCATGCTCCGATTGGTAATTGCTGCGCTGGCGTTTGGCATCGCCCAGGCATCCGCCGAGACTGTTATTAATTTCGATGACGGCTCGACCTATACGCTGAAAGAGGGTCAGGAAATCTTCATCAGCACCTCGAATAGCGCGCTGTTTAAGCGTCAAATCATGCGTAACAAAGACACGTTTTTTCGCGTTCAAAAGCCATGGGCGAAGCGCGATTACGTTCCGCAGCCGACCGACGGGCTTCAGCCGGGTTCGCATGAGTGGTGCGCTACGTTTGTGCCCTGGTCGGAGGGGATGACGTTCAATCAACAGACCTGGGATCGTCACTGCGACACAAACAATGACGGCGTTTACGACGAAAATGACGATCGCTGGGATGGCTGATGTCTGACGCCCGGGTTCAAGGCCTGCTAAAAAAGCACAACCTTGAGGGCGTGAATAAGCCCAAGCGAACACCCGGGCATGACACAAAAAGCCATGTTGTCCTGGCAAAGCAAGGCGATCAAACCAAGCTGATCCGGTTCGGGCAGCAAGGGGTTAGGGGAGCCGGGAAGAATCCGACAAGCGCCAAGGACAAGGCTAGGAAGAAGTCTTATTACGCCCGGCACAATGCGCAGGATTCCAACCCATCGAAGCTGAGCGCTCGCTACTGGTCACATAAGGTGAAGTGGTAATGGGATCGTCTCGGATCGAGGGGATCCTTATCAGCGTATCGGCTGCGATGGTGTTCACATTGTGGCTGATGACCGTAACGGTTCTGGGCTGTTTCCTGTTGATTTCTAAGGTGTTTTTGTAATGAAGGGATTACTGAAGCGCCCTGGGCTATACGCCAATATCCACGCCAAGCGTAAGCGAATCGAGCAGCAGAAAGCCCGAGGCGCTACCCCGGAGCGGATGCGCGAGCCAGGGAGTAAGGGAGCGCCAACCGATGAGGCGTTCGAGAAGTCAAAGAAAACCGCGAAGCGATAGGTAACTAATGGCTGGCATGGGGGTAAGTCAGGATCCCGACCTATTGGCGCGGGTGAAACAATTCGAGGGATATCGGCGGCACGCTTATCGGTGCAGCCTGGGACATCTCACGATCGGCTACGGCACGATGATCGAAGAGGGCGGGCACGGCGTCCCGTCTTACATTGCCGAGCTTCTGCTGCGGGACTATCTGCAGACTATCGAAACGCGGCTCAAGGTGCATGAGTGGTACGGGGAGCTCAACACCCCGCGCCAGCACTGCATCCTTGAGATGGCTTATCAGATGGGCGTCGAGGGCGTTCTAGGCTTCGAGAACATGATCGAGGCTTTGAAGCGTGGCGACTGGCCCGCTGCCGAGGCGGAGGCGCTTGATAGCTTGTGGGCTAAGCAAACGCCAGCCAGGGCCCGGGATGTGGCCGAGCGCTTGAAGCTAGGCTAATGGATAGGTACGAACACCTCCGCCCGTTTGCGGAGACTAATGCCCAGCTCAATATGCTGGATGCGATGAATAACGCCAGCACAGTGCCTGAAGCCGCTGAGATCCTGGGCATATCTGTTCGCAATACATTCCAAATGCTGAAGCGGCTCAAGAAAAACGCTGCCGCCAGGGGCGTATCCCCCGAGCATGACATGACGCACCAGACCGCTGAAGGCTTTGTGGTCAAGGGCACCTCGACGCTATACGGCGAAGAAGGTGACGTCCGGGCCCAGTGGGTCAAGACTCAGCAGGCCCCGGCCCAAGCGCTTACTCAGATCCGCGAGGCCATTGTCGAGGCAATGGAGGATTACCGGGGCGTATACCGGCCCAGGAAAGCGCCGACGTCGGATACCAGCGATCTTCTGGCCTGTTATGTGATGGGCGATCCACACATTGGCTGTTATGCCCATGCGGAGGAAGCCGGGGAGAACTTTGACGTCAAGATAGCCCGGGAGGATCTGCTTAACGCTACGTCCCGGCTAGTGTCGGTCGCGCCTAAGACTGACCATGCGTTGATTGCGAACCTGGGTGATTTCTTCCACGCTGACAACAGGGGCAACACCACAACCCGGGGCACCCCGGTGGACGTTGACACGCGATGGCCCCAGGTCTTGCAGGCCGGTTGCATGCTGATGGTTGACCTAATCACCTTGGCATTGACCAAACACCCCCGGGTGTCGGTGGTTAATTGCATAGGCAATCACGATGACCACACCAGTGTGATGTTAAGCGCCTTCCTGGCGGCTTACTTCCATGCAGAGCCGCGGGTCGAGGTGCTGCCGACTACAAATAAATTCCATTATTTACAGCATGGCAAGACGCTAATTGCCTGCACGCACGGCGACACGATTAAGCTGCAGTCGCTGTCGGAAATCATGGCTTCAGACCAACCCGAAATGTGGGCTCAAAGTCAGCACCGTTATTGGTATACGGGCCATATCCATCACACCACCCGACAAGAGCTCCGGGGTAGCGTAGTGGAGTCATTCCGTACCCTAGCGGCTAAAGACGCCTGGCATATGAATTCGGGCTACCGATCGGGGCGGGATATGTACTGCATTGTTCACGACAAAGAATTTGGCGAGGTAGAGCGCCACCGCTGCGACATTAGGCGAGCCAGGGCCAATGGGTGAACTGGTTGGCATTGATGGCGGCAAAAAGGATGACAAGGTTTTAAAGATCGAGCTCGAAGTAGTCGAGTGCGGTAACTGCGAATCTGCCATGTTTGCTTGGAAGGTAGACGCCAGCAATCCCAAACAGCACATCCTTTCCTGCTGTGTGTGTGGGTATTTGTTTCCGGTACTGGAAGCCGAGGAATCTAACGTGTTTGCGGAATTTGACGAGGGAGGCGAATAGATGCGAACGAAAAATTTATATCGCACTCACTTCGTGCATCAGGACAAACGCAAGCGTGTGGGCCGTAAAGCGAAGCACAAGGGCTTTTCTCGATGGCAATAGGTGCGCTAGTAGGCAAAATTTTCGGCTCTGAGAAGGCCATAGGTGCAGCCGTAGAGGGCATATCGAATAGCCTGGATGCGCTGGTCTATACCGACGAGGAAAAGGCGAACGATGCCGCTGCGGAGCGACAGAAAGCCAGGGCGATGGTTATCGAATGGATGCAGGCCACAAGTGGGCAGGCGTTGGCCCGCCGTCTAATTGCCTGCTCGATTACGTTTATTTGGCTCCTGCAATATGTGTTTGGCTGGGCGATGGTAACCGGCGCGGTATTTAGCGACGCTGAGATTGCCGCCCGGATGCAGGAAGCCAGCGAGCTAACCAGGGCGCACGCCGACAGTATGACCGGGGCGGTGATGCTGATACTGAGTTTTTACTTTGCAGCTCCACACCTGGACAAAGTGGTGGGGCCTGCTATGGAGCGATTTGCTAACCGGGGAGAGAAAAAGTTGTGAAGCTGCAGATAGACCCGTCAATTAGCTGGGGCGACATTGTTCTTGGCACCGGCTTAGTTGTAAGCGGGATTCTGGCCTTTACCGATGTTTCGGCAAAAACCACGCTGAACAGCGTATCGATTGACCATTTGGAGTCTAACGTCAACCAGTTGGAATCCACCCACCGTGAGCATTTGGCCCAAGAGCGATTAGAGCGCCAGTTAATGCGCGAAGAAGTACGCGAAGATTTGAGCGTCATTTCGGCCAAGCTCGATCGCATGTTAGAAAGAGCGGGTACGCCATGAGCCTTCTTAACCCGGTGGGTCTTGCCGCCAACCTAATCTCATACGGTGTAACCGGCAATAGCCTGCTAGAAAATGTAGCAAATGGGATATTGAAAAATACTGCTGGCATCAGTTATGACGAGGCGGTTTCCCGGGCTACCCAAGCAATCAAGCAAGCAGGATCTGGCGGGGTTCCCCAGCCACCTCCGGCAATGGGCGGTGTTGTAGAGCCTAACAGTGTTGGCTCCGGCCAAAGCCCGATTAACGCTGGCAATTTTGATTCCAATACCTTGGCTGTTGGCCCAACCCCCACTATGCGCTACGACGATCAGACCGTTGGCGCAATGGAAATGCGTAGCCCTGCGAGGCGTTGAGGAGGATTTATGGCCATGCAACCAATACAGCCAATGACCGGATCGCCATACGGCGGCGTGCGATCTTTGCGTATGAGTGCCCCGCAAGCCCCGTCCGGGACGGCTCAAGGGCAGGCGGTGTCTGGCCAAAACAGGGTGGTTGATGGTTTGACCATGCAAGCGCAGCAAACCATGGGCGTACCAGCGACCCCGGTTAAAGGATTGCTGAAGCGCATGAATCCAATGGCACAGGGTGTTGCAGGGATGAACCCGGCTCTAGGGAGGGCTAATTATGTCCGACCAATGGGATGATTACGACGATTTCGAGGATGAGCCCAAAAAGAAACGTGGCCGTCCGAAGGGTAGTTTTAACAAGGCTTCACAAGCTCAGATCGACCGGGTGTGCGCTGCGGGCGGGCTATCCCCCCTGGAGTATCTTGCGTCGATCTACCAAAACGAGGCAGAGGAAATTCGTTATCGGATAGACGCTGCTAAAGCCGCCGCACCTTACGTCCATGCCCGGTTGTCATCGACGGAGATCAAGGCCGCGCTGACTGAGGTAACCCAAGAGGAATGGCTACAGAGCTTGAGCTAACCCGGCTCAAACTAAAAGACGATTTCGAGTTTTATGCCCGGAATTGCTTAGCGGTAAGGTCAAAGTCTGGGGAAGTGAAGTCGCTGCTGCTGAACAAAGCTCAGCGATATATTCATAACTGCATCGAGGAACAAAAGCGCCAAACCGGCCAGGTACGGGCGATTATTCTCAAAGGACGACAGCAGGGCGTATCGACCTACGTTGAGGGTCGGTATTACTGGAAAACGACGCACCGGAATGGTGTTAGGGCTTTTATCCTGACGCATGAGGCTGATTCGACGTCGGCCCTGTTTGAGATGGTGGAGCGGTATCACCAGTCGGCACCTAACTTTGTGAAGCCGTCCACCGGGGCAAGCAACCAGAAAGAGCTTAGCTTCGACAAGCTGGACTCGGGTTACAAGGTCGGGACGGCAGGAAACAAGAGTGTTGGCCGTGGAACAACGATCCAATACTTCCACGGCTCTGAGGTTGCCTATTGGCCTAACGCCGCGGAGCACGCCAAGGGCATCCTACAGGCGGTGCCAGATGAGGCAGATACCGAGATCATTCTGGAGTCTACTGCCAACGGCGTAGGAAACTTTTTCTACCAGCAGTGGCAACAGGCAGAGACTGGGGCGAGCCCGTTCCAGGCGATCTTCGTGCCCTGGTTCTGGCAGGACGAGTACCGCAAGGATCCCAAGGGATTGCGGCGTTCTGACGAAGAGCAAGAGCTGGCAGAGATATTTGGTTTAGATGATCATCAGATAGCGTTTCGACGATCAAAGATTGCTGAGCTATCGGCTGATGGCATTGATGGAATCTTTGCATTTCGCCAGGAATACCCGATGACCGCGCAGGAAGCCTTCCAGGTATCCGGCGGAGATAGCCTGATACGCCCTGAGATGGTCGTACAGGCAAGAAAGAACAAAGTGCTGGCTGTAGGCCCGTTGATTATTGGCGTTGATCCTGCGCGTTTTGGTGACGATAGGACGGCCATTGTTAGACGCAGGGGTAGGTCAGCGTATTTTCTGGAGGTGTTTGAGAATCTTTCGACTATGGAAGTAGCGGGGATTGTTCATACGTTAATTAAAAACGAAAACCCGGATCAGGTTGCGGTTGATGTAGGTGGCCTGGGCGCGGGGGTTGTTGATCGGTTGTTAGAGCTCGGTCACGACGATGTTGTAGTGCCGATTAATTTTGGCAGTGCTGCTTTGGATCCGCAGCGGTTTGTAAATCGTCGGGCTGAGATGTGGTGGAACATGAAAGATTGGTTAGGTTCTGATGTGCCGGTAATGATTCCAGACCGGGATGATCTGCATACGGATCTATGTGCGCCTCAGTACAAGTATGACTCTAATTCCCGGCGCAAGCTGGAAAGCAAAGACGATATTAAAAAGCGTGGATACCGCTCAACTGACTGTGCGGATGCCCTCGCACTGACGTTTGCTGAGCCCCTGATGACGAATAGGGATGCTGAGCTCATCACGCAACCGACGATCGTTGACAAGGTTGCCGGTTACTAAAGGGAAGCCATGCAAGAGATGACCGAATCATACGGCGATTTTGAGGACGCCTTCGCGGAGACCCCTAGCCGGGAAGCGCAAGAGCTTGAGATTGCCGAGCGCCTGCACGTTTTTGCTGGCCGGTTAAGCAAGCTGGCATCTGAGCAAGTCGCAAAGCGCAATCAGATCGAGCAGCGATGGCTGGATGATATTCGCCAGTATCACGGCGAGTATGCGTCTGACGAGCAAGTGAAGCTCAAGCGGGCCAAGGGATCTGAGGTATTTGTAAACATTACCAGGAATAAGACTAATGCGGCCGAAGCCCGGCTGCAGGATATGTTGTTTCCTACTGATGACCGCAATTTTGGAATTTACGCTACGCCTGTGCCAGAGCTTGATTATTTGAGCAAACAGCAACCAATGGCTCCAGAGCAGGAAGCGCCGATCCAGATGGCGCGGCAAATGAAAAAGCAGGCCGACGAATCGGCTATGGCTATGCAAGATGTGATCGATGACCAGCTTTTAGAGTCTCGGTATCACATCAAGGCGCGAGATATTATTCACGATGCCTGCCAGCTTGGCACGGCGGTGCTCAAAGGCCCAATCATTATTGGCCGCACCAAGAAGCGCTGGGACGTTATGCCTGATGGCATGAGTATGCTTCAGATCGTAGAGGCGCTGGAGCCCACGGTCGAGCGAGTGGATCCCTGGGATTTCTACCCGGATATGTCAGCCAAGAGCATTGCAGAGGCTGAGTTTGTATTTGAGCGCCGTAGATTGTCGAAGAAGCAACTACGGGATATGGCGAGCCTGCCTGGCGTACTGGTTGGTCAACTTCGCGAGATTGTCAAAGAGGGAGCTAAGAGCACCCACATTGCCAAGGATTTTACCGATGACATCCGAAACATTACGGGAATCAATACGGTAGGCGAGGGCAATAAATACGAGATATGGGAATACCACGGGCCTATCTCCAAGTCAGAATTAATTGATGCGATGTCGATGTCTGATGATCGTATGGCAGAGGAAGAGATAGACGAGCTCGACGATGAGATCGAGGCTACTGTCTTTTTCTGCGGTGATCGCGTAATCAAGGTGGCTTTGAATCCGATGGACTCTGATGAGCGTCCGTTCTCGGTGTTTAACTGGGAGAAGGACGAGTCATCAATCTTTGGCTTCGGCGTGCCCTGTCTTATGCGTAGCGCCCAGAAGGTCATAAACGCCTCCTGGCGAATGATGATGGATAACGCAGGGCTATCGGTAGCCGATCAGCTAGTAATCAACAAAGAGCTTCTGTACCCGGCTGACGGGTCATGGGATATGACGCCCAAGAAGATTTGGTATCTACGCGACAAGACCAGATCGGTGCAGGAAGCGTTTGCATCGTTTGCCACGCCCAGCCACCAAGTCGAGTTGGCAAATATCTTTACTATGGCTCGCCAGCTTGCTGACGAAGAGACCAATTTGCCGTTGATTGCCCAGGGCGAAATGGGGCCGCACGTTACTAAGACGTCATCCGGCATGGCGATGTTGATGAATAGTTCAAACATCGTGCTACGCAAGGCGGTAAAAAACTGGGATGACGATATCACCCGGCCGTTAATCACCCGGTTCTATGACTGGAATATGCAGTTTAACGAGAAGCCGGACATCAAAGGCGATTTCAGCATTGAAGCCCGTGGATCTGGAGCTCTACTTGTTCGCGAGAAGCAGCAAGAAAACCTGATGATCTACTCGAATCTGTCTATGTCCGTGCCGGAGTTTGCCAAGCGGCGTGATTGGGCAGAGCTTGATCGAGAGATTGCGAAATCCCTAGAGCTGCCTTACGACCAGATCACGCTAGACGATGACGAGATTGCGGCAATGGAGGCCCAGCAAGCCGAGATGATGGCTATGCAACAGGCTGATCCCAGGCAAGAAGCGGCAATGTTGGCCGCTCAACTGAAGCAAGTGGATCTACAGTTACAGCAACAGAAGCTAGAGCTTGAGACAGCAAAGGCCAGTGCCGGCATTGCACAAGATCAGGCGGAGCTTCAAACAAGAACAGCGCTCGAGCAGGCGAGGCTCGAACAGGTAGAGAGACTTGAGATAGCGAAGCTGGAGCTGTCAGAGCGCATTAAATTGGCGGAGCTAAACGCTAAATACACAATGAACACCGAGTCCCTGCAGGCTCGCGTGGCGATTGATTCAGAGAAGATCAGAACCGATCGGGATAAGGCGGCGGCGAATACCAACGTCCGGCTAACGGATGCTTCGTTACGCTCCCGCAATATTTCCAACGGTTTCGATACGTTCGGTTAATACATGATTGACCCGCACTCTCTGACCTGGAAAGCGGTAGAGAAGTTCATTGCAGAGCAACGCGAGGACTGCGTGAATTACTTGATCGCTGATAGAGACTCAGAGCGACAGCGCGGTGCGCTGATTGTTCTCGAGAAGCTAGAAGGCTTGGCAGAAGCCGAGTCAGACAACCACTAACCAATTTTCATTAACCAAGGGCCTACGGGCCCTTTTTTTATGGCCGCTCGAAAGAGCCGCTAGGGATATGTATGTCTGAAGAAAACCAGGAGCAGTCTTTCGAGGATGCTTTTAACGAATTGGTAGATGGCGATACGCCAGATACTGAAGCCAATGCAGAGCCTGCGGGCGAGGAGAGTGAAGATGCCGTATCACAAGGGCAAGAAGAAGAAGAAGAGCAGACCGGGGTACTAGAGCCGGAGGAAGAGCCGGAGGAATCTGAAGAGCCTGATCCGCTTAGAGAATTAGCCGCAGCCAAAGAAGAGCTGCAGCGCTGGCAACACAAATATAACTCCGACTTAGGTAGGCAGAACGCTTATCAAAGGCAGATACAAGAGAAAGACCAACTGATAGCTCGACTACAGAGCACTCAGTCGGCAAACCCTGGGGTAGTCAATAAAGACTGGGCGACCTTAAAAGAAGATTACCCGGACATAGCCCAGGGCATTAGCGCATTGATTGAAGAAAAGGATGCGCGTCACGCGCAAGAGATTCAATCACTCAAGCAATCCCTTGAGCCAATACAAGCTCAAGCGAAAGAGTCTTTTGTAGCACAGCAATACCAAATCCTTGCATATGAGCACCCAGATTATGCAGAGATTGCCGCTTCGCCTGAGTTCAACAAATGGGTTCAGACACAGCCGCACAATGTCATACAAATGATGGAAAGCGACAACGCGGCAGATGCCGCTTATTTGTTGCGAACCTACAAGAATGAGATTTCACCTGGTTTACAGGCGACCTCAGAACTGAAGCAGCGACGAGAGAAGCAGCTTCGCCAAGCGCAGAACGTCCCTTCCCGGGGAGGGCGATCGCAACAAGTCATGCCGCCTGATGATGATTTCGAGGCCGCGTTTGACTACTTCGCAGATCGCTAACCCACGGGGATATCTGCACCTGACTAACACCGCTTTACACCAGCGACGTAGAGATGCCTTTTTGCCGCGCAAGCCGCAAGCCCAGGCTGATCTCCCTCTTTGGTTCGGTGAGTTGTCAATTAAACCCAACCCTTAATTGCCAAATCAGTGATCCACATAAAGGAGATTAACCATGGCAACTTCAACCTATAGCAGTATTTCGCAGCGTACTAATGCCTTCGCTGCGAAGGAAATGCTCGCACACGCTGAGCCTATCCTCTGCCTTTCTAAATTCGGCATGCCCAAGCCTATGCCCAAGAACAAGGCCGACACAGTTAAGTTTCGTCGCCCCGTTCCGCTGGCAGTAGCAACTACTCCTTTGACAGAAGGCACTCCGCCCACTGCAAAGGCGCTGACGTATGAAGATGTAACTGTTGTGCTCTCGCAGTATGGCGACGTCGTTGAAATCACCGATGTTGTCCATGATCTGGCGGAAGATCCTGTATTGAAGGATGCCGCTATGATGTGTGGCGAGCAGGCCGCTGAGACGATTGAAACCCTCATGTGGGGCGTTCTTCGTGGTGGCACTAACGTGTTCTACGCTAATGGTGCAGCGCGAAATGCGGTTAATACCGTAATCACGCTGAACAAGCAGCGAGCGATCACTCGTCAGCTCAAAGGCAATCGCGGCAAGAAGGTAACTTCTATGCTGTCATCGTCTGTGAAGTTCAACACCAATGCAGTAGCGCCCGCTTTCATTGCGTTCGCGCACACTGATCTTGAGTCAGACATCCGTGGTTTGACGGGCTTCACTCCTACCGAGCAGTACGGGTCAATGCAGGCGCTGCCTTACGAGATCGGCAAGGTCGAAGATGTACGTTACATCCTCACCCCTGTTCTGAGCTCTTTTGCTGACGCCGGCGGCGCTGCTGGTGGCAACTTTGTTTCCACTACTGGCACCAACGCTGACGTTTACCCGGTCGTTTATGTTGCAAAGGATGCTTATGGCCACGTTGCTTTGAAAGGTGCCGAGGCTATGACTCCTACCATCATCAACCCCGGCCAGCTCGATAAGAGCGATCCGCTGGGTCAGAAGGGAATGGTTGGCTGGAAAACCTATCACAAGGCTTTCATTGCTAATCAGTCTTGGATGTGCCGTTTGGAAGTAGCCGCTACTGATCTTTAAGTAGCGCAAGCAGTAACCACAGGGGCCTTCGGGCCCCTTTTTATTTTTAGCCGCCTTCGGGCCGCAGGAGATCAGTATGTCTGACATCAATCTGTACAACCTAAGTCTGGAAGAGCTCAAGGAGCAAGCAAGAATTCTAGGGATCGCCATCAGAGGCAACCCAAGCGCAGATACGTTACGCGAGAAAATTCGCGAGGCGGTAAACATCGAGCCGGCGGCAGATGCAAAGCCTGTAGCCGAGGAAGATTTAAACCGCAAGAAAGACTGGATAACGGTTGTTATTGCAGAGGATGAAAACGATCAGCACCCCGTATTCGTTGGGGTGAATGGCAAGAATTATTGGATTCGCAGAGGGGAGCCGGTTCCAGTACCGCCAGAGGTGGTAACGGTTCTGCAGGATGCAATCCAAGTTGGGATGGATTCAAAAGGTAAAACCACTACGAAGCCAACCTACCCATTTAGCATAGTGAGGTGACATGAACTATTTGCAGCTCTGCCAACGGCTAGTGCAGGAGACGGGGATCGCTTATGACGGCCCCGCTACGACTGTAGGCCAAGTTGGCGACATGGGCAGGGTTGTAAATTGGGTGAACGATGCCTGGCTCAAAATTCAGTCCATGCGCTCAGATTGGAACTGGATGTGGGCAACAGGCACGGGCACTCTTACTGCCGGCACTAACACCATTACCTTGCCCTCGACAGTCGAGACGATTGATCGGGTGTCGCTGGGCGAGAACTTTCTTCAGTCTGAGTATTACAACGATTTTGCGGACGTTTACCGCAACATCCAGAGCGGAGATCCGTCTGTTTATACGATCCGCCCGGATGGTGTGTTGTTGTTTAACGCGCAGCCGACAGAAAACAAAACTGTTACTTACGAGTATTACAAGGTGCCCACTTCGATGTCGGCGACCACGGACGCCCCAGGGCTACCCAGTCGCTACCATATGCTGATTGTTTATGAGGCATTGAAGAGTTACGCCCAATTTGACGAAGCCCCGGAGCTCGAGAAGCGAGGTTTCCTTTACTTTGAGGAGATGCTTGCCGACCTAGAGCGCGACCAGCTTGCGCGCATTGTTGCGCCTGAGTCGCTTGCATGAGTATTCAGCTCGAGTATTTTCCTGCGGCTGGTGGCTTGAACCAGGAAGCTCCACCCCTTTCTCTGAGCCCCGGAGAGCTCGTAGACGTCGCAAATTACGAGTGCCTACCTAATGGTGGGTATCGTCGTATTTTTGGTTACGAGCTGTTTGACGGCCAATCAACGGCATCTCAGTCCGTACCCGGCACTGGCCCAGTCAAAGGCGTCCATATTTACCAGGGCGATGTCTACGCAATCCGCGAGGATGGCACTAACGCCCGGATGTACAAAGCGACTGCCTCTGGCTGGACGGAAGTCAATGCGGCCAAAACGTGGTCGCTGAACGGTGATTTCCGGTTTGCCAATTACAACTTTGGCGGTCAGGACGATGACCAGAAAATGTATATCGTCAATGGTATCGATCAGGCGACTGAGTTTGATGGCTCTGTTTTTACCCTGCTTAGCACTGGTGCCACCCAGGACAACCCATCATTAGTGGTTGGATACAAGAAGCACCTTGTTCTTGGAATCCAGTCATCCCTTCACATTTCTGAGATCGGCAACCCGAATGGCTATACGGTGGCTGGTGGCGCGGCTGAGATCGCGGTTGGCGACACGCTGACCAATCTAAAAGAGCACTCGAGCGCATTAATTGTTGGATGCGAGGATTCCACCAAGTCACTGTACGGCTCATCTGCTGCGGACTGGCAGCTTGACGATCTAAACAAGGCAGGCACTTACAAGGGCACCATGCAGTCTATTGGTGGTCAGGTAATTGGCCTGGATCGGCAGGGCTTAATGAGCCTGGCGGCGGCACAGCAGTACGGTAACTTCGCCTATGCGTCGTTGTCCGGTAAGGTAAAGACGCTGATCTCTGAATTTACTGCCAGCAGTGTTGCTGTGCTCAATCGAGCAGGCGGTCAATACCGGCTGTTTAATGGGCAAAACGGGTTGTATTTTACTTTTAACGGCCCGGATTTAGTAGGTGTGACCAAGACCCGGTTCCCCCATGAGGTGAAGTGCGCTGCTTCTGCGATTGACGAGACAGAAACAGAGATTTCGGTATTCGGTGCTGACGATGGCAACGTCTACAAGATGGATACTGGCTACCGCTTCGGCTCCAGCAACATCTACTCATTCATTCTGACCAACTTCACTGCCTATCAGGGCCCCACCATCCGCAAGCGATACCGGCTGGTACAGCCCGATATCCGGGTGGAAGGCTCGCCGATACAAGTAGTGGTCAGAGCGACAACGGAGTATGGCCTGGGCAATCAGTCTGCCGGCACATCTCCTCTTTTGTACACATCTCCTGGATCCCTGTGGGACGTCAGTGAGTGGAACGAGTTCTCCTGGGGCTCGGCTTACTCGAACGACGCAAAGATAAGGGTGTCGGTAACAGGCTCAAACATGGGCGTTTATATCGGCACTGACGGCAGTGAGAGTGCTACTCACACGATTCACGGGGTAACCCTTCACTACTCTCCCAGGAGACTCATACGGTGATACGGAGGCTAAGAAGTGCCTAACAATTATGTACCAACGCTGGCGGCGCTACAGGCCGGTGAGCTGGCGCGAGCCGCAGACATCAACACCCGGTATGACTACGTTGAATCTGCCTTCGACAAGCTCCCAGCGCCAGTGGCTTCCGGCCAAGGATTTTCTGACCCTGTACCCGTAGGAACTCCAACTGCGAATGAACACGCTACCACTAAGCTCTATGCTGAGACGGTAATTATTGCTGCGGCAGAGGCTGCGGCCCTGGCGTATATCACACCGAGCACTACTGCGGCGGCGGCAAGTGCGGCGGCGGCATTAACCAGCCAAAACGCGGCAGCATCTAGTGCTACTGCGGCGGCTACGTCTGCCACTAATGCGGCGACCAGTGAAGCCAACGCGGCAACATCTGAGACTAATGCCGGCACGAGCGAGACTAATGCCTCTGCAAGTGAAACTGCTGCCGCATCAAGTGAGAGCGCATCAGCCACAAGCGCAACCAATGCGGCGGCTAGTGCGACTGCGGCGGCTACTAGCGCCACTGCTGCTGCGGCATCAGAGTCTGCGGCGGCTACCAGCGAAACAAACGCGGCGACTAGCGAGACTAATGCTGCTACTAGCGAAACTAACGCGGGCACAAGCGAAACTAACGCCAGCGCAAGTGAAACGGCGGCGGCGACAAGCGAGACTAATGCCGCTACCAGTGCCACTGCGGCGGCAGGATCGGCCACAGCGGCCGCGACCAGCGCGACCAATGCCGCTACCAGTGAGACAAACGCTGGGACGAGTGAGACTAATGCTTCTGCGTCAGCCACATTGGCAGAGGACTGGGCGACTAAAACCACCGGCACAGTAGACGGGGTTGATTACTCTGCAAAGTATTATGCGACTACAGGGAATGTCGGCACGGTCGCTACGAACATTGCTAACGTCAATACCGTCGCGACGAACATTACTGACGTAAACAGCTTCGCAGAAACTTACTTTATCTCTGCAACAGCACCAGGAAGCCCGACCACGGGTGATTTGTGGTTCGACACTAGCACAAACATTATGAAGGTGTACGGAAGCTCCGGCTTCCAAAACGCCGGCTCATCCGTAAACGGGACTTCTGAGCGGGCAGAGTATGTGGTTGGTACCAGCTCTGGCTCTTATACCGGATCCACTACCACCTTTCCGGCTACCTACGACCCCGGTTATGTAGATGTCTACATGAACGGTATCAAGCTCGCGGAGACTGACTTCACGGCATCCAACGGCAGCACTGTTGTACTCGGTAGCGCGGCTGTTTCCGGGGATCAGATTTCCATTGTTGCGTATGGCACGTTCAATGTGTCTACCGCCCTGGCGAAATCATCAAACCTGTCAGATTTAACCAGTGCTGCCACTGCGCTTTTAAACCTGGGGATAACAGCCACAGCGGCTGAGCTAAATCTCCTCGATGGCGTTACGGCTACCACATCGGAAATCAACACTCTGGCAGGCGTTACGGCGACCGCTTCAGAAATCAACACCCTCGCCGGCATTACTTCTACTGTGGCGGAGCTGAACATCCTTGACGGGGTGACATCTACTGCTGCGGAGCTAAATATCCTCGATGGGGTTACTGCCACAACTGCAGAGATTAATTATCTCGACGTTACTACACTGGGAACCAGTGAGGCGAGCAAGGCTGTTACTGCGGACGCAAATGGTATTGTGACGTTTGACAATGGAACAATTAGCGAGTCAACCGCTCTTTCAGGAACATCAGTAACGATCGACTTGCAAGATGGCGATAACTTTACTCACACGCTATCAGGCAACACGACCTACACGTTTAGCAATCCTGCGGCAAGTGGGAAGGTTTCTGGCTTTACGCTAAAGGTCACACAAGACACTACGGCTAGAACAATTACATGGCCTGCGAGCGTTGATTGGGCGGGGGCTACTGCGCCAACACTTAGCACTACATCTGGTGCTGTAGACGTATTTGTGTTCATCACTTATGACGGCGGTACAAACTATTATGGATTTACTGCTGGGCAGGCAATGGGATGAGCAACCATTTAACAAGAGCAATTATTTCTGCGTCTGGTGCAACCGGCGTAAAGGCTGATATTGCCGCAGTGCCATTAGAAGATAGTTCCGTAGTCTCATTCATAGACATATCAGACCCTACGAATATGTCTATCTTGGGAAGTGCTGGTGGCGCGACAATGACCAAGCCATTCCAAGTTAAATTGGATATTACAAACAGCCTTTGCTATGGCGTTTGTGAAGATGATGGTGTTTTTATTATAGATTTTTCAAATCCGTCATCGCCATCTTTATTAGGAGCAGTGGCAGTACAGTACGAGCAAAAACATTGTGACATTGATCCAACTAGAGATTTGGTTTTTGGTTCAGGGTTCAAAGCAAGCGGCGGGTTAAGAGTTTATGATGTTAGCAATACGTCCAGCCCTAGCTTAACTGGCAATAGCACAGCCCAAACCACACTGCGTGGCAATGCATCAGATAGAGCTAGAAATTACGTTTTTGCCGCAAGAACAGCGTCTCCGTATTTGGTTGCATTTAATGTTTCAAATGCTAGCTCGCCATCTCAAGCAGGCACTTTTAGTAGCGCATCTTTAGGGGGAGCATCTGCTGTAAAGCTAGATGAAGATAACGATATTGCGTTTGTAGCAATACAGGGCGGTATTGCGGCTGTTGATATATCTAATGTTTCTAGTATGAGTCTTCTGGATTCTGTAACGGTAGGTGTAAATACAAGCCCAGAAGATATTGCTATAGATTTAGATGCTGGAATAGCATTTACTCCATCTATCGATCAAACTGGTCTTTACTGCTTTGATATTAGCAATCCCAGCAGTCTATCCCTTATTAGCTCGTTTTCAAGCGCAACACATCTTACCGGAGCGCGGGGGGTAGCTTATGATCCTGTTGCTAAAGTTTGCTATGTATCTGCAAGTCAGGCTTCATTTACTCTTGACAGGGTAACTGCTATCGACTGTAGCAATACGTCAAGCATGAGCTATTTAGGACACGTTATCTGCGCTAGATCTCCGGGGCGCTTAGCGATTAACTCAACGCCCAGAGCGGCAACCAACGGAGAGGAGATAGAATAATGTCAGAATATCGCATCAGATCAACGGGTGAAGTTAAAACTCAAGGCCAAATCCGAAAGATGCACCCAAATGTTTCAATGCCAAAGATTTGGAATGAAGATATACATGAACAGCTTGGTATTGATCCTGTTCTTTCAACTCCGCGCCCAGAGCCATCTGGGGCTTACAAAGCTGTAACGCGCAACGGAGTCGAACAAAACGCAGACGGAAATTGGGTTCAGGCGTGGATAGAGCAAGACATTACCGGTGATGACAGGATAGCGCACGATGAAAAAAACGCGCTGGAAGCACGAACAAAGCGAGATGGTTTGCTAACAGAAACCGATCACTTTGCCCTTGTTGACGTCACCATGTCGGACGAAATGAGAGCATACCGCCAGGCACTTCGCGATGTTCCCCAGCAGGCCGGCTTCCCCGGCGAAATAACCTGGCCTACCAAACCGGAGTAAAAATATGAGCAGGGCAAGAGATTTTGCTGACATCATTAGCAGTGGTGTCCTGGCTGATGGCCAAGTTAGCTTCGCTGAGATTACTGGAGTCACCGCGACCGCTTCTGAAATCAATTACCTCTCTGGCGTGACTTCTGCTGTGCAAACACAGTTAGATTCCAAGGTCGGCGCTAACTACACTGGCGATGTAGACATTACAGGCGAACTATTGGTCGATAGCTATAACGAAACATATGTAGCTCCAACGAGCTCTAGTAACGCGACAACAATAGATTGTGAGGCTGGCAATGTGTTCAGCCATACGCTTACTGAAAACACTACATTCACCTTTAGCAATCCTCCTGCGTCTGGTACGGCCTTTGGGTTTTCTTTAAAGATTATCCAGGACGCTAGTGCTTCTGGATACACGGTGGCGTGGCCTGCTTCTGTTGACTGGCCGGCGGCTACAGCGCCCACTCTGACGGCCACAGCGTCTGCTGTAGATCAATTTGTATTCTATACCTCTGACGGCGGAACTACCTGGTACGGGTTTACAGCGGGGCAAGCCCTGGCATGAGCGTCGGACGATTCTTACAGCAAGGAGCTGCCGGTAACGCTGGTGGAGATCCTGTTTATGTAGAAGATGTGTTTAGCAATAACTCTTATCAGGGCGTTCAGCATAGCTTCAATGTAAATGGCACAGCCCCTTTAAGCACATATGACGGTAAAGCCAGTTATATGCGGTGGGATGGAACCAATGATTATGCACTGAGCGGGTTTGGGCCCAACAGCGCTCAAGATTGTATTTGGAAAATTAATTTAGAAGCCGCTAGCAACAATGTAGGAACTAAGCTCTTAAAATTTACAAAAGACGGTGATATTGCTTGGTACAAAGATTTTCCGAGTGGCGTCAACGCTCAATATCAATTTATGGGGGATCCTGGCTCAACTAATTTCTATTTAGCTTTGAGGGATAACTCATCTGGATCCAATCGCCAGGTTTTAGCAAAAATTGATACGAACGGAGATCACGTTTGGGCGTATGACCTTGACAGTGTTATTAACCTTGTAAGCAAATGGGTTCATGTAGATAGCTCTGGCAATGCTTATTGGTTAATACAGGACACCTCTTCAACTTTAAACATAATGTATTTAATTAAATTTGACTCTTCTGGCTCTCTGCAATGGCAAAAATCGTTGTCCAATGCTACAGATCATGTCCATAATCTTCAGTCAGTAGTCACTGATTCATCTGGAAATATTTATGTAGGTGGATACAACTACACTGGAACTGCGTTGCAAGGTAAATGCGTTATTAAACTGAACAGTAGCGGGGTTTTTCAGTGGGCCAGCAAGCTCGAAAATTCCTCATCAACTGGCTTTGGCCTTGCTGTAGATAACAATGATGATGTTTACATTACCGGAAGAAACTATGACTCTACCTATACAAACTTTTGGATGTCGAAATTTAATTCTTCTGGCGCTTTGCAATGGAGTAAAGATTTAAGGGACTCGCAAGCCCATAACACCCGCTCAGGAGCATTTTATTCTGACGGCGTGGTGTATGGCGTATCAACTACCGGAGAAACCACTAATGTCATTGGTTTAGACACCAACGGCAATCTTGTTTCAAACAGAGCATTTGGCACTAAAGAAGCCTTGCAGGGGGGAATGAGCAACCCGTCATTTTCGGGCACAAGTGATGGCACGTTGTTTATGGGTGCTGGACAAGATAAGCCCACATCTAGTCAGTACAGCCCTGTTGTTATCATTATTCAAAAATTTAAAGACTTTATTGGAGACTTCGGAAATACAACTATTGTGCCCGCTGGCGGTACTTTTGCTGATGCAGGAATAACTGCGGCCTCAAAGACAGTGACGGTATCCGATACCAGCTTTACTTTTAACAGTTTAAATTACACTTGGTCTACAACTGCCGCTTCTGAGCAGCTTGAGCCAGAGATAGATATCACAATCGGGCCTACCGAAAGTGATGGCGGAATGGTTTGGCAGCGCCATAGATTTAATGATGCTAATAGGAACCATGTTCTAGTAGATAGCGTCAGAAAAAATGCAAGTGGCTATCACAAAGAAATATATACGAATCTACAAGATGCAGAGTATGACCCAGGAACTACTCTTAGCAACATGGCTGTTTCTTCGTTCAACCCTGCTGGGTTTACTGCTGAAACTAGCGCACAAGTAAATCGCGATAATGTTCCTACTGCCGCATGGGTGTTCCGAAAACACCCCGGTTTTTTTGATGTTGTTGAGTACACCGGCAATGGGAGCGGCAACTTAACAGTGCCGCACAGCCTGGGTAGTGAGCCGGGCTTCATAATGATTAAGTGCCTAGATCGATCTAATTATTGGGCGGCTTATCACAGGAGCATCCCAACTCAGTTTTTGACACCTAATCGCACTGACGCCGCAAGCAACACTCAAATGTTTCCATCTGTATCTGACACTACTTTTACGGTTGGCCAGTATGAGCGGGTAAACAATTCGCTTGGTGAAAGGTACATAGCATATTTATGGGCACATGATGACCAGAGGTTTGGCACTGATGGCGATGAGTCGGTAGTCAAATGCGGAATTTTTACTACTGACGGTAGCGGCAATGCACTTGTAGATGTTGGGTTTGAGCCTGCGTGGTTGCTTGCGAAGAAAACCAGCAGTAGTGGTGGTTGGGCTATGTTTGATTTACAGAGAGGCTTTTCATACGACTCTGAGAGCCGCGCGCTCGTAATGGAAAGCAATGCCGCCGAGGTCGATAACACTTTGTGGCATCACAGACAAAACGGATTCAGTCTTGTAAGTGGTGGGGCTAATCTTGATTTTGTTTATGTTGCAATCCGCGGCCCTCATAAACCGGCATCAAACTACAACCATACCGAGTTATATCAAACTGCTTTAGGTGATATTGGTGCAAGCAGATCCCCGAAATTCAGAGCGCCTTTTAGCCCGGATATGTTTATGTACGGTCAGCCTACTGTTGGCGGGGCGTTTGAGGTTTTGTCGAAACTGACTTATCGGCAATACATGAACACTAACTCTTCAAATGCTGAAGTTGCCGAAAGCAAAATGGTTGGCGGTACATCTACGGGGTGGGGCTTTAACAACGGAGTTTATCCCACTGGTTCCGTTACCCTCGAGCAAGCATGGATGTTTCGCAGAGCGCCCGGGTTTTTTGACATTGTTCTTTTTGAAGGTGACGGAGGCAGCACTAAAACCATTCCCCACAATTTAGGTGTTGTGCCCGAAATGATGTGGGTGAAGCGCAGAGATTCTAGCGATGTTTGGTGGGTCTATCACAAAGATATGGACGCTACGCCGCACAACGCATATTTGAGGCTTGAAAACACTGCGGCCGTGGTCACTAACAACAATGCAGGATTTGGTAATACAGCGCCGACTGCTGATGAGTTTACGGTTGGCGGTTTTGCGGCGGCTTCTGGCACGAAAAATATTGCTTATTTATGGGCCTCATCTCCTGGGCAATGCACACTCGGAACGTATACCGGAGATAACACTACAGATGGATCAAAAACTATTGACTGCGGATTTCAGCCTCGCTTCGTGGTGATAAAGAAGGCTACTGGAGTTGGCCACTGGTTTGTATATGACACTGAGCGCGGGATTCTACCGAACGCCAATGATTACCAGTTAAGACTCAATGCCACCGGGGCGCAAACAAACACTCAAGATAAAATTGACCCGACCGGGAGCGGTTTTGCGGTAAAAAATAACGCGGGATCAGTTGAAGGCAGAGCAAACGAAAATAACCAAACTTATATTTTTCTTGCAATTAGATAGGGCTTTGTAATGACACAATATCGACTAAGGGATACTGGAGAAGTCAAAACGAAGAGTCAGCTTGTAAGTGAGCATCCTAATCTTTCGCTTCCGAAAGTATGGAGCGCTAACACATATGACAGCCTGGGAGTTGACCCAATCGCACCTTCTTTCCCTCCAGAACCCTCAGATGATTTCAAGGTGTTTGGCCGCGGGCCATTAGAGCAAGATGCTAATGGGCACTGGCGGTGGACATGGATTGAGCGCGATATGTTTTTTGAGCGCACTGAAATTGATGAGGAAGGGGTTGAGCGGGTTGTTACCGTACAGGAGCAGAAAGATGCCAAGGTAGCTGCCGACAATGCTGCACTCGCGGAAAGGGCGCGTGCAACGCGAAATGCTTTACTCCAAGAGACAGACCACTACGCTTTATCGGATTTAACTATGACCGATGAGATGACTGCTTATCGCCAGTCATTGAGAGACGTACCCCAGCAGGCAGACTTTCCTGCGACGATTACCTGGCCCACCAAACCCGAGTAAAAAATATGCCTACTACTACTATGTCCTCTATGACGGAGGAGGAGCGCAAGCGCCTGAAGAAAATGCAGCCGGATCAAATGGTGCCGCAAACTGGTGGGGCGCGCCCTATGGCTCCACCAACTGGTGGAAACACTCCATTGCCGGTTGTCGATCCCCCTGAAGTCAAGCCGGTGGCTCCTCAAACTGGCGGCCATACACCAATGCCGGTTGTCGATCCCCCCGAGGTCATGCCAGGCGTTGTTGCTGATTCCTTCCCTGGGCCCCGGGATTACTCCAGTGATATTAACTCCCTGTTTCAGCAATACGTTGGGAGAGATGCAGCGCAGGCTGGGCTTGATTATTGGCAGCAAGGGCTAAATAGTGGCGCAACTCTGGACGATCTCAGATATAACCTTGCTGGAAGCGACGAGGCGTATGGGGTGGCTAACCAGCGCGTGCAGGATGCGTTTCAAGGATTGCTAGGCAGAGAAGCCCGTCAGGCTGGCTTGGATTACTGGCGTAATGATTTGTTGAAAGGAAAAAGCATCGATGATCTAAATTACAACATCCGCCAGTCGCCAGAATTCGGCAACAGAGTCATATCTGAGGTTGGCATAGCTTACTCTCAGTTTTTGGGAAGATCGCCTACTGGTGAAGAAATAAATTCTTTTGTTACCGCCGCTAGGGGAGGACAGCCGCTCGAGGAGATTCTGGCAGGCATCCAGAACTCGCCCGAAGCGCAGGCTATTGCTCAGCAGAAACTTGCAGAGCAAGCCGCCGCTGCGGCGAACGCTAATCAAATAGCACCCACCGTGCAGTCCGACGTAGAAACTGGGAGTCAAACTTCTGCTTCGCAAGCTGCAGAAGAGGTCGCTACCTATGATCCGGCTTTGGCCGCAGAATCTGGAGTGGCGGATGCCCAGCAGGCCAACGTCACTGAGCGCCAAGTAACTCCACAACAAACTGTTCAGTATCAACTGAACCAGATCCTTAACAGAAATTCTCCGTTATTGCAGAGCGCAAGAACCCGGGGTATGCAGTACGCCAATCAACGCGGCCTGTTGAATTCATCTATTGCGGCCCAGGCAAGTGAGCAGGCAGTAATTGATGCGGCCACCAGAATTGCGGAGCAGGATGCCGCTACTTATGCCGGCGCTGATGCTCAGAGCGTAGAAGCTGCAAACAGAGCTTCACTGCAGGATGCGTCTTTAGGCACCAACGTAAGCATGTTTAATGTTGGTGAAGGAAATGTGACCAACAGATTCAATGCGGAGTCAATTAACCAGGCCGGTGCGTTTAATGCTGATGCGGCTAATACCGCAATTCAGTCGTTCTTGAATCGAGAGGCGCAACGCCTGCTCCAAGATGACCAGCAGCTCTTTACTGCAGAGCAAAATGAAGCTGACCGTGAGTTGAGGAAGTATCTGCAGCAGAATGAGTTTGACTTCACCAGTGGCGAGAACGCGCTGGATCGAGAATTGCAATCTGTCTTGCAGAAAAATCAATTCGCCTTTACTGGTGAACAAAACCAGTTTGATCGAGATTTGCAATCTTCCTTGCAGCAGAATCAATTCGCCTTTACTGGTGAACAAAACCAGCTTGATCGAGATTTAACGTCGCAAGAGTCGGCGCTGGATCGCGCCTTGCAGACTGCCTTGCAGGAAAGCAATTTTGCATTTACTGGTGACCAAAATGCGCTCGACAGGGCGCTGAAGCAGCAACTGCAGAACGAGCAATTAACCTGGACTGGAGATCAAAACCAGCTAGATCGTGCTCTGCAAACAACCTTGCAGAATTCGCAGCTTGCGTCTAACGAGTCGATCGCTGCCGCAAAGATTGCCGCAGAGAAAGCGCTGCAAGAGACTCAGCTTGCGTTTTCCGGCACCCAGGCTCAACTCGACAGGGACTTCCAGTTGGCGTATCAGAATAACGCACAGTCGTTCCAGGCGACTCAACTTGCAACTCAGCACGCTTTCCAGTCTATGGAAGCGCAGAAACAGAGAAATTTTGAGTCTTATTTACAGAGCAACCAGAACGAATGGAACGCAACTCAAAATGCGCTGGATCGTGAGTTTAAAAAATATGCGGTCAACGCGCAGGCGGCATCTACGGTTATGTACTCAACTATGGATAGCATTGCCGCAATTTACGCTGACCCCAATCTAACCTTGACACAAAAAAGTTTTGCTGCTCAGAACGTAATGAATCTGGCTTTGGAAATGCCAGGATTGATGCAAAACATTACAGATCGAATGGACAACCCGATTCGAATTATGCCCATTGATGACGGCGGAGATGATGGCGGCGGAAATGATGGCGGCGGAAATGATGGCGGCGGAAATGATGGCGGCGGAAATGATGGCGGCGGAGGTGGTGGCGGCGGAGGTGGTGGCGGAGATTATGGCGGAGATGATGGCGGCAGCACCACCACTGATGAAGCGTAAAACTATTTTCCTTAGACCGTAAGTGATTAGAGAAGCCACGCTGGCGGATGTGCCAGCTATTGTCGACTTAGCAGTAGAGTCAGTAAGCCAAAACCCCCTCCCAGTCAGAATTTGCAGAGACTCTATGGCAGAGACAGCCACGGAGGCGATCTCTGGCAACCGCCATTTTGTCTGGGTGTCAGAAATAGACGGTGAGGTAGTCGCCGCCGTGGGGGCAATGGCGGAGCGGTCATTCTGGTATGAACGCCAGCAGTGCAGTGTGATGCTGTATTACACCAGAGTACCCGGCGAAGGAGTCAAACTCCTGCGTCAATTCGGCAAGTGGGTGAAATCTCGCCCGGTCATCAAAGTCGCCGTAATCGAGCTAGAGCCAGAGTCCGATCCCAGGCTATTAAAGTTTCTTAGCCGGATCGGCTTTTCCCGTATTTCTATGAATTGCACCTATGTGCGAGGTCAAACATGAGCAAGGTAGTAAAGAAGGTCGGCAAGGTCATCAAGAAGGTCGTGAAGGGCGTTGTAAAAGGCGTCAAGAAGGTCTGGAAGGCGGTCAAGTCAAGTAAATTTTTAAAGATTGTTGCGATTGCGGCTGCTGTTTATTTCGGAGGTGCTGCCCTTTTGGGCGGCATCGGAGGGGCGACCGGCGGAGCGGGGTTTATAGCCGGCGCGAAAGCCGGTGTGGCATCAGCTTGGGGAGGCATCACGGGTGCAGGCGCTGCGTTGGCATCTGGAAATATCGCTGGAGCTGGTAGCTCTTTAGCGGGCGGTTTTACTGGGGCTTATGGCGCTGGGGCGGGTACGGTAGCGTCAAGTCTTGCCCCGATTGCTACAGCGACTCCGGCGTATACAGCGCCTGGCGCGGGCGTCACAACAGCAACGGGCGGTGCCGGTGCTGGTGCCGGCGCTGGAGCGGCGACTACTGGTAATTATTTAACAGGAGCCTCTACAACAGCCCCCTCGGGCTTTAGTTCTCTGGGCAATGCAGTTGGTGCGGGTCAGGCTACCGGCCTTAATGCGGCCGCTCCTGGCGCTGTAGGCGGAGTTGGAGGTGCCACTACTGCGGCCTCTCTTGCTCCTGCCGTAAACCCCGGACTACTGGGCCGTGCCGCTGCCGGGATTGGCAAAGGCTGGAACGCGCTAGGCCCTGCTGGTCAATTTGGCACAGTGATGGTTGGTGGCCAAATGCTTCAAGGTTACGCCGCTGCGAAAGCGCAGGAGGATGCGGAGGAAGAGGCGTTAGCTAGGTATCAGGCAAATATAGGCGGGATTATTCAGACCCCGGTTTATAACCCAGAGACAGGGCGGTACGAGGTGCCGAACCCTTATAGATCGAGTGCGTTGCAATATGACCAATACGGAAATGCTGTGCTGTACGGAGGGAAAGGCTAATGGCGGGACTACTGCAAAATGAAGCGGCTCCTATGCAGGCAGAGGGGGGAGTTCCTGCTCTTGACGATCCCGCGCTGGAGTCAGCAATCAATTACATGGGCAAAAAGCTGTACTCCGAAGATTTGTCTGAGGCAATTG
>Ga0208767_1000145_pt1 | contig 50468 bp, 54 predicted proteins | sample VirMetDEL_Mar_21_FD_184514 | JGI IMG/M metagenome (GOLD analysis project Ga0208767, IMG submission 184514) | Aqueous microbial communities from the Delaware River and Bay under freshwater to marine salinity gradient to study organic matter... | ecosystem: Environmental > Aquatic > Marine >...
ATTCTAGTGGTAACTTGAGTGTAGATACAAGTACTTACTTAACTGGTATTGCGGCTAACTCTGTAGGTATTGGAGAGCTTAATGTATCTGACGGTTCAGCAGGGCAAGTTCTTACTACAGATGGTAACGGCACTTTATCTTTTGCAACTGTAAGTAGTGGAAGTAGTTATACCCTACCAGCAGCTACGTCTTCAGCACTTGGTGGTGTTAAAATTGGATACACTGCAAATGCTAAGAACTACCCAGTACAATTAGACGCTAGTAACAAAGCTTATGTAAATGTCCCTTGGACAGATGCTAATACGACTTATTCTGCTGGTAGCGGTCTAGACTTGAGCAGCAATTCGTTTAGTGTTGAGGCTGATCTTCGTGATGGTATTACACACGTTGGTAAAGATGCTAACAACTACATACAGTTTGATTCAACCAACGGACGTATAGATTTTTATGCAGGTGGTAATTTTGTAGCTCGTATGGAGTCTGATGGTGATTTACATATTAAAGGAGACGTTATTGCGTTCTCAAATATATTTGGGTAATGGCTATATCAAGTAGTGGACAAATAAAAATATCAGAAATAGCTACTGAGGTTGGGGTTGGTGGCGAACCAGACTTAAGTCTTAGAGGTTTGTCGATTGGTGATTTCGGAACAATAAACACAAATAGTGCGTCTTATCCAGACGGAGAGGCTCCTCATTCAATGTTAGAGTGGAGGGGATATGACCATAGTGCTGCACCAGCAGTTACTGATAGTGATTACTACTGGCTTGGTGATGGTGTTAATGATACATTAAGGTTTACTAACCACAGTAGCACATTGTTTGGAAGTAATGATGACTTTAGTTATAGCGGTTGGTTTCGTGTAGATGAAACCAGTAACCAAGCACAATGGTTAGGTTCATTTTCTGAGGCATCTCCAAGCGGGTCTAACCAGATTTTTATTCAGTATAATCCAACTAGCGCTAGAATGCAGTTGAGATTCAGATATGGCGGTGGGGGTAATTTTCATCAAAGGTTTTGGTCTATTTCTTCTACTAATAATACGTCTATTACGGGGGTAAATAGTAACGGATGGTATTCTACAAACAGAGGCAATGTAAATAGTGAAGGATTTGTACACTTAGTATTCACACGTGATAATTCAGACACGACTTCTTCTGGTATGAATCTATACTGGAATGGAACAAAATTACCAGAAAGCATTCAGTTTAATTCTCGAAGCCTAACAACTTTTAATATACGAAGCGTAGCTATTGGGGATGCTGTTGGTAGTTCACCTAACAATGCTAATGTATTCAAAGGTGGTATAGACCAAGTAAGTGTGTATAACAAGACTTTAACGCAATCAGAAGTAACAGCTCTGTATAACAGTGGTACTCCAATGACATGCTCTGATGCTGGCGTAACCACCAATTTATTGGCTGAGTATAGATTAGAAAACAACACCACGAATACTAGCGGTACATTCCCTAGCTTAACAAATAGCGGTGGAACATTTACAGCTTACTAATATGAACACATACTATTTAATGACCACTGAGCAGAAAGATGCGGTGGAGGCAGAAGTTTTATTTCAAGAGCCTTATAGCAATATTGCTACAGACAAATGGATAGTAGAGTGTACGACTGGGGGGCTAGACTGTGTAACTGAATACGCTAGTGCTGAAGAGTGTAGAGAGTATGTTATAGAAAATTTAAGCGTGTGGGACGATTTATACGGAGTGTAGTAGACAATTTGTCAGAATAGGCTTATTTGTATTATATTTGAAGTATTGAATTCAATTAATAATAAACATTATGGCGAAGGCTAAAAAAATCACCAATGAAGAGTTGGCTGCTGTACAAGGTGCAGTAAACAGCATTAACAATCTTTACATGTCTGTAGGACGTACTATCGTTGAACTAATCAAAACCTCTGGGGGCATTGACGATCTTGATGCTGCTTTAAAGAGTCATCAAAAAGATCTCGAAGACAAGTATGGGTCGATAACAATAAACCTACAGACCGGCGAATACGAAGAAGCCGTAGAAGAGGCTGAAGAAGTTGCAGAATAAAGATTTTTATACGTATCTTTGACTAGCTCATAAGGCAATACATGAGTTTGGTTTACTATTGAAAGGGGGGCTTTTTGCCCCTCTTTTATTTTTTATCTTTGTCCTTATGAGTGATCCAGGAAAAAGAATCAAGAATCTCCTTAAAAAGCATGGGCTTAGTGGAGTGAATAAAGCTAAGCGTACACCTAGTCATCCGACAAAAAAAGGTGTTGTTCTTGCTAAGGTTGGCAATAAGATAAGGCTTATTAGATTCGGTGACCAGAAGATGGGTCACAACTATTCTAAAGGAGCTCGTAAATCATTTAAAGCACGACACGCTTCTAACATTGCTAAGGGTAAAATGAGCGCTGCTTACTGGGCTAACAAGCTTTTCTGGGCAGGCTCTGGAGGGAGCAAGAAGTCACCACCAAAATCCCAGAAGAAAAGATTTGAAGACGGCGGAGTGGTAGATCCTCCAAAAAAAGAGCTTACATACAAAGACCTCGTCAACTACGTGGCAACCGCTAAGAACACAACACCGGAGCAAGTAGAGGAGGCTATGGCTCGTATCATATTCCATGAATCTAAGGGAGACCCTACCATCAAGCAAAAAGGCGGTGGTCCGGGTAGAGGTGCTTTTCAGTTTGAGGTAGGTGATGGTCACGGCGGAATTATTGCTGTCAACCGCGCATATAACCTTATCAGCGGTAAGGATAAGTCTCACCCCGATCTTATGAATTACGCCACTCCAGAATGGATAGAGACCGCATACCCGAGTAAATCATTTGATGCTTCTACAGTTTCACTTGAGCAGCAGAAATATTTATTCCTAATGAATCAGCTTGCCCACCCAAAGGCGGACTTAGGAAAGCTATTCAGTGGTGAAGTTCCGTTGGTAGATTACTGGGCTAATTATCATTGGGCAGGGACGGAAGAGAAACGTGCAGATAGAATAAAATCTTTTGACCTAGACATGAAGGCATACGATCAATTAAACATTAAGAAAGATGAACAAGGGGCTGAGTAAATTAAAGAGCTTGTTTTGGTATTCAGATTCTGAGCCAAACGAAATACTAATTGCATTTTGTCACTTGATTGCTCTCCCGGCTTCTTTAGCGGTAGAGTATTCTGAGCCTCACTACCTTCTTATGCTTGGCGGCATAGGTGCTGGTGCGTTTCAAATGTGGTCGGTTTTGTGGAACGGATCTCTTAAAATGCGTCTTTATGCAGTACAGATTGCGTCATTAATTGCCATCGCTACAATTATCAATTTATCTAGTGCAGGACTCATGACGGGCTCAAGAACCGGCTGGGTAGTGATTGGTATCTTTGCTATATGGAACACTGTACGCGTGTTCAAAGAAAAGATAGATAGAGGTGTTTAAACGTTTACAGCAGGTTTGGAAGTACAGCGACAGTCAGCCGACAGAGATAACTCTCGGTGCGGCACTAATGATTTTGGCCCCGATAGCCACTTGTATGGAGCTGGGTTTTATGCCTTTCTTTCAGCTCGTTCTAGTAACAGCGGGAGGCTATCAAATTTATTGCGTATCAAAAGGAGATCTGGCTTGTAGAATAAGAGCTGCTTTCTTTACGTTTGGTCTTTATGCATCGAGCTTGGTAATGTTTTTGATGTCTATAGGCTTGCCTAGCCCCTCTCACTATGGATGGGTGGTTTTGGTAATATCGTCTTTTGGGAATTTGAGGAGGTTAAAAACAGAACAGCTGCATAGAAATGGATAACATTACACAGATAATAATAACGATAGCCACCGTTGCTGGGTCGGCTGGTATATGGAAGTTTTTCGAGTCTAGATTAAAGGTTAGAGCTCAAGAAAAAAAAGACGCTTTAGAAAACAACGATGGGGTGCAATATAGAGATGATCTAAAGAATAGAGTTCGTAACTTAGAGGCGTTGTTAGCGCAATCGTCTGATGAGAAAGATGAGCTGAGAAACCAGGTGCTACAATTAACGCAAGAAGTTTCTGCACTTCGTGTAAAAGTTGAGTATCTTGAAAAAGAAAATGACCGATTAAAGAATAAGTAATGAAGCACTTGAAAGTATTTTGTAGCTGGGTAAAGGAGACGGGGTCTCGCCTTTGGGCCTACTTATTAGGTCAAACTGAATTAGACGAAAAGATTACGGCAGCCGTAGATGAAACGCAGCGTAGAGTAGCTAACGTTGTGGAGGAAGCTAAGGATGTTGTAGACGCCGCTAAAGGCAAATAACTATCCATTTTTTTATTAACCATTTTAACTCATAACACTATGGGACAAGACTCTTTTGCTTCATGGGTAAACGATTTAGAAACCGCTGAACAGCCAACGTGCAACATTTCCAACCCAGAGGAGTGTGAAGCGTGTGGATCGTAAGTGGTGCTCGGTAGAACCCAAGGAGTGCGAGTGTGCAAAAAGAAATATCTGTTGCGATGAAAGTTCAAAGAAAGCAAAACCCAAAAAAGGAAGTAAGCGTCAAAGCACCTAGCGGTTATCACTGGATGACCAAAAAAGGACGTTATTACTTGATGCCTCATGAGGGAAAATTTAAGGAGCACGAAGGTGCTTCACTAGAAGTTCCGTTTAAGGTAATCACACAGCACTAAAAGAAGCCTCCCAGATTGGGGGGCTTTTCTTTTTTATCTTTGTGATGTTACGTAACAAATGACATAATTATGAAAATTGGAAAAAAAGAATACGGCGGTGGCGGTGCAATGAAAGAGATGTACGTTAGCGGCGGGATGCTAAAGGCTCTACTAAAAGACCCTAAGCAAGCAGAGATGGCTAGATCAATTCTAGCTGAGATGGGCGCGAAGATCCCGGAATACGAAGAAGGCGGCGCAACTGGTGACCCAGAAAAAGAAGGTAAGGGCAAAATGATAAAAGGTAACCCGGGAGAAATCCGTACCCAAGACCTTACCTCCCAAGAACAGAAATTTCTAGGCTTGCTTGATGATACAAACATGAGAGGCGGCAAGTACGAAAACTTCTACAATATGAACATGTATTCCGCTACCCCTGCAGAGGCTTATAAGTTCTACCAAGTAGATGCTGCGATTAAGCTTTTGAAAGACAAAGCCGGTATAACTGTTCACAGTAGCACAGACCCGGATAAGGTTTTGCAAATGGCTAAAACGAAAGACGTGCTGCAAGATGCTAATATATCAGCCAAGGAGATGTTTATGGATTGGTCTGACGATAGAAAGAAAAATCCTAAAAACTATCAAGCTAGTTATGCAGGTGTTGGTGGGGCGACACGAAAAAAGGATGCAGATGGTAATCCAATAATGCTACAGTAATAAAGAAAGGGGGTCCGAATGGGCCCCCTTTTTGATTGCAACAAACCAAAAAAACCTAACACCACAGTGCCGCAATCAATTTTTGTATACCCGGATAAACGGATCTTTAATCTCATCGTCTTCGTCGGGTACTACTAGTCTAACCTTGAAAGGAGTACCTTCGATTCTGTAGACCACCGCATTCGTGAATCTGTTTACTCTGTGCTCAACAAACACCAGATTGTCAATCTTATCGATAGCATTAATCTGGTATGTGTATACACATGTATCATTAGTTCCAAATAGTTCAGTGACTTCAATCTCTTGCTCTACGTCTGCAGGCAGGATGTCTAAGATTGATACTTGAGCTTGAGTTTGTGTTGCGAATAAAACCGCTAACACCAGAATTACATTCTTCATAAGGCATATGTTTTAAGTTTAACTGGTAACAAGTTATTAACTTCTATTCACAATTGCAACCCCCCAGCAAAAAAAATGTTTTATTATCTATCTTTGTGTATAATTTATTGAAAATCAATTCATATGGCAAGTTCAGTTCAATCATCACTAGAAGCAGCGGCTTCTGCAATGGGTATCGAAATTAGCGATACTCCGGAATTTGAAAGCGATTCTTCACCAGCACCAGAGCAATCTACCGCTACTGAAGAACCACAACAACCAGTAAGCGAGCCAGTGGCTCAACCTGCTGAAGATATTACACCGGAAGCTGAACCGGTACAAATGCAGCAAAGTTCTTCGACAGAAGATGACGACATTGATATAGACGCTACGTTCTTAGAGTATCTTAATGAAAAGATGGATACGAAGTTCGGCTCTTGGGATGACGTTAACTTCGGGAATGAAACTCAAGCTCAAGAAGAGATTCTTTTGCCAGAGAGTGTTAAGGTTATTGCAGACTTTGTTGAGAAAACGGGTCGTAGTCCAGAAGACTGGTTTCGCTACCAATCACTTAATCCGTCCGAAATGGACGATATGTCGGTGGTGCGATTAGAATTGGCAAGTGATTTCCCTAACCTTTCTAATGATGAGATCAACCTCCTTCTAGAGAAGAAGTATAAGGTGGATGAGGATATGTACGATGAACAAGATGTCTCATACTCTAAGCTTCAACTCAAGATAGATGCTGATAAGGCCAGAACCAAAATCAACGATGTCCGAAATGGATATATGTTGCCGGTAGAAAAGCCTGCCTCTTCAGAAGAGATTCAAAGTCCTATAGATGACCAGTGGGTAAATACCATGTCTGGCGTAGTTGACAACATGTCCTCTTTAGATTTCGATCTAGGAAAGGGCAATGAGTTTAAATACGCTATAGATGATAATTACCGCTCAGCTCTAAAGGATAAGAACGCTCGACTTGATGAGTTTTTTGATCAATACGTTGATGACTCTGGTCAGTGGGATCATGAGACATTAAGTGCACACCGTACTATCATTGATAATATTGACAGTATTGTTCAGTCTGCATACCGACAAGGTTTGGGGGATGGACAAAAAAATATTGTTACGCGTGCAGCTAATGTTGATGCCTCTAACCCGGTTCAGCAAACTAAAGATCGCAACCCAGTTGAAGAGCAGATTGTTAACGCACTCTTAGGAGGTGGAGACAGTTTGATGAGATTTAAATAATAACGCCTAAATAAAGTATTATGGCTTTTGGAATTACTGGGGCATATAGCGATGCTGATAGCCCATCACAAGGAGTAGTACGCCGCGCAACGATTGATAAATACAGCGCGCTAGGAGACTACATCGATGAAATCAACAAACCGGATAACCGTGAGTTGTTGGTAAAGACATTCGGTGATCAAGGTATCACCGGTTTCTTGAAATTAACTGGAGCTGTTAAGGCTGCAGGTACTAACGATCAAGTACAATGGTGGGAAGAAACTCGTTTACACCCAATCCAGTCTTACACTGTTGCTGGTTCTGCAATCACTGCAGCAAAGTCTCAGACTGTAACACTAGGTTCTAACGACACTTATGTTCGTGTAGGAGATATCGTATTGTTGGCTGGTGGTGAGCGTGCTTACGTTTCTGCTGTAACAGCTGGTACGTCTTTCGTAATCAAGAACTTGTTAGACGCTAACTTACCACAAATCGCTATCGGTTCTGGTAAAATAGCTATCGTTGGTAACTTGTACGCACAAGGTACTGACCAGCCAGGTGAGTTCTTCGAGAGCAACGTTACTAAGCGTACAAACGACTACATGATCTTGAAAGAGACTTACAAAGTTTCTGGTTCTCAAGCAACCAACATTGGTTGGATTAACTTGGGTAACGGGGATTACCGTTGGTACTTGAAAAACGAAGGCGACACTCGTCAGCGTTTCATGGACAAGCGTGAAATGATGATGTTGTTGGGTCAGAAAGTAACTTCTACAGATTCTGCATTGAGCGGTATCTCTGGTTCTGAAGGTTACTTCGCTGCTATCGCTGACCGTGGTATCAACGTATCTGGTGGTGCTATGACTGCATTGAGCGATTTCGATTCTTTGATTAAAGAATTCGACAAGCAAGGTGCTAACGCTGAGTACGCTCTATACGTAAACCGCGACCAAGACTTGGCTATCGACGACATGTTGGCTGCTGCAGGTCACACTGCTGCTGGTGGTACTACTACTGGTTTGGCTGCTAACTTCGGTGCATTCAACAACGATTCAGACATGGCTGTACAGCTAGGTTTCAAATCATTCACTCGTGGTGGATACACTTTCCACAAGCACGACTGGAAATTGTTGAACGACCCACAGTTGTTAGGAGACGCAAAAGAGTTCGTTGGTGCTGCTATTCCACTATCTACAGTAGTAGATGCTAAGAGTGGTGATCGCAACCCATCGTTGGAATTGAACTACAAAGCTTCTAACGGTTACAGCCGTGAGATGGAGCACTGGATTACTGGTTCTGTGTTAGGTGCTAACACTGACGGTAATGACTTCGCTCAGTTCAACTACCGCTCTGAGGTATGTTTGGTAACGCGTGGTGCTAACCGTCACGCTTTGATTTCTAAGTAATCAATCTGATATGGGGGGAGGCTTCGGTCTCCCCTTTATATCTTTTTTTTTAATTCAATTAAATACTACTAAAATGGCATCAGCTACAGTAAAAAAGGCTGCACCTAAAGGCCGTAAGGCAGGCAGCGAAAAAGAATCCTTTGAGAAAAAGGATCGCATTTATACAGTCATCAGCGGAGGAGGGATTGTTTATTCTCTACCGCAAACCGGAGTAACGGTGTATGACGAATCTACCAACTCTGTTCGTGAGTTGCGTTATTGTCCAAACGAGCGTTCTGTCTGGAGAGACGAACAAAGTCAATTTGCAAAGAGAGAGCATATCATGTTTTATGATAGCCTTCTTTATGTGCCTTACACAAAGCCCAATCTAATTCTATACCTTGATTTACACCCGGGTAATGTTGCAAATGGGGGTAACCGATTTGAGATGGTGGACAATGAGAAGACAGCAGAAGAGCAACTAAGCCAAGAATTCCAGGTGTTAGATGCAGTTAATGCTGTTCGTGATAAATCTATCGATGAGCTTGTGCCTATCGCTTTGTTCTACAACATTAATGTAGACCGTCCTGCAAGTGAGATTCGTTTTGATTTGTTACAGCAGGCCAGATCTAATCCATCTGGATTCCTACAAAGTTTTGATAACCCAATGGTTACGGTACGCGCTACAGTGAAGAAAGCTGAGATGTATCAAATCATTAAGACTGACCCTACTGGTGCATACTGGTTTGATAGCAGTAAGCTCATCTTATCGACACCAGCTGGTCAAGATACGGTAGACGTGATGACTCGTTTCTGTATGACAGACAAAGGCGCATTGGTGCTTAGTGAGTTAGAGCAGAAGACTGGTAACTTATAAGTTACTACTACCTAGAAAGTTAATGTAGTGAGGGGCGGGAAACCGCCCCTTTCTTTTTGGTATATTTGTAGGTATCTAAAAGTAATAAAATGGCTAGTGTTAATACGGTATATAACACCCTAAAAGACCTTGCTAATAAAGAGCAAAAGGGTTTTGTGACGCCATCTGTGTTCAACAACTTTGCTCAAATAGCGCAGGTGAACGTGTTCAAGGGAATGCTTGATAAGATTGTTGCGAGCAAAAGACTGCGTTTGCGTCAAGCAGACGGCAGCCGACATATGTCTGTTGAAAATCAAATCAAGGAAGATCTTTCTTCTTTATCAAAAACAACAACCTTGTCAAAATCTAATGGTGTGTTTACCAAGCCAGACGACTTTGCATATTTAATATCAATGACCTCCGGGGGAACAATCTTGTTAGGCCAGAGTACGCGTGTAAACGTTGAGGTGTTGTACGATGAATCTAAGATTGACTATATCTTAAAGAGCGACTTGTCTGCACCCAGTGAATCACATCCTATTGGTTTGATATCTGACGACATCGAGGTTTTCCCTAGCAGCATAAGCCGACTAAGACTTACATACTACAAATACCCAGAAGGGCTTAGCCCCACAACTGGCGCAAGAACCGCTAGTCTTCCGTCATTCGGATACACTACATCAAACGGTGTACATGTTTATGACGCTAGCACTAGTGTAGACTTTGAACTGCCGGACCACTATGTTCCCGAATTGGTAACTCAGATAGCAATGCTTATCGGTATTAATTTGAGAGACCAAGATGTGTTCACGTATGCTAGCCAGGAGGATATTAAAAACAAACAATAATGGCTAGAAATTACGTAAACTTAGAGCAGGTAGTTAACGACTTCATTATCACCCTAGATGGTGATGACTTTGTGGCCAATGCTACAGATACGCTGATCCGTACGTTTGCACTTCGTGGCATTCGTGAAATGGGTTTTGATTTATCTCAAAAGCTGCGTTCGTTAAAAATGAAAGTAAACACCGATAATAATACGGTAGAGCTACCAGACGATTACGTAGACTTGGTTAAGATTGGTGTGATTGGAGCAGATGGGCTGGTGTATGTTTTTGGTGAAAACCGAAATATGCATATTGCTCAAAAGTATAAGGTTACCTCCGGCAGCGACTTGCTTGCAGCCAATGCTATAGATTCTGACTCTGACGGGGTTTTTGACAGAGTAGATGTAACAGAGAGCGGTCAAGAATATAACGCTCTTAGAGGATACGATTCTTATGTGTTCAGAAATTACTTGTACGAAAACAGTGCGGGTCAGTTGTATGGACTTGGCGGGGGACAGTATAGCGGTGAGTACCGTATCAATCTAGATCAGAGTCGTATTGAGCTTAGTATCAATGACCACGTAAACACAGTGGTTATGGAGTATGTATGTGATGAAGCTAGAAGCAGTAACCCTACCGTGCATGTTTTTATGGAAGAAGCGTTGCGTGCGTATATTTACTACAAGCTTATTCAGCACAAGGCAAGCGTGCCTATGAACGAGAAAATGCGTGCACGCACGGAATACTATAACGAACGCAGGCTAGCTAATTCTAGACTAAAAAGGTTTAACAAAGAAGAAGCACTCAAGGTTATTCGCAAGAATTCTAAGCAGTCTCCTAAATTATGATAATCAAGAACGTACCACAATACCTCAACAAAGCTTCGGACGAGAAACTTCTCAAGCCGATAGAGATGTTGGATGCAGAGAACGTGCAGGTTTCATCTGACGATGACGGCAATGCTGGTATCGTTAAGACTATAAAGGGGAATGCTCATGTTGAGCAGAACTCTTCTGACGAAGTGTACTTTACTCCGGCAAGCCTTAAGGTTATCGGATCTGTCGCTATACCCAAGAAGCAGCAGGTAGTTTATTTTGCAAAAGCAGAGGCTAATCTTACAAACATAGACCACATTTATGTTTACGATGTAGACTTGAATAAGTATAAAATACTATACCGTGGTAACCAGCTAGGTTTTAACATTGACTCTTTTGTTGAGTCTAGTGTTGTGTTTAATGGTGACGACGAGGCGATCGTGTATTTTACAGACGGGGTGGGCGAACCCAAAAAGATGAATGTTGATCGTCTTCTAGCTAATCGTTCTGACATATGGAAGGATGCTGATGGTATTAACTACTACACTGACACAGATAGAGATGAGTTCTTTGCTGTCTGTAAAACCCCACCGCTAACCCCAATCACGTTTGAGTATACTACAGACACTGCTGTCCAAAGTAACAATGTCACAGACAAAACATTTCAGTTTGCATACCAATACATCTATAAAGATGGAGAGGTAAGTGCTGTATCTACGTATTCTAAAATTGCAATTAATCCTAATACATTCGGCACTGGTGTTGTAGAGCCGGAGTTTGAGAGAGAGAATAACAAGATTGTACTGTCCTACCAGAACGGTGGATCGGAAGTTGAGTCTATTCGATTCCTTGCTCGTCTTGGTGGGACTACAGTCTTTTATAAAATCGGAGAAGTAAACAATGGTACTGGGGCTAACCCCACCTTTGACTTTACTAATGATGGGATGTTCCCGGCTGTTTCGACAGCAGAGATAGATAAGGTGTATGATAATGTACCGCTAAAGGCAAACGCGCAGAGCATATCTGGAAATAGGCTAGTATATGGTGATTACACAGAGGGATACGACAATGTGGCAATTAACGTAGAGTCTTCTATCACATATAAAGACGTAGAGAATACCGGAACCATTAATGCTACACTACAATCCATCTCACTAGGAAACGGACCTGCTATCATTATTGACGGTACAAACATGGCAGCTAGTTACGGTCAAGGTGCTATCATTAGATTGAAGGTTACATTATCCGGTTCTAGCGGCTCATTTAGAATCAGTAGAGACTCCCCGTCATATTTATTTAGCGAGGATTATGTTGTCGGTTCGGACAACGGAAACTACGGATTAGGTCAGTACACTGGTAATCCATCAACCAATAACTATGTAGACATTCCTTATAATACAGACAAGGTTCTCAGTGCTACTATCATAGCAGGTTCTGTTATGACGCGTGACGAGATCCTCGACGAGATAGAGACTCAGTTTGCGGCAACATCAAACGCTGTTTACGATTACACAAACAACGGTGTTAATTACAATGCCACTGGTGTTGTAACCTCTGTTGGTTCTGGTACACAGTCTTATTCTGTAGGAGATCCAGTAGAGGTTGGATTAGACTTCCCGGAGATTGAGCTAGCCTTTACTGCTGATTCAGCATACACTGTTACAAACAAAAGAAAAATAGATATAGAGTTTGATGTACTTAAAGCAAAGGTTCATTATAACTCCGGTATATCAAAGCGCTTAGTGCAAATTGACGGTCATCCACTAAACGATACCAGAACCACAGCTGCTAGTTACCTCGGGGTTGCTAACTTTAGATACATATCCACGACTAATGTGACTTTAGCCGTAGATGTCAAGCGTTCTCTAGAGGCAGGTCTTTCTTCGTTTAAGACAAGCGCAATGCATAATTTTGGTATTGTGTATTATGATGCTAAGGGCCGGGCTTCTTTTGTACAGAAAATTGACGGTGTTTTTGTTGGGGGCTACACCGATTCCAACCGAAGCACAAGCCTAGGCAGGGTTCAGATAAACTTAAAGATCAAACACAATCCACCTTCTTGGGCAAAGAAGTATCAGATTGTATATGGGGGCAATGAAACTTATTCAAAGTTTCTCCAGTACGGGGTTGCCGGTGCTCACTACATTTCAGACCAAGACAGTATATACTTAGACTTGTTCCCTCTAGAAGGAAAGAATAATTCTTACTCGAAAGACAAAGGTGCAAACCTAGATTATACCTATCAAGACGGAGACATGCTTCGCATTATTTCGTTCCATGATTCCTCACAGAATCGTGTATATGTTGATGACCAGATATACAACGTCCTTGGCAAAGAGTTGGTGACCGACGCTAGCGAGGTAACTCCAAGTCGTGCGTCTACATATGTTGTGATTAGAGATGAAGATTATTCCTCTAAAACGTACAGCAACTTTAACCTAACAAAAGTTAAGGCGGGTAGTGACGACTGGGGTCAGCGTGTTATGGTAGAGATAGTATCGCCTAACACCGTCAACAACGACACAGTATATTATGAGATAGGTGAAGTATACGATATTACTAGTGGCGCTCATGTTGGAGATATAACTGACGGCGGATATCCAGTAGTGCAGCTTACTGATGGCGATATTTACTTTAAGCCTCGCGAAGTGCTGGTTGCTCCTTTTGATTCTAGCAGTTCTGAATATGACGAAGATGATTATTCTAACTATGAATACGAAACTTTCTACGTGGAGTCTTCTAGTGTCAGCGACTACTTCGACTCAGAGGTTACTTCTCGAGGGCGTCCTCACGCTATCAATGAAGATGCAAAGCAGGTTCGTAGACGATCTTCTGTTACGTACTCAGATCCGTACATAGCGGACAGTGCTGTTTTAAGCCTCTCCAGCTTTAACCCAGCTACTGCTAACTTTAGCGACTTTGAGATTCGTCACGGAAAGATTGACAAGCTTGTTGACCAGACCGATAGACTTTATGTTTTCCAGGAGCACAAGGTAGGTATTGTAGGTGTAAACAGAAATATACTAGAGACCCTTACAGACCAGAACGTTGTGGTTTCTAATGTAGTATTTAGTACTCCAAATTATTATGCTGGAGACTTTGGCTCTAGCGGTTATCCTGCTGCTGTGGTAGAGCGGTTTGGTATGATGTATTTCGTGGATGTAAAAGCGCAGCGAGTGCTTCGCATCTCTCGTGACGGCATCACGCCTATTAGCGACCCGAATATGGATTCGTTCTTTGATAAGAAGTTTTCTTCATATTTAACTGAAAGCGGTAAGACAGAGCTTGATATAGTTGCTGGTTATGATCCAGACAACTCAGAGTATGTGTTAACTAGTAAAGACCGTGGAAGCTACACTGGATTCACCATTGGGTACAGTCACAACAAGAGAGTGTTCACTTCTTTCTATTCTTTTAAACCAGACTTTTACACCCACATAAATGACAGATTCTTTTCTTTCAAAGTCGTTAGCGTTAGCGGTACGCAACAGTACATGTGGGAACATGGTGCTGGCTCAACATACGGCAATTTCTATGGCACAGACTACGACGCAAAGATTTCAATCATTGCAAACGCCAATCCGTCCATGGTTAAAGCTTTCCAAGCATTATCACTAGAGGGTGATTCCGTGTGGTCTGCTGTGGTGTCTACCTCTAATCAAACCACCAGTATTGCTACTGGGGATTTTGATGAAAGAGAGCGAGGTTACTACGCTGCTATACCTAGAGATACTAGCGCCTCTACTGCTAATTACATAACGATAGGTATTGTAGACGACGTTACCGGAACAGCGGTAACCTTTGACAACAAGATTAATAGAATGCCTATACCTTTAGGTGCGGCATTGTATAAGGTTGACGGTAGCTCACTGACTAATCTTAATGCTACGGTGTCTAGTATTGATAGCTCTAAAAAGCTAACCACCAGTACTGCGCTTACTTCTTCTGAAGAGGGTAAGACTATTGTGGCTAAGCTTTCGGCTAAAGACGAAGGAGATGTCCTTAGAGATTACTACGCTAAGATTGAACTTACTAACTCTGTACATAACAAGAAGTCTGAGCTGTACGCTGTAAACACAGTGTTTGTAGATAGCCCTATGCACTCGGCGCTTAGTCAGAGATAATTATTAAATTTGTAAAATAGTATACTATTATGATAGATCCAGTAACGGGAATGCTTATAGTCCAAGGGGTTACAGCCGGAGCGCAATATCTCTCTGGACGTAAGGAGGCTAAAAAAGCAGAGGCAAGAGAAGAGGAGATTCGTTCTGCGGGTATTCCTAAAATGGAAACCCCACAAGAATACTTTGATCTCTACATGAAGGCCAAAGAAAACAAAGGGGCTCAGCTTGCTACAGCGCAGGCTCAGCAAGGTATGGCTGATACCGCTGCTGCTTTGCAGGCCGGTGGTTCGCGTGCGTTAATCGGTGGTCTATCAGCGGCTCAGCGTAGAACAGACACAACAATTGCAGGTATTGGAGCACAATCTCAGCAACAAGAACTGTCTGCCCTTGAAGGTTTGGCTGGCGCTCAGATGCGCACCGGCATGATGAACACTCAGATGGCTGGCCAGGAATACTTTAATGATTTGCAGGGAGCTCAGATGGCTTATCAGTCTGGAAGACAGATGCAGGCTAGCGCTATTAATAACTTCGCGCAGGCAGGGACTGCGGCTATGGGTGCTTACAGTGATGCTGATTACATGAAGAAATACGGGGATAGTGGCGTACTTAAGTTCTTCGGGAAACAAGGGATGAAGACTCCGGGTGAGTTTAGTCACGATGAGAATCCTATCGATCTTGTACGCGATGGTCAGAAAATTGGAGAGGCTACCGGTGGAGAATATATATTTAATCCAGAGCAGTCTAAGAAAATGAAAGCACTTGCTGGTAAAGAGAAGTCTCCACTAGCAAAATACGTTGTAGGGTTACTTAATAAATTTGATAAGAAAGCAGGATGAGTTTAATTTCAAAACCACTAGACTACAGTTCTGGAGCTACTCAAGCTGCTATCCAAGGCATTAGAGGTCAGCTTCAGATGGCGGCAATGGGCGCTGAAGAAGATCGTAGAGAGCGTAAGCGCGCTGAAGCGCAAGCAGCCTCCTTTGAGAAAAGCATGTCTGCTGCTGAAGGGTCGGTAAATTTCTTACCACCAAAAGCTCAGCAAGTATTCTCCGCCTACCATGACGGTTACAAGCAAGCCTTGGATGCTTATGAAGAAAACCCATCTCAAGAAAACCTAAACAGTATCAACAGAATTGTTGGTGCTGCAAACACATACTTGAGTCAATACGAGGGATTGCATAACGCAGACAAAAGCACTTTGCTAACCGGCATGTCCCAGCCAAACAAGTTTGGTATATCAACAGAGACAATGATGGGTGAGTTCGCTATGCGGCATGGTAACGATTCTGCATATAGCGAGGTTCGTTATGACCCTACTGTTGGTGATGTAGTTGTTAGCGGTGGCGGCATGGTTGGTCTTCGTGCTTCACAAGACCCTATGTTCAATCCGGACAATGCAATGATATTCCCTTCTAAGGCATCCATACCTAGAATAACCTCTGCTGAAGATTACGGTGGTAGATATGAGTCTTTATATTACAATCGACCAAGAGGGGAATTTGATAAAACCCTTCGCAATAGAATTGCTACGCAAGAAGAACTTCAGTTCTCAGCGGCAGCGTCATTAGCTGCTATGGATTACGGTAGCGATCCTCAAGACTTGAGTATAGGTATTGAGAACATCATGTCTGACCCAGAAGAAATGAAGCGAGCTACAGATTTATATGTAGATAATGCGTGGAGGCAAGCAAACATTGCTCATCAAAGAAGAAGAGAGCAAGAAAGCACTGGTCTAGACTACAATGGATCGGATGCAGTGACCTTTACTACAGAGGACTACGACTATACCGCAGGTCAGATGACCACAACAAAAATGTCAGCAGATATTCCTACCTTTGATAAACCAATAAAGGTGTTGATTGAGGCTGATCCGGGTAACGAAAATACCCCTACTTATCAAAGAGTTGTGCTAGGCGCAGCACAGCTCCCAGATGACGAGGGGATCGTTATAAAAGAAAATGTCGGAACTACATATTATCAAGATCCTAACTCTGGAGAGGTAAGTAATACCCCTCAGCCAGGCTGGGCAGAGATGACTCGTTATGAGAATAGAAGTAGAGTAATCAAACCTATTGGTATAGATGGGCGTAAAGAATACGCCGCCTATATGAATGCACTTGAAAAACAAAATGCGTTAAACCAAGAGGCTTCTTTACGGGTGATTAGCACAGAGCAAAGTGCGCTACCCGGACCACCGATGCCTCCACAATAACATACTAGATGAACGACGAGTTACTGCAATTATTGCAGAGTGGGTTTGATAGTGGATACAGCGAGGACCGCGTATTTGCTATGGCTATTAAGAATGGGTTTTCCTACAACGAAGTGACGTTGGCCCTAGAGTCTATTAGTAAAAAAAAAGACCAAACTCAACCTCCTCCCCAGGTTACAGACACTATGGTTTCTGGCTTGGAAGACTCTGGGTTGGATTTATCATACGAGACAAAGGCTGACGGAACGCAGTTTCCAGACGACTTATTAACTCAGCGATTTACTCAAAGCTCTGCTCCAAATAATAAACCGCAGGAAACTAACGATAGAGAATACCGTCATGCACTAATCGCTGATGATTGGTTCGCTGATAGAGATGATTGGTTCGGTCGTACCGCTAGATGGTACAATAACTTTATGGCTATGGCTCTTGCGACCGGGGCTCAAGAAGATCTCCTAGACGAAAGCCCAGAGAACAATGTTGATGCTGCAGAGCGACTGGCTTATTACAACGAAATACAAAACAAATACAGAGACGAGCGAGGGTATCCCGGATGGGGAGATCTTGGTTCTGCTAGCGGATGGTGGAAGATGGTTTTACCGGAAGTAGCAGGTAACGTTTTTTCATCTATTGCTGGTGGTTTTGCAAGCGGTAGTGCGCAAGAAACTGTATTAAAAACTATTGCAGAGGGTCAAGCTATAGGAACTAGCGCTGGTCTTGCTGGTGGTCCTCTTGCTGAGTTTACGGTTCCAATAGGTTACGTAGCTGGTACAGCATACGGTGCTGCTACCGGTACTTCTTTTGCTGGTTCATACGCCCTTGAAATGTCAGAGGCTATCGCCAAGGCTCTTGAAGACCTGCATATAGATACAGAAGACCCGGAAGAAATTGCACAGACCTTTGAGTCTGAGGAGGGTTTGAAAAAGATTAGAGAAGCAATGGAGCGCCGTAAGGTACGCGCTGCTACTATTGCATCTGTAGATGCTCTTCTCGCTGGAGGTGGTGGTAAAACCGCGCAGGCTATTAGAAAAGCTGGAGGTAGTAAAACAAAAGCAGTGGTCGCTGAGATATTAGTGGATGCCGCTGGAGGTGGTGCTGGTGAAACTGCAGGTCAGATCGTTGAAGAGGGTAAAGTTACCTCGGGTCTTGATATTGTTATGGAGGCTCTTGGCGGCCCAGTAATGGCCACGCCTGCTGCTGTAACCCGTGGCGCTAGCGCTAGGTATACAGAGCTGATGACTCCTACTGCAGAGAGAAACTATATCCAATGGGCTCAGCAGAACAAAGAAAACGGCAGTAGTATTACTACCGCGGCTTCACTTATGGGTGACGGCCAGGTTCAGATAGTAGAGAAAAAGATACAAGAAACAAAAGAGCAGCTTAAGAATGCTAAGGGCAAAGAGGCAAAGCAAACTTTGCGTGATGACCTTAAGCAACTTAGAGAGAAGAAATACGAGATGCTCAATGCAAACATTAGAGCATTCGAGGAACTCAATCAAGACCAACAAGTAGAGTTACTCGAGAAGAGTCAAAAGATATTTGCACTCCAGCAGGAGATGCAGGAGACAACAGACACAAAGCTTAAGTCAAGATTGGGTGCAGAGATCCTCACTATGATGACGGGCTTTAATACGTTTGAAGTAGAGGCTGTAGCCCCAGCGGTAGAAACTACTACCATGGATCAAATGCAGGCTCCGGTTATGCCAACAACAGATGCTAAGCCTATCGTCGAAGGGCGCTCTGAGGTTGACGCCTTAACTATCAACACACTAGAAGATGGAACTGAGGTTATTGCTCAGCGTCCTATCGATGGAACAGAGGTGCAAGGCGCTCTCCGCTTGGAGGGTAACCCAGAAAACCCTACACTGGTAGTTGAGACTGAAACAGAAAAAGTAGAACTCGGGCAGCGTAGTGAGGTAGACCCGTCTACAATCAGAATGTTTGAGCCGGCTATTGCTGAGCGTGAGACACTAGCGGTGCAGGAAGATGGATCGTTTGTTTATCAACGTGATGACAACCCTAACGTACCGCAAGGAACAAAGCTTACTATTGATGAAGAGGCTGGCGTTAGCGCTATCTCTGTATTTGGCGAAGGCCAATTCAATCCACTACAAACACCAGAGGCAATTGCTGGTGACGCAGACAGAGGTGTCCGTGTACAAATGAAAAACGAAAGCGGTGAGGTTGTTGAGCTCTACGGCCAAGACGCATTGGATGCTGCATATCAAATACTGCTGGCAGCCAAAGAGAACCCTGCAGATAGAGCAAAAGTTAACCAAGTAATTGAGAACAATGAAGCAGCAAGACAAGCCCTTGAACAAGCCGAACGTGAGTTCGCAGAAGAAGGATCTGTACCAGAGACTGATGGACCTACCACAGAGCAAGCGCAACCAAGTGTTGGCCCAGCTCCTCGCCCAGCCGAAAGAGTAGCCCCGGGTGCTGCTGAAGAGGCAGCGTCAGAAACGGAGAAGACTAGAGAGGCCGTTAACGAACTAGACGATTCCGTTGAGGTTCGTGGTGGCGCAGTAAATCCAAGACGCCACGGTGTAACCCCACGTATTGCAAGCATGCTTAACAGCGCGTATAATGCATTCGTTGGTTTATATACAGAAGCTCCTCGTGTTATTATCCATAAAACAAAAGAGTCGTTGCAGCGTGCTACCGGAGGCCCGTACGAAGCTTTCTATGAACATGAAAGAGAGGGTGGCCCAGCTATACACGTTATGTATAATGCGACTACCGCTGCTATACGTGAAGAGTTTGCGCACGCAGGACTTCGTCACGTCATGGTACTCCAGCCTGCTGTTCGTACAAAATTGTTTAACGACCTGCAAGGCATTAACAATGAAACACTTCGCAATAAAATCAATGAGCGCTTCCGTAAGTACGTAGCGTTCTATATGGAGCGTGGTGCTTCTGAGGCAAAGGCTGTTGCCATCGCTGAAGAGGAGGCTATTGTCGGTATCATTGCAGACATCAACGACAACCTTAATCAGATTGACGCTAGTGCTAAGGCTAAGACTAGACGTGTTATCAACAAGATGCTCGGCACTAAGCTTGGCAAGTTCCACCTAAAGAGCAACAACGATTTAGTCAATATGATCGAGCGTGTTACGCAGGGATACAGAACTGGTAATAAGATATACATATTAGACATTGTTAGAAACGCACAGCCAAATCCAAATCCGAACCCGGCAGAGGCAATGCGTACTGAGTCTGACCCTACATCAGATGACCGTGCTCGATTGATTGACTTTGCGTTTGACCGTGACCTCGATTTGTCCGACATGAAGAAGTTGGGTAGCGGTGCTTTTGGTTATGCCTTCATGGTTAAAGATAAGGATGGGCGAGACGTTGTCCTTAAGCAGGCACAGAGCGTTGACGAGATGTACATTGCTTCAAACTACTTTGATAGATTTGGTGGTAAGCTACCGGGCCTTGCTCAGTACTACGATGTAGCAATTGCTTCCGATGTAGATGGAGTGCCGTTTATATACCAACTCAAAGAGTATTTACCGACATCAATGACAGACGTTGTTGGTAGAGATGGCGTCACTTCTCAGCTTAACATTGGCGCTGTAATCGGAGACCTTGAGAACATTGCTGAATCATTAAACAGAAACTTCCCTTACTCCGGTGCTTTAGGTCCTAGTAGAGGGATTAGTAAAATCCAGCATCAAGCCATGATCGAAAACATGACCGTGGCGAAACAACTTTACCAAGCTCTTAAGGCTGCTAGACTTGAGTCAATCAATGATTCAGAGAGAACTGCTGGTTCTGGTTTTGTAGAGTTGAGACTGTCTAATCTAAAGGCAGTGTTTAGTCCTATACTAAATTCAAGAGAGCTTAACATAGAAATGAACACATACAAATACTTGTATGAACATTTGTTTGGTTTAGACTACTACGCTGACGACCGTTTGGTTTTAAAGCCGGATGTCACTAGAGCTGAGTTATCTGCCTCACTTTTGCGTAAGCATGTAGTAAAGAGTTTAGTTACTGATATCGCTGACGGTTTGTTTAATTGGGCGTCTGTTGGTACTGCTACTTTAGAGTCGCTTCAAACAAAGGCTAGGCTCTTGGGTGAGGCCAGTCCTAGCAGCTTAGAGCGTTACGAGATAAGACAAGAATCTTTAGAAGATCTAGAGCAAAACCACCCCGGTTCGCTAGAGAAGATATCTAAATTGTACGACAACAATGAAATGATATTCACTCTAATAGACAACGCTATCCGTGCTGCTTTTGACGTCGAAGGCTTTACCGCTGAAGAAGTGATAGATGTTTCGATGGCTTATCTCGATAACCAGGTGGCAATGAGTAAGAGTCTTGGGCAGTTGGGCTTGAGATCAGCAGACCTTCACCCTGGCAACGTAGGGTTCGCAGCTATCAACTCCGAGAATAAGATTGAAAGATTCTCTTCTGTCAAGTTCTTTGATATCATGGGCCCGATATATGAGGGCGTAGAGCGAGGAGGGAATTTCCCGGTTACAGAGATTGATGCGTTTATAGCCAGGGATTTCAAGGAGTTTGTTAATGAAGGTAACAGAAGACTTAAAGATGCTGCCGCTGATATGGATTACTACACCAGTTTCGGTGAGGAAGACTTTGCGGCACGCACATATTACAATCACATAGGTGTTGGTGTTATACCTCCTATCACCATCAAGGCTATACTAGATGCAGAACCGGAAATGTCTATAGGCGAAAGCAACCTGGGGTATGATGGTACTGCACATCCTAAATCTAGAGAAGCTCTTAAGCACATAGCAAAGACCATTGGTCTTGTTAAACTGATGCATAAGAATCCAGACTACAAGTTAATGAGGGTTCTGCAAAACGAGTTGTTTAAAGTAGATGGTGCTCTGGGTGTTACCAAAGTAGACACTCAACAGCGTGACGACATATACTTCTTTAACGAGCAGGTACAGACAGCTTTCCATGATGTGCTCCAAGAGTATCAGCGTGAGGCTATGCTTGATCCTAGTGAGCGTTCAACTGTAGACAGTGGCAACCGTGCTCGTATTGAAGAGTACCTTCTTGCCGAGAGTATTGAATTTAAGGCGATCGAAGAGATTGGCTCTGGTGCTTTTGGCAAAGCATTTATTGTTAACACCCCAGACGGAAACGTCGTTGTTAAAAGAACCGCAAGCAAGAGAGAGACCTACATTAGTTCAAGATATATCAAGCGCCATAACGGTAAGCTTCCTGGGCTTGTTAAGTATCACGCGATGAGGGCGATGTTCCTGGACGCCGCAAACGATTGGATGGGCAGCGGTGTGATATTTGTCACAAAAGATTTATCAAACACAACTGTTGACAAGTACGGTTCTAGTTATGATATTTCGGTAGGCGATGTCTTCGGACAGATTACACTGGCTGTTAATAGTGTATACGATAAGTCAACAGAGCTGCTAGGTAATGTAGATCCTGGACCAGGTGTGCGTAACGGTATAGATTTACATACCGCGCAAAATACCGCGCTGGCTTTAATGCAGGTCTATCAAGACCCATACAAGGTTGCAGAGATTAATAAGTATATTGAAGATGAGCTTCCGGGAATCATGCTTCGTGGAGACAATTCCCCTAACACTGTAACTCAAGAAGTTATTGACGGGTCTATGACCCTTGAAGATATCATTGGTTATGCTGTTAACTTCTGGCAGATGGCAGGGTCGTTTACTTTATTAGGCGCCGCCAATCCAGATATACACAGCGCTAATCTAGGTTTCTCAAAAGAAGAGAAAACATTAAATGGATACCCCTTACTTGAAGCATTTGATGTTGACGGGTTTGAGAACAACATGATGCTCAACAGCCGCCAGGCACAAGAGGACCATCAAACTTTCATGAATGAGATAACAGACGAGACAAAAGCTGCATTCATTCCTGGGTATCAAGACAAGCAATACTTCTTCTTTGGGCAACCGTTTTCTCAGTTGAATCCAGTGGGGCTTGTTGGTGAGGAGGCTGCTAAGTTTAGAGAAGAGAACAAAGATGAGATAGTAATGGAGACCGCTATCCCAGCTCAAGTTCCAATCACCACCATGCAGGACGTCATGTACGATCAAGAAGAGGCTGAGTACACAGCAGGAGACATCATTGAAGAACTTCGATTGCCTCGAGACGACGAATCTCCTTACAGTAATAAGGACCCGTATTCAGATATACTTAGACAGTACGATTACGGATACACAATCCCATACCTTGACGGTACAGAATTGTTTAGAGATTTCCGTAGACAAGAAGACGGAAGCACGGCAGACTTTAGAGCTGGAGAGATAGCGGAACTGCTTACCAAGAACATAGATCAGTATGCTCTTAGTGATATGATTGAAAGGATGAATGAGCCTATGTTCCAAGCAACCTATTCAAGTCGATTCAAGGATATCTTTGAGACCAGAGAAAAACAAAGAGCAAGCTTGGTTTCTGCCTTGAAGTCTAAGCTCGACTACATGGAGAATGGAAACCGCGCTCGACTAGATGACGAGACCGTTGAGTTAGCGGTATCTAAAATCAGCGGCGGCAAGCGCGTGTCTCCTGCTCGTGCTACATCTGCTGGTTCAGATGTCAAGCTTAACTATGACGGGTCGAGACAAATCTCTATGGACTACACCAGAGAGAACGCTCCAGCTGTATATGTTCGTGGCGCTTTCGTATTGGGTACACACACAATGATGTCTGACATCAAGGGTACTAAAGCTTTAGATACTAAGAACCCTACAGAGGCTCAACTGAAAAAGGCTGACGAGATCTACGAGATATTCGTTGAGCGCGCAACCAAGAACCTTATTAGACTTCACGATTCTTTCAGTGAAGATGTGAGAAAATATTCTAAGCTCTGGTATGTTGGTGCTAACCTTACCGCTCAAGACATGGGCGCAAGATATGGGTACTCTCAAGAGCAAGCCGCCGGTATCCTAGCGGCTCTGTCTCCGCAGAAAGATTGGTATCAGAACATGGCGCTAGCTGAAGCGGTGATGCGCGTGATGCGCAATCAGAAAGATACAGAGTTTTCTAAGGCTATGTATAACAAAGCCCTTGGTAATACACGTAAGGTAAACAACAAGGTGCTTAGCCAGCAAGACTTTAAGAAAGCGGTAAACGAAAAAGCATACCAAGCTTACCTCAAGAGAAAGGCTGTGTTGCAGAGCATGATAGGCAAGACTTTAGGCGAGATGAGTCTCGAGGAAAACGGAGCTATGAACGCTGCTATGTTTGTCCGTACATACAACGAGATGTTTGAGGATCGCAACTACCACGTGGTAAGTCCTATTGGTGAGCGTATTGGTTATGCTAAGAAAGCAGATGGGTCTATGTCCACTATGGCATGGGGTTCTTATGCTGAGATTTCTTCAGCAACATCTATTGTGTTGAACGGTACTATGTCAAACATCGACAAGCAGGTTGGTGACCAACACAAGGTGCGTTCATTCTTCAACAATATCAATAACCCTAACTCTTTGGAGGGTGATGTTACGATTGACACTCACGCTGTTGCGGCTGCAGAGCTACTACCTTTAGCAGGGTCTAGCTCAGAGGTGTTCCACAACTTCGGCGGTGGTACTGCTGCTATGAAAGTCAAAGCTGGTAGTTCAAACCTCGGCATCAAGGGTGTGTACTTTGCGTATGCAGAGGCATACCGTAGAGCAGCAGACGAGAAAGGTATACTTGCAAGAGAGATGCAGTCTATCACATGGGAAGCTGTACGTACTTTGTTTACCGCAGGCTTCAAGGCTCAGAAGAAAAACAAGCAAGAGGTTCGTGCCATCTGGCAAGAGTATAGCAAGGGTAACATTAGCTTTGAAGAAGCTCAAGACCAGGTGTTTGAAAGAGCCGGCGGTGTGTTCAACCCGGACTGGTATGTAGACAGCGGCGATCGCGCAAGGCTAGATGAAACTAGAGAGAGACGTCACGCTCGCAAGATGTTCCAGAACCTACGACCAGATGTTCCTTTCGAGGCAGCCGTTCGTGAAGAACTTAAGAGAGACCCTTCTAGATTCTATGAACCTCAAAAGTTTAGCGAGATCAAAGAGCGTCTAGAAGAGATGAGTATTGAGGAGCTCCTTGCTGAGATGAAAGACGTTGCTATGTTTGACGGAGATAACCCCTCTGTTATCAATGACGCAATGGGTTCTTTAGCCGGAGGAGACTTCCGTGTTCTAGCAACACTTGAGTACCTCAAGAGACTGCAGCAGCAGGGGCGTACTTCTGAGTACCGTGCTGTTCTGAAAAGGTTCTTTGAAACTGGTACAGCTGTCGGTCAATTGTTACGACAGTTCGGTGAAATAAAAGGCCAGACTCCAGAGGGAATGAAAGACCTGGTTGACAGTGTGTACGAAGCAAACGGCACTACTCTCTCTGATACAGAGTACGAAGAGATGGGTGCTATTGTTGATGATTTGTTTGATGGTCAGCAAGATGTTCAAGCATTGATCAAAGAGCTTTCGGAAACCACAGACATGGACCGTGTTGGAGAGATTGAGGGAAGATTAGAGGACGCTAAACGCAGAGTGTCTGAGGCTAACAAACGATTGAATGAATTCAATAGCAAGTATGCTATGACATGGGGTAAACTAATTGGTTTACTTATCCAAGGTAACCTTCTTACTCCGGTGTCGCAGATGGTCAACGTTACCGCCAACCTTTCTACGCTACCTATCCTAATGCTAGACAAGACTCTTGGGTATGGCGCTGAGGTTTTGATTAACGGTATCCGCAAGAGCATGGGGAAAGATGTTGACCCTAGTATAGCATCATTACCACCTTCTATAACTGCAGCAATCTACGCTGGTAAACAGTTTGGTGTTGGTATTAAAGACGCATACAAGAGTGCTATTGGAGAGACTGTACCTAACGATAAGTTTGAGTACAACATGCAGCTTCAGCTGGCGCCCATCAAAGCATTCGGTTTGATAATGGCGAACAGCGACAAGCTTCCGGACGCTGTGAAGAACGGTACTAAATTAGATCAGATTGATTACCGTGCTAAGAAATTCCTAGAGGCAGTTGGTGGTACACCAGCAAACCTTATGTTCAGACTGCTGGCGTTTGGTGATGTGCCGTTCTTTAAATTCATGGAGGGATACGAACTATACAGAGTCGGTAAGTCTTTAGGGCTTAGTGGTGATGAGTTAAATAGATTCTTGAAGTATCCAAATGAAGAGTACAGAAACAAGGCAACACAAGCAGGTCTAAAGGTTACGTTCCAAGAGGATAACCAGTTTGCTACATGGTTGAATAAGGCTATAACAAGAACCGCTGATTTAATCGGGGAGCGCAGTCGTGTATTAGAGAATGCTTTCCGTGTTGTGGTGCGTATGCACATGCCGTACGTTAAGACTCCGGCTAACATCCTCGCTCAAAGTATTCAGCTAGCACACCCTGCTATACCTATTGCTACCATTGCTATCAAGAAAGCAGCAAGAGGGAGAGTATCTCAGCGCGAGCTTGCCGAGTTGTTGTCGAAAGCATTCATGAGCTGGCTGATGTATAAAGCCACACAGCGATTGATGGAAAGCGGATTGATTACTACTCCGGTAGATGCTGACGTTGCAAGAGAAAGAGATTTGAAATACTCGGTCGCTCCACCCAACTCGATCAACATCACCGGTATCAATAGACTATTGAAAGGTGAAGACCCTACACTTCAAGCGAATGATGTATGGTTTAACTATCAGAAGCTTGGTCTTGGTGGTGCGGTAATGGCAGCCCAGGCAGTAGGCTTGAAGTCCACAATGCGTGATGCGCAGATGGAGTCTAGAGTACTTAACCGCTCGGACAACTTCATGGATTACCTTGCAGATTTAACGGGTGTTGTTCCTGGGGTGTTAGGTTCTATGATGAACCAGTCTTTCCTTACTGGTATTGACGGTATCATTAAGCTTCTTGCTGACCCAAGCGAGCGCCAGCTCACTAAGTACCTTGAGAACATTTCGCGTTCTGGTTTCTCTGTGATTCTCCCGAACTCACTCAGCGCATTCTACCGCTCTGGTCGTGAGTATCTTCCGGACTACAGACATCCTAACGCAGACTTCTTCAACGTGCTTGACAACATCTTGCGTGATAAGACATTCAACTACCTGGGTACTGGCGAGCAGGTCATACCTCGTGTGAATATTTGGGGTGAGTCAATCACGCAAACTCCAGAGGGTGGTGGCTCATTGATGATCGGTGATGGAGATGAGTACCCTTGGTTGTACAATACCTTCGGTGTATTCAAATCTAGAATCAGTTCTACTGACCCGGTAAAGGTTGAGATATACAACTTGTTCAAAGAGACCGGTGACACTGATGTGATCCCTGGATATCCTATGCCGGTGGGTAAGTTAAAGATTCAACTCACCAAGAGTGAATCAGCTTACTATGGATTGAATGTAAACGAACCGCACTACATTGACGTGATGCCTAAAGATGCGCATGCTATGATGAAGATGTTCGGTACATACAGATACAATGAGATTAAGAAGTTTGTTTCAAGCGACTCTTACGAGCGAATGACAAACGCACAAAAGATTAGTGCTTTGAAATCTATTTACAATAGAAATTCTAGAGGCACATACGATGGCGGTATCTATCCATGGAAAGCATACCGTGATGGAATGGTTAGAAATTATTTTTTAGATTTAGGAGATGAGTAATATTATTAAAAAGATTCTAGGGGGTGGTGCAAAAGAAACTGTAGATGCGGTAGGTAATATCGTGGATAAGTTTGTTGCTACTCCAGAAGAAAAGGCCGCAGCGAAAGCTCAGATTGAACAAGAGATTAGTAAGCGTTGGCAGTCAGACATGGCATCTACATCTTGGCTGTCTAAGAATGTACGCCCACTTACACTCATGGTGGTTGTGGTTTTCCTAGTATTGATGACGTTCTTTGATGGCTTCGGATTGGTAGATGTTAACGGGGCGTGGATCAATCTATGGAACATGCTTAGCGTTACCGTTGTTGGCGGTTACTTTGCAGTAAGAACAATTGATAAAAGAGGAAACACAAAATGAAACTACAAGTATTAAGATTCTCTTCGCAAGAAGACAGTACACTAGGGTTGTTGTTCGATGTAACAGACGGCAACAGAGAGTTCTTAGCATTCACATTAGAAGATGAGCACAGAGAAGAAAAAGTATATGGAGAAACACGAGTCCCTGCAGGAGAGTATAAAGTCACGCTTAGAACCACCGGTGGATTTCACTCCCGCTATACTAGAAAGTATGGTGGGTTTCATCGTGGCATGCTTTGGGTACGCGACGTCCCAAACTTTGAGTACATACTTATTCATACTGGGAATACTGATGACCATACTGCTGGTTGCCTATTAGTAGGCGATCACTCGCAGCAGAATATAACTAAGGAGGGATTCATTGGTTCATCGGTTGACGCTTACCGGAGAATATATCCGGACCTAGCCGATGCTGCAGAGGATGGTGACTTGACTATCGAGTACGTAGACTTCGATATCCCTAATATCTAAACCCATTAAAGCCGACCATGTGAAGCAGTGTTTCTAGTAGATGCGCTAGCTTCATGTGTCTGGTTTTGACTACAATAAAAGCCCACTCTACATTCTTTCCGTTTTCTTTGTGGCGCTTTATCCTTCTAGAAAAGTTCTTCGTCATACCTATGTACCGCTCCTTTGGTAGGTAGTAGATTATAAACTTTCCGTCGAGCTTTTTCTTTCCGTGTACATCAGCTCGCTTCTTGCAAGGTATGCAATACCTTTGCACACCAGTGCGTCTGCTTCTGTCCTTATGAAAGTGTTCTCTGGTCTTGTGCTTTTTGCACTTCGCGCATCTAAACTTCTCTGCCATCTGTTTCGTGATGTTCAATGACGGCAGTCTTAATTAAGTCAAGCTCTATCCTTACCCTTTGATTCACTCGTTGCAGGATGTAGATGATTTTCTCAGTGTCACACACCGGGTCACCATTGGATTCATGGCACGATTCATAGAGCTCAACGATCTCCTTGTGAGCATTCTCACAAGCGTCGTGATAGAGTCTAGATAATTCGTGTTTAGTCATGGCCGTTTGTTTGTATATAATTTACAGCAAACTACAGACCATTAGCAACTAATGTATCACACGTTATTAACAATATGTTCTACCACCTGGTCAACCTCCTTCTGGTTTCTGGGTATGTAAACATCATAGTCCCCCATGTCGTTGTTCTTTAGCCACATGAGAAACATTTTGAAACGCAATGGGAAGCTGTGCTGTGATGGCACAAATCCTTTTGTCTCGATCACGAACTTATGTTTGTGACTCACAAAGTCTGGGGTGTAAGTGACAGCCCGTATCAACTTGTTTTGTTTCAAGCTGAATCCACGAGCTGCCTTCTTACCATAGAACCCTTCGTGTCTAAAGGATTCTAGTACCTCGAACCTATGACCTTCATAGTCAAAAGATAAATCACTAGACTTTAGTTTTTTGTAGCAGTACAACTCAAGGCTTGACTGGAACTCTATACCATCATGCTTTGATTTCTTATGTCTTACCGCTCCGGTCTTCTTCTTTCTTCTCATATTACATTAGTCATATCAAACGCGTCCTCAGCTGAGCTCGGTGGAATGTAGCTTTCAAACTGCTCACTGATAGGAGTGAAGAACCTCTTGCCTCTATCGTTTGCGCAGTAGAACCCAGTGTTAGTGATGTTCATTTGGAACTCTATTGGATCATACAATGGCGTCGGCGTACCACCAGTTTCAACCACACGCACCTTACGAACATGGAACTCAGTGGTCTTTCTTACCATAGGGTCGTGGTGCTGGACCTTCCTATGTATTGTGAGGAAGCAGGAGCAGCGGTTGACCCACTTGCCACCGTGCTCACTGTCCTCAGCGTAAGGCGCAACTGGATATCCTTCACCATCCTTGCGTCGCTGCGCCTCAGTTACAGCATGAGTGTTTAACCAAATTGCGAGTTCATTGTTGACGCTGTAATTTAAAAGTTCCGATGCAGCTTCGTAGTGATACTCATGTATCCCAATCTTAGAGTGCTGCCCCATGTCAATCTTAAGTGAGTTATACGGGTCTATGAATAGTGCATCTATCTTTTGACTCTCTCTAACTTTATCGGTGAAAGCCAGGATATCGTGGAAAGAATACATGTCTTTGTTACTAAAGAACACGAAGTGTTTGTTTACCCAGTTGTACGCACTAGCCAACTCACTGCGAGACATGCGGTCTACCTTTCGGTCGGTAGCGAATTCCATCAGCCTCATCTTCGTGCTGGCAGTAGCATTCTCGGATGAATACACACACCACTTCCACCCGTGCTTGATGCTTGAGTTCACCATGAGGTACAACACAAAGGTAGTCTTACCCACATTGCTATGCCCGTTGAGTATAGTAAACTCTCTTTTGTATCTAAAGTGTTTATCTAGGGTATCGCTTCCGGTGGTCAACCCCATCTCAATCTTACCTTGAGCAAAGTCTTCAATCCATTTAAAGTCATCGTCAGTGGGCGCAATGAAACTCATGTCGCCACTCTTCACGCGCTGCTTACGTTGCTCAGTTTTTTCAAAGGTTAATACCTCGTGGATAGGCATTCCCTTTCCTTCGTTCAGCGCGTCTCTAATGGTCCTCTTAGCATGATCGAAATCCTTGATGTCTCTCAATGATATCTCATACTCTAACACCCGGATAGCTTCTTCCTCAATCATCTTACCTCCGGCAATGTATCCGCCACACAATCGAGCTGCGTTATACAAGGCGTGATGCTTCTCTCCGTCCACCGCATTCCGTATCATAGACGCTGCTATGTTCAGCTTGTTGTAGTCGGTGTACTCTTGAGGTTTAATAAGCTCCTGCTTAGGCTTAGATTCTTTCTTCTCTTCACTCACATAAGCGGTAAAGGTTTCACTGTCTTCATTTAGATACAGCTCACTATCGTAACTTTCGTAGCAGGCTCTCGATACATTCTTGCCGGTAGGGTCAACTACAATATTATAATGATTGTCGAAATAGTTTTCGATAGCGAAGAAATGTTCTCGGTGTCTGGTGCTGTCATTGATCTTGACCAAGGCCTTCACACCCTTACCGCTAGGCGATAGCCAACACGAGTAAACATAAGAGTCCAGGGATAGAGTTTGCTTTACTTCGTTAGGATTGCTGAGGTCATCAATATCAAGTACAATAAATCCGCTATGCTGCTTTAACCCAGCGTCCTTACGCTCCTCAAAAACCCCGCTAAACAATACAGCAGGTAATGATATCTTAAGGTCTTTCTCTCCAGTGTCTCGTATCTTCTCGACTATGTCCTTACTCTTTCCGGACTTGATTCGTTGTAGTGCTGTACCAAGTGGAATGTGAAAGGGATTCTTGGTATCCGTTATTGATTGGTAGATGGTTACTTTCATAGTCGATAAGGTCGAGTTCTCTTTTAAGGTGTACTATTGCTTTAATGATGTCTTGTTTCATTGGATTGCCTGGTTTCTTCCCGGCCCTCATAAGATAGGTAAGCGCTGTGCCTACATTGTAATTACTCCTCTGAAAATCCAACACAACATCCATAGCTTCAATAGCCTTATGCTCTCCTATGTAGTAGTGGGGTACGTCTTCTAAATTATATTCCATTTTTGTATTCGATTCGCTCTTTATACTTAATCAGTTTCGCTATCTCCTCAAAGGTCATGGTCTCCCGACCCCAAACATCTTTACCTTCTAGTAAGATTAGGTTGTCTCCAACTTTGTTTGGTATGATAACTATCTTGTAGTCACTCTCTCCTTTGTTAGGCAAGCACAGTGTTTTGTCTTTGTGTTTAACCACATCTATCGTAAACGATATTTCTTTGCCACCTCTCTTGGCTCGGTATGTTGGGGGAACAGAACCAACACGCTCCATTCCCCACGCAAAACATACCATTAGATATAAGGTGTCCTCGATCTTAGAACGGCAGACCATCGCTATCCTCTTGGGTCGCTGGCTGCTTATCTTCTTTCTTTCCCCAGGTACTAGGGTCTTTTACGATTGCGTAAGGACGCCCAGTCTTGCGAGACATCTTGAGTTCAAAGTAAACTCGCGGTGTCTTTGCATTATGGGTTGCAAACTTCTTCACATCCTCGAGTTCATCGAGGGTGAAACTAAACTCTCCGCTTACACCAGTTGTAAACGGCACGAACTTGCTGTCCGTGTCACTCCAGACCTTCATCTCATTGAAGTATCCGGCTAAAACATTCTCGTTTTGGCTCATGATATAGATATTAAATTAAACATAGAATTCTTTGTAAAAAGTAGTGGCAGGTCGGTCGAGTTGGAAGTGCTCTTTGATAGCATCAACAGCTTTCCAAAACTTAAACTCTCCACTACGAAGTGTTTCATCACTTGCGTGTATCAACGCAGGTAAGTAGGGGTACGCTTTCTCCTGCGCTACCCAAGCAAACTCATTGCCGGGATAAACTGATGTGTAGATGTAGGCTTGAATGTCATAGCCAAAAGAAAACACATCCCGTTTAAAACCTCCGATACTACGGGTGCTCTTGCTGTCTATGATAATACCAGGCACTTTACAATCCAAGAACCCTCGAACCGGAATGTCTTCAATCCAAGTATTAAATTCCACCTGGACTTCACCAGTGAGATGGCTGTCGAGCAGTCCACAATCATCTAATCTTGAGATCATGTCTATAGCCATGATGTAGTCCTCTTCCGACACCACATCCTTGCCCAATGCTTTAGCATCGACATACAATTCTTCTTTCCATTCCTTGTACCTTTTCGTAGCACGAGGATTCTTGCCGCCAATCTCAGCGCAAATCTCTTTGTCATCAAAAGTGTGAAAGCGGTTTTGGTATTCGTTAGGTTCAAACAAGAGCGTATCGTACACGCTCCCAAAGCTCAGCGCTTGAGATTCTTTTCTCAGCTGACCAGCCATGTACATTTCCCATAGCCTTATGTCATTGAGAGCATGTTTGATACTGCTATAGGAAAGATATCCCTTTCCGGTAGCATCTTGTAGTTGCTTAGCAAATTCCATTATCGCACAAACTTTTGCAGTGCTTCTACTTGCTTGGTACTCGCAGAGTCTTTGTACTTGCTGAGCACCATGTCGAATGCTTGCTTTTTGTCTTTGCTATTCTTGATATAGTCTATCGCTTTAGTAAACCACTCTCCGTCTTTCACTGGTGCAGAAGCCGTCTTCTTGCCGTGGGTATTGGTAGCGTCAGCGTCTTTAGTATCATCAATCAAGAACATACCATTGAGTGCGTACTTCCGTGCGTATGAGCTCGAAGCCCCGAAGCACTGAGCGATGTCCATACCCTTGCGGTTAGGGTCTATCCCTGCCTGGGCTCTCACCTCTGCTGCGGACTCGCCATCAGTAACCTGGACTGTAGATTCAATGAATAAAATTCCGGCCATCTCTTTGACCTCGTCGGAAATGGTCATAGATAAACCATTAGTACTAAGCAGCGGCTTCACTGCTTCTAAGATGTCTTCGGCGCTACGATAGTTGTAATTACCGAACTTGTTGAACTGACCTTTGGGCGCTTTCAAATCGCCCTGCACTTTTACAAGTGCTGCATTTAATTTGCTCATAATGAATTGAATTTAGTGTTGCTAATTTAATTATTTTCTACTGGTATTCCAAGTGCGATTTTAATCTGAGCCTGGATGTGCAAGGTGCGGCGTAAATCATATTCAGTTAGATCATATTCCCCCTCATATCTTTGGTGTATAACTTTAAGCACATCATCCATGCGGTCGCATAGGTAGTAAACCCTCTCCATGTCGGGTTTGTATGTCTTGTTTACCAGTTGCTCTAGACGAGCTTCACACTGGCCTCTTGAACTCGATGAGAAAATTGTTTTGCACAGCTCCTTATCTCGCAGGTCGAACCTCTCGCTGTCCGGGTTGTATGTTATATAATATTTCATGACTAAACTTTTATGGTGATTACATCTCCTTCTTCGTACTCTCCATCAATGAGCTGTTGCTTGATTTGCTCTAGCAATTCTATCGCATCTTTGATTTTGATTTTGTGGTGCTCCTGGATTATAATCCTATTGGCAGCCATTCGGTCTTCGATATATAAATCCCCGAGTTCAGTCACTATGTATTTACCAGTGTGAATCCGATGGATTAATCCTCGGTCTAGCAACCTCTTAAGATTACTTGAATAGAACCCCTCGTTGGTGTCACTCTTAGCGTTGCTTACCGCTCTCACAAACGATTGGATTTGGTGCAGGTGCTCGGGCTTTTCTCTTTTGATAAACCCGAGAACCTTTTGTGTGATATTAAGCCTTTTCTCCTGCTGCATAAACCTTTGCTTTAGTTCTTTTAAAATCAATAAACAAATCCCCAGTGTTGTCGCACACGAAACCTCTTTGATTTCCAGTGATTTCATCCGGGTTTAATCCGAGTGCTCTCAGCTCCTCATCTTCGATATCATTGGTAATCTTAATGATGTTTCCATCCTTGTCTTCTAGGTAGTAGAAAGGCTCACCAATATTTACCTCGTAGTAGTTTGGCTTGATTGTAGTAAGGCAGTCAAAGAAACTACCCTCCTCCTCACTTTGAATCTCAACCTGCACTTTCAATGCCTTGCATATTTGAGCCATAGAGTTTATGATTCCTTCCGGCATAGTCCATGCTGTCTTGAAGTGAAAGATGAATGTGGTTATCCCATTGGACTCCTCATCTGAGACAAAGGTTGGGTCCACGGCGTTCCACTTGGTCCCCCAGTTTGCGATTGACCAGTCGTACCAGTTATCGTAGCCATACTTGTCTCTAAGCTCAGCCTCATGCTCTAGAAGTTGAGCCAACTTTGCTCCCTTGATATCCCCGAGGTGTACACCATTGGACAAATCAAACTTAGGGTCACGCTCCTTAGCCTCTTCAACTCGTGTTGTTGCCGACGGCGATGTTGTATCTAACAAAGCCTCCGGCATCTTGATGAAGCGGTTGAAGTCTATGATTCCACTATCGTCTTGGATGTTAGAATCTTTCTCTCTAATCGCAGTCTTGAACTGCTCTACACTTGCGGACTGGCCGCTCACCTTTACCAGGTGTGATACATAATTCGGCATACTATTTATTATTTAATTGAACTTCTAACTTTGCGATGTATTCCTCCACCGCCTCGAGGTAGTGTACTCCCAGTACATTCTCTCTTAATCGCAGCATAAACTTTACGCTATCGATCTTTTCGTGTATCTCTTTAGACTTCATAGTTCTCGACGATATATTTCCTTACTTGATACTGCTCATCCTCATTGCAACGAGGCCACTTCTTGTTTAGTACCAGGGCTGCACAAAACTGCAGCCTAGGTAACCAAATATGCTTCTTCATAATCTCATCCCGAGACATCGTTGTTACGATTGGTTTGCTTCTCTTACTCATAAGGCAGCCTCCGCTTTTTCTAACAACTCTACAATTTCCTCATCTTCTACGCTCAGACAGATTTCGTAGGTGCAGTTTCCTTTACCATCATCTTCAAGGATTGCGTACTGGACTGTGTAGATATCTTCGTACTCAAAGTCAACATGGCGTAGTCCAATGTAGTCATCCTCGCAGTAGTGGTACAAGTAGTACTTCTCGTTGAGTTTAATCTCCTCCCCGTAATCCATACTAGCAATCATCTTCATAGTGATTTTGCTGTAGGCGTCATCGTAGGTGTTCCCCTTGAGGGAAGCAGCCGCAGCTGCCTCCTCGATTGTCAAGTGAGTGGGGGATTTTGTTTCTTCGGTCTGCAGAGATATTGCAAGTTTCGCTTCTTGCATCTTCATTAGAGTTTCGTTTGGGGACGCCATCTCTACAAATCGCAGTGATTGAAATACTGACTTCAAATCTAACTGCTGAGCTAAATGCATTGCTGCGTTTAGATTTCCGCTCTCCATTAGAGAGACCAAGGCTTCTTGGATTTGTGGATTGATTCTTTTCATAAGGCTTGTTTGTTTTACTGATATCAAAGTTAATACAATCTTGGATAAGTTCCAAATTTATTTTAGTCGGGCTTTGTTCACCTCGTGGATTATGTTCTCCAACTGGTAGACCTCTTCCATTATGATGTCACGCTTGTGCTCGAATTCTTGGGCTCTTTCCTTCCAGTAATCCGATTCCATCTCCTGCAATATTCCTCTGCATTCATTTAGTCCTGCCTTGATTCGGACAAGGCGTTGATTTACCCTAGCGAGTCTATCCTCCAGTGATGTCTTAACAATCAACATCTCGAATTCATTTAGTTGTAAGTTCATAAGGCTATTGTTTTTATTATTCATCATTCTTGTTTCCAATCAACTCGGCACGAGAGAAGTCTCTCACCAACTCTACCGGCACTTTGTACTGGTCACCAGTCTCTGCGTCAAAGTACACCTCGAAGTCCTCATTCATAGTGTCATCAAACACCAGTGTATCCTCGAGTTTTACCGCTTTCAATCGATCTTTTTCTTCCTGCTCCATTTGCTCGATTTCTGACTTGGTGAATACGTGGTCATCTTTGAGGTTTTTAAGTCCCTCAAGGGCACGACGGAAGTTTGTGAAGCTGGTTTCTCTTTTGCTCTTGATAATCTCAAAGACAACCTCGGTGAACCGGTCAAACGCAGGGGTGTAGTCATCCCCAACTTCTGCGAGTTGGTACACCAAACCATTGGCTTCGTTTTGTAGTAATTCAAGTACCATAATGGCTGCTATGATTGCACCGCCCTCATCCGTTCCCCACATACTGGCTTGGCTGCTGCCCTTGTGCATCAGTGTGGCTTTCTTGTAGGCTCTTAAAGCCTCTTGCTTACGCACAAAGGCTTCTCCTCTCTGCATCTCTCTTTGTGCTAATTCTTGCACACGCTTTCTTGGTGAATTTAAAATACTCATAAGGCTAATTGCACCCGCAGGTGACTGACTTTGGTTAGTGCCCAGTCCTACCACGATGTAGGGTCGATGCCTTGAAGCATCCACCGGGCTGCGTTACACTAGGTCTTAGGCTAGTGAGCGCTCTCCGTTATCGGCAAACGAGTACTTGGTTTTATCAGTCAAGATGATGTTGTCAAGCAACGAAATATCGAGAGTCTTGAGAGCATTATTTAGTTTTTCCGTTGAGCGCCGGTCGGCTTCGCTCGGGCGCTCGTTACCGCTTGGGTGGTTGTGGCCGATAATGACCGCTGTAGCACCCACAGCAAGGGCTTGTTTTACTATCATTCTATTATCCATTAACACCTGGGTGTAAGTGCCGATTGTCAACACGTCGGCGCACATAACCTTGTTGGCTTTGTTGAGGTACAAGGCCACCAGTTTTTGGCGTACCTGCATATCGTCACCAACGATTTCTCGCAGCACTTTCTCAGCGTCAATGGACGAGCGAACTGCGAACTCTCTAGGATTCTTAGCAGGGATGAACTTAGTCTCTACCACCCCCAAAAAATCCTGCTTCGATGGTTTCTTTTCTTCCAGTTCAGCGAGTATTTCTTTCGCTTCAAAATCATTGAGCACATCAACTACAATATCTTGTGCTTCAAACTCGGTCTCGTCGTTCGTATCCGTGCAGTCTTTGATGATACCGGCGGTCACCAGTTCGTCCACTATTCGGATTGCTTTGTCGGTTTGGTTGTTGTTGTCATTGATATTCATAAGGCATTCAATGCACCCTCGGGTGACTAACTTTGGTTAAACTAGAGCCCTAGCCCGAGCACGACCTCGGCAGCGCCTTGAGCGCTCACTGGGCAGGACGCCCTAGGGTTATTCCCCTAGGATGTGCGCCACTGCTTTGCTGCTGCGTACCAGTGCGGTAACCACTGCAGTCTCTTTGGCCTCTTGAACCGCCTTAACCCATCCGTTGATGTAGGCTTGGCTGTTCTCTTCGTGAGTGTCCGGTAGACCGGCGTGTCCAGTCAGCATCATTGCACCGCTCTCAGCAACCAGTTCCTCAAAGGCGTAGTCGGCTCTGGTCTTGTTGAGCACATCAGTTGTAGCAACCTCTTTGCGGTTCAGTCTAGACTCGTGGCCAGTGCTGTGTACCAACTCGTGGAACAAGGTCTTGTAGTAGGCTGTAGCATCAACGAACTGGTCAATCACTGGGCAAACTACTAGGTCTCTAGAGGGCATGTAGTAGGCCTCGTCCGAGCCGCTCACCAAGTTGATTTTTGGTGCACCCTTGTAGCCTTTCACGATATCCTCAGCAGACTCTACTGGGTCGTTGGATTTGTCCAGTTCAGTAGCCACTCGCTTCGGTGTAGCCTCGTCCAGTTGAGCGATGTTGAACACCTTGTACTCTTTCAAGGCAAACACCTTGCGCAACTTATCAGCGTCAGCACCTGCGTCCAGTGCCGCTTGTACACTCTTGTAGAACTTGCCGTTCTCAATGTCCAGTATCGATACATTGAAGAAGTACACCGGCGTAGACTTGCTGCCCTTGGTCACACGCAACCCTGCTTTCTTGGCTGCGTTGAATGTCAACCACTCGTTGTGCTCGTATCCACAAATGCGCATCTCGCTATTCAAGAAGAACACATTGAGACCAGTGTAAGCACGGCCAGTGATGTGGTTGATTGGGTTATTACCCAAGCCACCTTTCCAAGGCTTGAACCATTTCAACCCGTCTTTCTTAAGCCCCTCAAGGAGCGCCTCTTTTACCTTTTGTTGTACGTTCGATTTCATAAGACTAATGTTTGATTAACTGGTACAAATCTATGCATAAGATTGGATACGAGTCAAGAGGCAAAGAGAGATTGAGTAATTATACTTAATGCGGCATATCAACCCGAATCCAAGCCTAGCGAGGGATAGAATACAATGTGGTAGTTTGTGTCCTAATGTGGAATTGAGTGGTAAGTACTAAAGGGGGGTGGGGGATTGTCAAAGGTAACTGGGGATCAGCATGCTTGCTCAGTAATTGCCTCAGTCTGTGCAGGTTAGCCGGGTTTAGTTCAAGTGCCGGTGGAGATACCGCTATGTAGTTGTCTGATTTCCAGATTGTTAGTAGGTAAAACGCTGGATGTTTTTGCGTTTCCGTTTTGGGTATCGACGCCCTGGGTTTGCACAATCGATTTCCGTTTTCGTTCGCCGGCCACACGTATGACGTATAATCCCCACGATCTGAATGACTCAAAAATTTTTCGGGGTATTTTAACGGGCTGAAGTTGAAGTAAAGGTTTAAGTGCGTGGTGTATATTCGGTAATCAAAAAATGCCGCAGGGGGTTGATTTTATGAAATAAAATGTGTAACTTCGCACTAAGCTTGCGAGAGTAAATGACTCGGGGTTCTGACGACCCCGGTCTTTAACCGCTAAAAACCCGAGTTGCTAACTTAGGAGTGTAATAAGGGTGTGCTGTGTCTAATTATTAATGGGGGGAGATCATGTGTGAATGTGACGAATACTGTATCTGTGAGTTCTACGATGATGTAGAGTCTGGGGATTTGATTTTGTTTGTTTAGTATCTTTGTGGTACTATTGCAAAGAAGACCGCTAAATACAGAGCGTGATGCCGGATAAAAAGCCCATATCAATCCCAGACCACAATAAGAAGTATAAGTATATACCTCCTAGTCTTCGATCTAGAATGCCGGAGTATGTACACAATATGGGAGTAGCTCCGGAAACTACGGTAACTGCTAAAGCTCCTATGTTTCCAGCTTCAGCGTACGACCGATATAGATATGATGTAGCCACTGGGGGATCTGGTGCTGTGCATGCTCTTAAACCAACCTACCCCGTTGTTGATGTACTCGCCGGTAGAGGGGGGTTGAAAGCTGCGGAAAAAGGTTTTACCTTAATGAAGAGTAATCCTGGGTGGTTATCAAAAAATTCAAATAAAGTATTAAAAGCTATAATGCTACTTAATCAAGCGAAAGAAGTAAGAGATTTAGAAAAATGAGAGTATCAAAAAAACCAGTAGACCCACCAAAGCCAGTACCTTCTGGAGAGGGAAAACGATTCACCTACAATGGTGCAGACGGCAAAACAACGACATGGGAAGGGGAAGAAGCAAACCGCTTAATAGCATTTGAATCATTCTTAAAAGAAACCTACCCGGACCTCGATCTTTTTCAGCGAGAGGAACAAACCAAGAAGTTCATAGACAGCGGTGCTTGGCGCAGCGATGACGACATGCGAGCTTACCAGGTAGCTCCAGAGGTAGCAGACCAGAAAGCTTCTTCTATATCAGACATGTTTGGTGAGGAGTTTGGATCTTCTTTCGGTGGGGGTGACCCGTTTGAAGACGATCCGGATATCCAGCGCATGAAGCAGGAAGCTGCTGCACGGGAGATGAAGAAGAAAAAACGCGGTAGACGCTAGATAATACTATTGGGGCTTTCTAGCTTCCGGTAGAATCTTTGGACATTTAAACGTCCCTTCTGGGACAATGCATAACGGACTCGATAGTTGTACTTGTTTTCATGGAACATCTGATCGAGTTCTGTTTTTGGAGAGAGCTTGTCGAAGTGTTTGTACAAATACCCTCTTTTGAGTAGCGGGTATACAACACGGGGGGCTAGTTTCTTTCTAGACAACGACATCTCATCAGCTACCCAGTCCAGCGTAAAGAACTCCAGGTCGTATACAAAAAGCATAAATTCCATTTCGGCGCGCGCGATCTCGTACTTGTCCGTCATGATACGGAAAGCATCCTTTATGTATTTAGCATAGTTGTTGTTTATATACCGCTCTGGTTGTTTCGAGAACTCACGAAACATTTTCCCCTTACCTACTTGACTCTTTGGCATCACGCAAGGTTTTTAAGTCTTGCATAAAGATCATGAAGCCTTTCGTTTCGCTTCGTCAATTCTATTACCTGCTTTTTTAAAGAAGTGTTCTCGGCAACCATGTGCTCTAGCTTGCGCTTGTATTTCTTTTCGATAGCCACAAAATAGTTCTCGACATTTTTTTCCGAGAAATAGTATTTGCGGTTAAGTATCGCTCGGGTTTCATCACTACCAGCGATAATCATATCGTAAATCTTTTTACACATCAAGTCATATATCTCCGGGTAGTGGGGGTCGTAAAGCATGTTTGATTCATGGTTTCTCCTGCAATGTATAATCGTCGCGTGATTTTTATTCATTACGCCGCCAATAGCGGAGTAAGTCAGTCCAGTCTCATTTGTTAGTGCCACGGCAAAAGCTTGACGTATGCGAACATTCTGTCTCTCACGGTTTTCTTTTATGTCGTAATCCTTCTTTAGCTCTTCCCAAAGATGATGGGCTGCTAGGTGTTGCGAGTTGATAACCGGTGGTATTGAAACAGATCCTTTCATGAGCGCCTTGGTATTTGAATTATATTTGTTAGAGCAACTAAATTAAAAATAATATGTCTACCGACCAAGAGTTTCTAGATACCATCGCAACTGTTCTTACGACCATTAAAGAAATGGCCCACGAGATAGGTGTAGATGATCGCCTGGTGCTCTCGTGCTTCGTAGGTTTGATTGATCAAGATGAAGATGAAAACAAACTAAACGCAGTATACGACCACGTGTTTGACAGCGACGATGAGTTTGAGGAAATCATGGACTTTATGTTGCAGGCGTGGGAGCAGGACAAGAAAGATCCACCCGAAGGAACTGTTGATTGGTGGCTAGACAGACTTAATTAATATGAATCTAATTAGAAAGATCGTCATTGGGCAAAATCCCAAGGACGCCATGGCTTATTACGTAGGTATGCGTGTGGGTCAGATGAAAGTAGACTCCATCGTTCTAGATGAAAAACATCTCGTAAAATACTCAATCAAAAGATATTTAGTATATTTGAAGGGGGAGGAAGGTTTAATGCTGTGGAAAACAGTAGAGAACGTCCCCTGCTTAATTGAATATGACTTAAATTTCTAGCTTATGAAAATGCTCGAGAATTTCTTAGTGCGCATGCCTAAGAGATTTAAAAACACCATCCAGGTGAACGGGCAGGAGCTTTACCTAGATCCAAAGTTTGATGAGTTTCAGCATCGGGTAATGGAAGGTGAAATAGTTTCTGTTCCTATGCGTTACGAGAAAGTTGCCGAGCCGGGCGACACACTCTACTTCCACCACCACGTAGTAATGGATAAAGGCCAGGGGATCAGATATAACGATGAAGATATATTCATTGTAAGGTATCACCCAGATACCCCATACGCCTCTCAAGCATTTGCAGTAAAAGATGAAAATGGGATTCGAGCACTATCCGAATGGGTACTGCTTCATCCAATCGTAGAAGAAGAAACGATCAAGAGCGACGTCATTCAAATCATAAGTTTTGAGGAAAAGCAAAATAAACGTGGTAAGATAGCGTTTATGAATAAAACCATGGAGGAGGCCAACCTTCGTGTTGGAGATATCGTAGGGTTCTCGAAAAACTCAGATTACGAGATTGAGATTGAAGGTGAGAAGTATTGGAGAATGAGGTTTGATGATCTGCTTTATGTCGAAATCGAAGAAGTTCACAACGCTTGATGCAGCTGAAAGGCTGATGTCATCCATGGAGGTGGCCATCAATAATATGATTGACGAGATACGTAAGCCCGTCGATCCAGACGCTGGTGGCTCGCAGCGTAAGGCTGAGCTCCAAGCAATAAAGATTACAGCTACTGACGCCAGAGAGCTGCTGCAGGAAAGACAGCGGTTAGAGCAGATGGTTAAAGAGCTTAGACAAACGGGAGGTATAACAGAACAGTCGGATTTCTCCGGCGGTTTCGCAGAGAAGTTTTCAAAATGATAGAATCAAATCTTTTTAAGACACTGGTAAAAACCACTGTTCTCCTGCAGTCTACGCTGGAGATGATGGATGATATTAAGGGTACAAGTCTTTATCGCCAGGGGATGAAAAACAAAATAAAGAACTTGGAGAAAACTATAGAGTACGTGATTAACGATAAGGTTAAAGCTCTTGATATGACAGATTCTAATTTGTTCGACGAGATAAAATCCAAGGTAGATATTATACTAGATATGACGCTTGAAGAGATCGGAGGACTTAAAGTAGTACTTGAAGAAACAAGAGCTAACGAGCTGAAAGACTGGCAAGAAGAGATACTTGATAAGGAAATTAATAAAGATCCTTTTGGCGAGCACTTTGATGTTCACCCCAACTCTGCTGAACCAAACAAAGATGCGTACCAAAATGGTACACATTCGTGATTTGCGAATCGCAAATCCTCACAACGATGAGCCTTAAATTGTCACAGAATAAGGGTAAAATTGTTACGCTCTGATGTACAAAGTAAGGGTAAAACCTTACGAGATTTGATTTCGGTAAGGCTATAACCTTACAAATGCCAAAGCATATAAAAATGGGTGTTACGCATCAATTCATGTGCAAAAGCATATAACCAATAATGATACAGAACGATAGGGTTTTGTGTCTTTAATAGAACCTTTAACACCAAAGAGAGATGAAAAGGATAAAACAATTCTTTAAACACCTTGCTTGGTTAGAGCAAGAAAGAGTAAAGGCAATGATTCATTGTGGTAGACCAACATCAATTTAACACCAAATGGAAGACATGATAGCATTATGCAATCAAGATAAAGAAGAGTATGGAATCGAACGTGATTGATACCATAATCGGTATTGTGATTGTGGTTTCTTGGAATTCTTTCTTGATATACCGCTGGTGGAAACAACCAAACAACAATCAGAGTGATTGAGATAGATGTAACCGAAGAGCAACTGAAAAGAGCTGAAACTCGTTTTGAGTTTAAAGAGCTCCGGGGCTCTATCACCAAAGGTGATGGAAACCTTGCTGGCGCCCTAGGTGAGATCATCGTCTTGGATGTTTTAGAAGATAGAGGCAATGACGTTGTGGATGTAAGCACATACGATTATGACCTCAAGGCTAACGGTTTAACGATTGATGTAAAAAGTAAAAGGACCAATTATGCTCCCCGAGAAGGATTCCGGGTTACAGTGTCAGCATGGAATACAAAGCAGCGGTGCGACTACTACATGTTCACCTATGTAACAAACGACATGAGCAAGGTTTATATAGCAGGGTACATGCCTAAAGATGAGTTTTTTGAAAAAGCGACATTTCACAAAAAGGGAGATCTCGATCCTGGTGAACTCGCTAATAGAGACTGGAGATTTGCTTACGATTGCTACTTAATGAATTTAGAACAATTAAATAAACTGTCATGAACAAAAAGGAAACCATTATTGAGCTTTATGCTGACACAGACGAAATTTTATTTGCCGACGGATACGACGATTGTATCATAGGTTTTGATCCGGTAGGCTGGAAAGTCATCTACTCAAGAAGCCAGTGCATAGATAAGCTTTGTCTGTTAGACGAGATGAGTAGCGAAGATGCCATCGACTGGCTAGAGTACAATACCTTCAATGCATACGTTGGTGAAAAGACACCTATCTTTGCAGAAGATTTAGAATGGGATATTATGTTTGAAGAGCCAGAAGACTTTTTTAATACCGACGAGTTCCTAGCAATGGGTTGGTTTAAACGACTATGGTACAGAATTAAAATAGCTTTTATTACCTTTATATCATTATGAGTTATAGAGAAGACCCTAATGCTAAGATGGTGATTGACTGTGTTTTGCGCAGGAACGCTAAGATGTTTACTGATCTGGGAGTAGATAGCAGTCCGGAAGAATATGCTAGAGCTAGAAAGACAGAGAACGAGCGTCTGCGGAAAATACGCAAGTTTGATCCAGAGAAAATAGACCGTCTACTAACAGAATGAGCCGATAAACTACTGACGAAAAACGTTAGTATTAAAAGTATTTTAAATGGCTGGACTTGTAGAAATAGAAGGTTACGACGAGAAGGTTATCAATATATGCCCAAACGGAACTTCGGGTGAGGTTATTGAGGTCGCAGAACTGCTCATACAGCTCCCCAAGAAACCAGCTAAGAAAGATATTCTCTTTAGCGGTTACAGTAAGGAAGATCAGTATTGGCGACGCACAGAAATGCCTGGAGACCTCAAGCGTATCCGCTCCATGGATGAGTGGCTTGAAGCACCAAAAGAATTCAGAGACAAGCACATCGATTTTATACAGAAAGAGTTTACCCGTCGTAATGAAGGGGTTTGGTTTATGAACAACGGTGTCGCTACCTACCTTACCGGTCGTCATTACATGATGCTCCAATGGTCCAAGCTCGATATTGGATATCCTTACTACTTAGAGTTTCAGCACCGATTGTTTCTTCACCAACGAGCATGTGAGTGTGACCCGAGAAGCATGGGTCAGATATACACCAAGTGTAGACGTTCTGGATATACGAACATGTCTTCAGCTGTGTTGCTCGATGAGGCAACCCAAGTGAAAGACAAGCTATTAGGACTACAGTCTAAGACGGGTAAGGACGCGCAGGAAAATATCTTCATGAAGAAGGTGGTCTACATGTTTAAGACCTACCCATTCTTTTTCAAGCCTATACAAGATGGTACAACAAACCCGCGTATGGAGCTCGCTTTTCGTGAACCCAGTAAGCGGATTACCAAGAACAATAAAACCACTAGTAAAGGTGAAGCTCTTAATAGTATTATTAACTGGAAAAATACTACTAATAATGCCTACGATGGAGAGAAGCTCCATATGCTGTACTTGGATGAGGCTGGTAAATGGGAAAAGCCTACTGACATACGAGAAGCATGGAGAATACAAAAGACTTGTCTCATTGTAGGACGCAAGATTATTGGAACCGCTATTGTTGGATCTACAGTTAATCCAATGGATAAGGGTGGAAAAGAGTATAAAGACCTATGGGCAGACTCTGACCCCAACAATCGCAACGATAACGGCAGGACAAGATCTGGACTATACAGAATATTCATACCAGCCTATGAAGCTCTAGAGGGATTCTTTGATAGATACGGGAATCCAATAGTTGAAAATCCAGAAAAACCGGTGATGGGTATTGACGATGAAGAGGTGACTATAGGCGCAAAGACGTTCTTGAAAAATGAACGGAGGTCTCTAAAGGATGATCACTCAGAACTTAACGAGGTGATACGACAGTTCCCCTTCACAGAGGATGAAGCTTTCCGGGATAGTATCCAGGGTTCGCTGTTCAACCTCACAAAGATATACGAGCAGGTTCAGCACAACGACGGGCTGTATCCTAATCCGGTTGTCATAGGTAATTTCGTTTGGGAAAACGGCGTTCAAGATTCTAAGGTTATATTTGCCCCAGACATGAACGGCAGGTTTAGAGTTGCTTGGCAGCCTCCAGCTGAAGACCGGAATAAGATTGTGAACGAACGCGGCAAGCGATTGCCCGGGAACGCTCATATTGGTGTTGGTGGAGTCGATAGTTACGACCTTGATGCTACACTTGATGGACGTGGTTCAAAGGGTGCAATGCACCTTTACAACAAGTTTAATATGACAGCGCCATCTAACATGTTTGTAGTAGAATATGCTTCTCGACCTCCCCTCGCTAAAATATTCTATGAAGATGTGTTGATGGCTGCTGTTTATTATGGGTATCCTATACTCATAGAAAACAACAAGTACGGCATTGCTAGATACTTCGAGCAGCGTGGATACGACGGGTATCTCATGGACCGACCTCAGCACTTAGCTTCTGCTTCTAGCAAAGTTAATGTCAAAACAAAAGGTATTCCATCCAACTCTGCAGATGTTATACAGTCCCATGCGCAGGCCATAGAAGACTACATCCACAACCATGTAGGCATGAGCGGTGAGACCATGCAGTTTGGGAACATGTATTTCAACAGAACGCTAGAGGATTGGATTGGATTTAAGATCGACAATCGAACAAAATACGATTTAACAATTTCGAGCGGCCTTGCTTTATTAGCGGCACAAAAAGTTAAGCAAGAAAAAAAGCAATCAGACTTTTCCGAAAAGAAGTTCTTCCGTAAGTATAAGTTCAATGCCTAGGAATATTGCGTGTAGTGATTTAGTATATTTGCAAGGAATACTTTATCTCACGAAATGTTTGATAGTAATAAAAAATCCGATAGATACGGGAACTTCCCCGACCCACTAGCTTCCCCGGAAGTTAAATTGTCTCCAGCTTTTGGCCTTAAATACGCCATGGCTATAGAGTCACAGTGGGGTAATGCGGCAGACGAGGGTTCTCTCTATTACCGCAGAAAGAAAGAATTTGAGAATTGCCGTGACTACGCAAACGGAACTCAAGACACTTCTAAGTATAAGCAGATTCTAAACTCCTTAGATCCGAATAACGGTGACGGGACGCTACTGAATCTTGACTGGACGCCAGTACCAATTGTACCTAAGTTCATTAAGATTGTGGTGAATAAGATTCTATCTGCCGACCCATATCCAAACGTAGAGGCTATTGACCCATTATCACGTACGGAGAAGGACAAGAAGAAAAACAGACTAAAGGCACAAATCCTAACCAAAGATTTTTTGGCCAAGGCAAAGGGTGCTGGATTAGAAACAGAAGTTGACCCGGAAGCTTTACCAGAAAACATGGAGGAAGCAGAGATATTCATGGATACCGGTGTGAAGACACAAGCAGAGATTGCTAGTCAGATCGCCACTAAGATGACTCTCGACTGGAACAACTTTAACGATTCGACATACCGTCGTGGAATCCATGACCTAGCCAGTATTGGTATAGCAGTCATTAAGCGCGACAATGACCCGAACTACGGGATTACAGAAAACTACGTAGACCCATCCCACTTCATCCACAGCTACACTGAGGACCCGAATTTTGATGACCTAGTTTACGCAGGACACATTAAGCGTATTACTATCCAAGAACTTAAGCGTCTCGCAGGAGAACAGTTTACGGAAGAGCAGTACTACGAAATTGGCAATACGGTGCGTAACCGTTTCCAGAACGATCCTTCTCGTCTTACGCATTCTTACTACGACAAGAGCCTTCAACGCGCGTCTTACGGGTATGATGAGTATTTCGTAGAGGTGATGGACTTTGAGTTCTTGTCGGTAGATAAAATTTACTACGAAGAGAAAGAGTCTCGTCATGGTAATAAGAACTTCTTCTACAAGGGTTCTGAGTATAAAGCTCCTCAAGAATCTGTGTACGAGCGTGTGGGCCACTGCCTTCACAACACTACAGTGTACGGTGGTAGTTTTATACTAGGTACAAAACACCTATTCAACTACGGGATTAAGAAGAACATCCCTAAGAATATTCACGATATTACAAAGGCTCGTCTATCGTACAGCGTGGTTGCTACAAACCTACGCCGCATGATGCCTAAGTCTATTGTCTCTTCTATCATTGGGTTCGCAGATCAACTTCAGCTTACTCACTTGAAGATTCAGCAGGCTATTGCTAAGGCCAAGCCAGACGGTATTATCATTGACATCGAAGGTCTGGAGAATGTCCAGCTTGGTGCAGGAGGAGAGCTACAGCCACTGGAGCTGCAAGACATCTACGAGCAAACGGGCGTGTTCTATTACCGCTCTAAGAACCCGGACGGTGGATTCCAAAACCCTCCTATCCGACCTTTAGATAACAGCATAAGAAACATTAACGAGCTTGTCGCTCTGTATAACCACTATCTCCGCATGATTCGTGACGCCACGGGTATTAACGAGGTGATGGACGGAACGTCTCCTAAAGGAGACCAGCTTGTTGGTGTACGCCAGCAGCAGCTTGCAGCAGGTAATAATGCTATTTACGACGTAACTCATTCCGCTAAAGTTCTATACAAGCGTGTGTGTGAAGACATTATTCGTTGTTTACAAGTCATTCCGCAGGGAAGTACGCTTCATCAGATTTACATGAACGCTATTGGCGAGACAAACATGAACGTCATCACCAGCTTCAATGAACTACCAATGTACAACTTTGGGGTTCAGATAGTAGGAAACATGGACGACAAAGACGCGGCATACCTAGAGCAAAACATTCAAGTGGCTTTGGCTAACGGAGAGATTGATCTAGAGGATGCTATCGCGGTACGCAACCTTCGTGATGTGGACCAGGCTGAGCGTCTGCTTATCGTTCGTCGTAAGAAGCGCATGAAGTCTAAGCAGGAGATGAACATTCAAAACATCCAAGCGCAGCAGCAGGCAAATGCTCAGAATCAGCAGTTAGCTATGCAGACAGAGGCACAGAAGATGCAGATGAAGGCAGAGCTAGAGATGCAGAAGATCCAGATGGAAAGCAAGATCAAGGCTCAACTCATGGAGCTCGAGCATATGTATGAGAAAGAAATCCAGGCGATGAAGGCTCAGATTGTTGCGCAGCAGACCATGGCAGGTAATCAGACTAAAGCTGGGTTAGACATCATGAAAGAGGATAGAAAGGACAGCCGGGTACAGAAGCAAGCGGTGGAGCAATCGAAGCTTATCGCTCAGCGAAAGGACCAGCGCCCACCTTTAAGTGATGCTCCAAATAGCATAGCCGACTTAATTGATAACCAGTAAGTTACTATCTTTGCAATATGGCAACAATAATAAACCTAGATAACGCTACCAGAGTGGACATTACTTGTCGCAAAGGAGATACTTTTAAATTAGAGTTTACCTTTACAGACGACAGTGGTGATCCGCTTGATTTAAGCTCATACTCTTGGAAGATGGACGTCAAGGAAACCGACACCACTTCTGGAGACATTATCGCTGACAGCGACTTTGGATACACGGGTACTGTTGCAGGAAAGCTTACAATTGATGCGACGGCAACTACTATGTCAAGCGTTTCTGGAGGCACATATGTATACGACCTTCAGTCCACTAGTGGAGCAGTTGTTAAAACATGGGTATACGGATTGTTTAAAATTAACGAAGACGTAAGTGAGTAACGTAGAAATAAAAGCAGGAGCTAACGTAAGCCTTGGCGGTGTTTCCGTAACCACAAAATCTGTGGCTATTGAGCAGCCGGCGGTAAACGTAAGCATATCTCGTGGAGGCACTAGCGACGCTCACTTTGTATTTGCCCAGGAGCAGAGTGTTGAGGAGTGGGCAGTAGAACATAACATGAATAAAAAACCCTCTGTGATGATCGTGGACTCTGGTGAGAACGTGGTCTTTGCGGAGATTGAATACATAGACTTAAACAACTTAATAATTCGCTTTAACGGTGGCACTTCTGGTAAAGCATATCTCAACTAAATATGGCTATAGATTTTAAAAGCAACATTAATCTTGGGAAAAATCAGCTACAGAATGCGCTGTTACACCCCACAAGTACTGCTCCTGGTACTCCAGCGGAGGGTCAAGTTTACTTCAACACCACGTCTGGAGACAAGAAGCTGTACGTTTATGACGGCTCTGTATGGATTGACGTAACCGGTGATATCCGTACTATTACTGCAGGCACTGGTATTGGTGTAACTAATGGATCGGGTGGAGATGCTGAGGTATCTTTTTCACACTTAGGTCTTGAAAGTCTAACGGCTATTTCTTCTGAGAGTAACGATGAAATATTTATGTATGACACCAGTTTGGGTGGAGCCGCTTATTTATCGGTTAACACCT
>Ga0208767_1000147_pt1 | contig 50267 bp, 58 predicted proteins | sample VirMetDEL_Mar_21_FD_184514 | JGI IMG/M metagenome (GOLD analysis project Ga0208767, IMG submission 184514) | Aqueous microbial communities from the Delaware River and Bay under freshwater to marine salinity gradient to study organic matter... | ecosystem: Environmental > Aquatic > Marine >...
AACAACAATAGAGGCCAATAATGGCTACAACCGTCTTAGACGTGCTAAAGGAACGAATCGAGGCTGACAAAGCCTCTGCACTACAATTTCTAGGTGGTGGGGGAGCTAAAGACTTCTCCATGTACAAGGAAACCACAGGTTTGATTCGAGGTCTCGAAACCTGTCTGGGCTATGTAGAAGACCTCTCGCGCAATTTGGAGTACGACGATGAGTGAAGCTGTTGACACAGTTGAAGCTACGGAAGAACTGGAAGCACAACTACCTATGCCTGTGGGCTATCGGGTGTTGATTGCGCTTCCGCAGATCGAAGAGACTTTTGACGGCACTAACCTGCTCAAGACGGACACGATCAAGAATCAGGAACATATCATGTCGATCATCGGCCTTGTGGTGGATATGGGCGAACAAGCCTATAACGACCCCGAAAGGTTCCCTACTGGGCCTTGGTGTAAACAAGGTGATTATGTGATGTTTCGTGCCAATTCAGGCACACGATTTAAGGTTAACGGGTTAGAGTATCGTTTGATGAACGATGACTCTATTGAAGCTGTTGTAGCTGACCCTAGTGGCGTATCACGAGCGTAAGGAGTAGACATGCCGTTTCAAAAAGTAGAATACAGTTTCCCTGATGAGGAACAAGATACCTCTATAGAAGTGGAGGACTCTGGTGAAGTTGAAATTGATCTCTCTGGCAACAAGACTGCGGACGAGTATGCGGATACTCCAGTCGAACCTGAAGTCGAAGCTAAGTCAGAACCGGATGAGCTGGACATTGAGGTTGTGGATGATACGCCAAAGGCTGATCGTAACCGCAAGCCATCTGAGCCACCGACTGACGTTACTGATGAAGAACTTGAAGGGTACTCCGAGAAAGTCCGAAACCGAATTAAACACTTCAGTAAAGGCTACCACGACGAGCGCCGAGCCAAAGAAGCAGCCCAACGAGAGCGGCAAGAACTAGAGGCTTTAGCGCAACGGTTAGTCGAAGAGAACAAAACCCTAAAGGGTGATGTGGGTACGACACGTGAGGCTTTGTTAGAGCAAGCCAAACGTGTGGTTGACTCTGAGCTTAATGGAGCGAAAATAGCGTATAAGGATGCCTACGAAAGTGGCGATGCTGATAGGCTATTAGAGGCTCAAGAGCATCTAACGACTGCCAAACTAAAGGCAGACAGACTAGATAATTTCAAATTACCTTCTTTACAAGAAGAAGAGACTGAGGTACAAAATCCTCAACCCACCCCACAACGGGTGCGTGATCCGAAAGCAGAGGCATGGGTAGAAGAAAATTCTTCTTGGTTTCACGTCGATGATGAGATGACAGCATACGCTATGGGGTTGCACCAGAAATTAGTTAAGAGTGGGGTTGACCCACGCACTGATGAATACTACGAGACCATTGACTCTCGTATGCGAAAAGTATTCCCTGAAGAGTTCGATGATGTTGTAGAGCAGCCAGAACCGCAGGAGTCACGAAAGCAATCCGCTAACGTGGTAGCTCCCGCAACGCGAAGCACAGCACCGAACAAGGTGAAGCTAACCAAAACACAGGTAGCTCTCGCCAACCGATTGGGGGTACCGTTGGAAGAATACGCCAGACAGGTTGCATTAGAAATGAGGAACGGATAATGGCTGAGAACAGAATCAAGCGTGACAGCGCGACTCGTGAATCAAAGACTCGTACCAGAGCGTGGCAGCGTCCAGAGGTATTACCTACCCCTACGCCACAAGACGGATACGAATTTCACTGGGTGCGTGTGGCTACGCAGGGTCAGGTGGATGCCACCAACGTCTCCTCGAAATTGCGTGAGGGTTGGGAGCCTGTACGGGCTGAAGATCACCCTGAAATTACTATGGTAACTGTGGAGAATGAACGCTTCGCAGATAACGTGGTGATCGGCGGTCTGATGTTGTGCAAAGCTCCGGCAGAGTTAGTTCAAGAACGTACTGATTACTATAATCAGCAGACGAAATCTCAAATGAACTCTGTAGATAACAACCTGATGCGCGAAAACGATCCGCGTATGCCTATATTCAACGAACGGAAATCCACCGTATCGTTCGGTAGAGGCGGTTAATCTTAAATTAGGAGTCCATTAACATGGCTACAACTGCTGCACCTTACGGGCTAAAGCCTGTAAAACGCGCTGACGGACTACCGTATGCTGGCGCGACTTCGACGTACCTAATCGACCCTGCTGGGGAAGGTACCAACATCTTTAATGGACAAGTAGTCCATATTGGTGCTGACGGGTACATTGCGTTGTCAACAGCTACCGGTGCCGACGGCACTACTAACGCACTTCCTACTGGAACCACTTTGACGGGTTCTTTGGGCGTGTTTGTTGGTTGTTCGTACATCAATGCTCAAGGGCAACAAATCTACGGTCAATACTACCCAAGCGGCACCACTGGTGTTGTTGAGGCGTATGTTGTAGATGATCCGAACGTATTGTTCCAAGCTCAACTGGATGGCGCTGCTGACCAGTCTGACATTGGCGCTAACACGTTCTTTGCTGCTGCTCAGTCTACCTCTACTGGTTCTACCACGACGGGTAACTCTACGAGTGCATTGGATGCAACTACGAAGACAACCACCGCTGCCTTCCGTATCGTGGCTGCTGTATCACCTATTGGTGATGCGTACCCAGACGTGTTGGTTAAATTCAATCCCGGCTATAGCAGCATGACAAATGCTGTTGGTCTATAAGTAAGGAGCTGAATAATGGCTATTTCACGCGCCCAACTCCTCAAGGAGCTATTGCCCGGACTTAACGCACTTTTCGGTATGGAATATGCGAAGTACGGCGAAGAGCACAAAGAGATTTTTGAATCTGAAAGCTCTGACCGTTCCTTTGAGGAAGAAGTTAAGTTGTCTGGTTTTGGTGCAGCCCCCGTCAAAGACGAAGGCTCTGCCATTGATTACGACAACGCACAAGAAGCGTTTACCGCTCGTTACACGCACGAAACCATTGCTATGGGCTTTAGTGTTACCGAGGAAGCGATTGAAGATAACTTGTATGACTCACTGTCATCTCGTTATACGAAAGCTCTTGCTCGCGCTATGGCTTACACCAAGCAGGTTAAAGCTGCCGCTATCCTGAACCAAGCGTTCACGGGTGCAGGTAACCCAACCTACGGTGACGGCAAAGTGTTGTGTGCAACTGACCACCCGCTAGTTTCTGGCGGAACTAACTCAAACCGTCCTGCTGTTGCTGCTGACCTTAACGAGACTTCTTTAGAAGCCGCCGTTATCCAGCTTGCTGGTTGGACTGATGAGCGTGGTCTGTTGATCGCTGCCAAGCCCCGCAAATTGGTCATCCCACCTGCGCTGCAATTCGTTGCAACTCGCTTGTTGGATACCGAGGGTCGAGTTGGCACGGCTGACAACGATCTGAACGCACTCCGTAACAACGGCTCAATCCCAGAAGGCTACACGGTTAACCATTATCTGACTGACACAGATGCTTGGTTCTTGACCACCGATGTACCTAATGGCCTGAAGCACTTTGTTCGTACCCCAATGTCTACCTCTATGGATGCAGACTTTGATACGGGCAACAGCCGCTACAAGGCTCGTGAGCGTTACTCGTTTGGTGTATCTGATCCCCTCGGGATCTTCGGTTCACCCGGCGCATAAGCTACGGTGCTTGATAAGGGGGGAGCTTCGGCTCCCCTTTTTATTGACTTGATGAAAAGTAGGGTATACTTTCAGTCATATCGGGAAACAATCCGGTAAATCTGACAGGCCCGACTGACGACATGTAGACAGATTTACTTAAACTCACATGTGAGAAAAAACGATGGCTAAAACCACTTTTTCTGGCCCCGTCCGTTCGGACAACGGCTACCAAATCCCAGTTGTGACTACCGCAAACCTACCCGCCGCTACTGGCGTTGTTGCCGGAACCGTATACATGGTTTCTGACAATGGTTCTGGTGACGATGAATACTGCATCGTAATCAGCACTGGCACTGCTTGGGTAACTGCTGTAGGCGCGGCTCTTAGCTAATAGGAGGCGTTTATGCCTAGTTCTGATATTCAGACTAAACGCATTGCAGGCACAGGCTCCTTAGCAGTCGGGCCAGCACGGGTACGTCAGGTACAGGTGCTAACGGCTGGTTCAGGGTCTCCTAGACTTACTATTACTGATGGTAACGGTGGATCTACTTTGCTGGACTTAGATTTCAGCACTGGAGCTACCCACTCGGTGAACATTCCAGACTATGGCATTCGCTTTGAAAGCGACGTGTACGTTAGCGCGTTTACTAATTTGACCGCAGTGACGGTGTTCTACAGCTAACATGCGTAGTTACTACAAGAAGTCTCCATGTGCGTCTTTTAAGAGTGGTGGTAGTACCGCTGCTTGGACGCGCAAGGAAGGCAAGAGTGAGTCTGGCGGACTTAATCAGAAAGGTGTGGACAGCTACAGAAGGGAGAACCCCGGAAGTAAGCTGAAGACCGCTGTAACGACTAAGCCCAGTAAGCTCAAGAAAGGCTCTAAGGCTGCTAAACGGCGTAAGTCGTTTTGTGCACGTATGAAAGGCATGAAGAAACGTAATACTAGCTCCAAGACGGCGAATGATCCGAATAGCCGTATAAACAAGAGCTTACGGAAGTGGAATTGCTGAGTGGCATACCTACAAAGCAACATTCCGTACTTCAAGTGCTGGGTGAGAAAGGAATACACCCATAACCACGAGAAGTACCACGGCGAGTTTATTCACGCTATGGCTATTGCTGTTACGACAATGCCGACCAGATGCCTCAGTTTCCAAATGATATTTACTGGAGCTGAGACGTACGACGAGGAAGACGAACCCAATGTGCATGGAGGTGCAATGTGGGCACGGATGCCGATTACAGCGTTAGTAGGGGACACCCCGCTAGACGAGTGGCCCGAACCCATGCCCGTATGGGCTGCACAGCCTTGGGATTGTTCGTCTAGGGATCACGCGGTGTACGTACTTGACAGAGCTACACCGTGCCCTTGGCTGGCAAAGATAGATGGGGAGATGTACCCCGCGAAGTATATGTTCACGGTGGACTATACGAACAACGAGATTGCTGATGACCCTGCACAACACAAGCAGAGTCATGTGATGGAACTACTGGATGCTGGTGAATGGACTGGCAACATTGTAGCTCTACCGAATAATAGGGTGCGGGTGACACATCCCGCTTGGTTTGAAACAGGAGAGGGCGCACCAGATTTCCGCCCTTCTCAGCACATTCACTACAGCAAGTCTGATCTGGACTACACGCTGGACGTGAATCAAGTGTTTGATAATTTGTACGCAGGCGATGACTAATGCCCGCTAAGAGTGAGAAACAACGTAGGTTTATGGCTGCTGTAGCTAATAACCCTAAATTTGCTAAGAAAGTTGGAGTGCCGCAGGCCGTAGGAGAAGAGTTTATGAAGCCGAAGAAGATGTTTTTAGGTGGTTTGTTAGGTCGTAAGAAGAAAGACGATGATAAGCCTATGACAATGACCCAGAAGAAGGCTGAAGAAGCTAAGAAACGTGCGAGAGGCTCGCAGATGCGTAGTGAGTCTAAAGCGCGTAGAGGTCGTACAGCTAGTACAACGGCTGTAGGTGGGCAACGTAATAAGCGACAAGCTCCTATGGACGCAGAACGCGCAGCTAACATGGCTAAGGTCAAGAAAGACAACCCAATGCCTACGCGCCCTTCTGCTACCAGCTTGGCTAATGCGGCTACACCAAAGCCTACGCGCCCTGCAAAGCCACAAAAAGCGCCTACAACTTCTAGCGTAGCGACACCGGGGAAGACTCCTACAAGGACTACAAACAATCAGAAGCCCCCTGCTTCGGGACTTGCTAATGTAACAGGCACGGAACAAGGGAAAACTGGTGGCGTCCGACGTAACGTCGGTTCTGGTAGGGAAAAGAAAGCCAATGTTACGCGAGAGCAGCTACAGAAAACTGGTCTGTCGTTACGTGACTATCTTAACTTTGTGGATAAGAACGATAGACGGCCTACATCTAAAGCCGATTCGGCAGCAGCCAAAGCTCTTACCGCAGCGTTCAAGGCAAAGAAAGCTAAGAAGCCCGTTAAAAAAGCTATGGGCGGCGGCATGATGAAGTCCAAGATGAAAGCTAAGGGCTACAAAGCTGGCGGAAAGACATCGTTCCCTGACTTAAACAAGGACGGTAAGGTCACACAGAAAGACATCTTGATGGGCAGAGGCGTAGTCAAGAAGAAAGCTGGCGGCATGATGAAGTCTAAGGGCTACGCTAAAGGTGGCGCTATGAAGACCAAGGGCTACTCAAAAGGTGGAGCCGCTAGCGGTAAGAAGCAAAAGGTTCGCGGTGCCGGTATCGCTCGCAAGGGCGTACGTCCAGCGAAGATGCGATGAGACGCTACTATAAGTCAGGCGGCAAGGTGAAGTCGGGCGGCAAGATCTGCCCGAAAGGTAAGGCGTGGGCCAAGCGCACCTTCGACACGTACCCGTCTGCTTATGCGAATATGGCAGCTTCTAAGTATTGCAAAGACCCTAACTATGCAAAGGGCAGCAAGAAGAAGAGTAAGTAATGGGCGATTTGAAGAAATGGCGTGACCAGAAATGGGTTCGTATCGGTACCGATGGTAAGATCAAAGGTGAATGCGGCACGTCTAAAAACAAAAAGAACCCAGATCGTTGCCTACCGTTATCCAAGGCGCGGTCTTTGAGCCAGTCTGAGCGAGCTACTACGGCACGTAAGAAGAAAAAGGCTGGTGCTAGAGGGCAGCAGGTGGTGTCTAATACCCCTAAAGCCAAGGTTAGGACGGCAAAGGCTGGTGGTCAGATACGCGCAAACCATAGAGGTTGCGGTGCAGTAATGAATAACAGGCGTAAAAAGACCCTGTACGTATAGGAACAGACAATGGCTACATCTGGAACAACTGCATTTGATATGGACTTCACGGAGATCGCTGAAGAGGCGTGGGAACGTGCGGGTCGTGAAATGCGTTCTGGGTATGACCTACGTACCGCCAGACGCTCTATGAACTTGATGACCATTGAGTGGCAGAACCGTGGCATCAACATGTGGACGATTGACGAAGGTACGTTGAGTCTTACGCAAGGTACTTCTGAGTACACGCTACCTGCTGACACCATAGACTTACTAGAACAGCAGATCCGTACGGGTAGCGGTAATGTAGCTACACAGTCAGATTTAACTATAAGCCGTATTAGCGTTAGCACGTATGCTTCTATACCTAACAAGTTAACCCAAGGTAGGCCGATTCAAGTATTTGTAGAACGCCTGCGAGATGCCCCCAAAATCAACGTATGGCCCGTTCCAGACAATAACGACTACATTTTCTACTATTGGCGTATGCGGCGTATAGAAGACGCAGGGACGGGTGTGAACACCGCTGACATGAACTTTAGGTTCTTTCCGTGTCTGGTAGCGGGGCTTGCCTACTACATTGCCATGAAAGATCCAGAGCTTATGGCGCGAGTCCCTATGCTAAAAGACGCCTACGAAGAGCAGTTTGCGTTGGCAGCGGGAGAGGATAGAGAGAAGACATCCGCACGCTTCGTACCCCGTATTGGTAGAGCGTAACAATGTCGAATCGTTTTGCATCAGCACAAAAAGCTATTGCCGAATGTGATATTTGCGGATTTCAGTATAAGCTACGAGAGCTGAAGAATTTAGTACGTAAGGGTATAGATACAAACATAAAGGCTTGCCCAGAATGCTGGAATCCAGACCAACCGCAACTAAAGTTGGGTGAGACTCCAGTAGATGATCCGCAGGCTATTAGAGACCCAAGACCTGACAGAAGTTTGGGAGAAGCTGGGGCGAATAGCAGTAGACAGATACAGTGGGGTTGGAACCCCGTAGGTGTGGGGGATGACCCCTATAATCTTACTCCTAACGACTTAGTAGCAACGGGTCAGGTAGGAACAGTAACAGTAACCACAACTTAGAGTCGTGATATGAAAGCACCAAAAGTAGTTAAGACAGTAGGTTGGCCTACACCAGTAGAAGTCAAAGACGCTCCTAAACCTGACATGAAAGGTGTTAAGACCACCGGCATCAAGGTACGTGGCGTGGGCGCTGCAACGAAAGGTACGATGGCCCGTGGCCCTATGGCATAAGATATGAACTACACCGAGCTAAAAACAAATGTTGAGGACATCTGCGAGCTTTCGTTTACAGATGCCCAGCTCGCTATGTTCACGGAACAGGCAGAGCAGAAGATATATAATGCTGTGCAGATACCCGCGCTACGTAAAAATGTTACTGGTAGCATGGCGGCTAGTAATGTGTACCTGTCTGTCCCTAGTGACTTCTTGTACGTTTATAGCTTGGCGGTCATAGATGGTAGTGGTAACTACACCTTCTTGCTAAGTAAAGACGTTAATTTTATACGTGAGGCGTACCCAACAGCTACAGCTACCGGACTACCTAAGCACTACGCCATATTTAACGATGATGCGTTTATTCTCGGGCCTACGCCCGACGCTGCATATAGCACGGAGTTACATTACGGATACTACCCTGAGTCCATTGTTACAGCGGGAACTACATGGCTGGGGGATGAATTCGATTCCGCTTTGCTTAATGGTACTTTGGTAGAGGCTATACGCTTTATGAAAGGTGAGCCTGATATGATTGCGCTATATGAGAAGATGTATATATCCGCCATGTCACTGCTCAAGGTACTAGGCGATGGTAAATTACGCTCTGACACGTACAGGTCAGGTCAACCCACACTTCCGGTGACATAAAAATATGTTGATTGAAGCGCCACAAATGGAAATAGGAAATATAATCGTCACTACCACGGCAGATGGTGGACACGATCCTGCGTTCTGGGCACAATCTGCGGCAGACCGTATCGTAAGCGTAGGTAGCAGTTGCCACCCTGCAATAGCGCAGCAAGCGCAAGCATTTAAGGAGGCAGTTAGGGCTACGGCGCTACACTGCATACAAGAGGCAATTAAAAGTGATAGAACCACTTTGATTGCTGAATTTGAACGTCAAGGCCATAAGGACATGGCAGACATAATTAGGAGTCTATAATGGCTATTACGACTGCAATGTGTACGTCTTTCAAGCAAGAGCTTATGGAAGCTAAGCACAATTTTCTGGCTAGTGGTGGCAACACCTTTAACTTGGCGCTGTATACCAGTTCAGCTACATTGGGTGCTAGTACAACGGCGTATAGTGCTACAAACGAAGTGTCTGGAACGGGATATACCGCTAAAGGTGCAGCTTTGACGAATGTGAACCCAACAACAAGCGGCACTACTGCTTTTACGGACTTCGCTGATCTTACGTTTAGTTCAAGCAGCATCACCGCAAGAGGCGCACTTATTTTTAATGACACCGCGTCAGGCGACCCTGCTGTATGTGCGTTAGATTTTGGTGGCGATAAAACATCTAGTTCAGGTGACTTTACGATTCAGTTCCCAACAGCGGATGCATCTAACGCGATTATCCGTATATCCGCATAACGGATAGTTCATGGCTAACATCAACGGCTGGGGCCGTGGTGGTTGGGGCGAAGGCGCGTGGGGATCTCCCCTACCTGTCGAAGTCACAGGCACCGCAGGAACGGGTGCAATTGGCTCCGTCACAGTTGTTGAGGGGGCTGGCGTTGCCGTATCTGTTACCGGCGTATCTGCTACAGGTGCTGTCGGCACAGTCACTGTTAGCACGGATGCAAATGCCTCTGTAACAGGCGTTGCCGGTACAGGCTCTGCTGGTTCAGTTTCTGTTGTTGAAGGCACTGGAGTTGATGTCTCTATTACAGGGGTATCTGCTACAGGTGCTATTGGCACTGTAAATGTCGATCTAGGTATAACTGTACTGCCCACAGGTGTTACAAGCACTGGTGCGGTAGGTACAGTCACTGTTAGTGCAGATGCCAATGTTTCTGTCACAGGTGTAGATGGAACAGGTGCTGTTGGCACTGTTGATGTTGATCCAGATGCCGTAGTCACAGGTGTTTCCGCAACAGGCGCGATTGGCTCAGTTACTGTTGTTGGTGTAGCTAATGTTTCTCCCACGGGTGTTTCAGGCACGGGGGCAGTAGGTTCAGTAGCCGTTGTCGAAGGCTCTGGGATTGATGTTTCTGTCACAGGCGTATCTGGAACAGGCGTTGTTGGTTCAGTTACGGTTGCACTTGCCCCAACTATTACACTTACAGGTGTTTCTGCAACAGGCGCTATTGGCTCAGTAACTGTTGTTGAAGGGTCTGGTACATCGTTCGCAGTCACCGGAGTCTCTGGTACTGGCGCTGTCGGTGTTGTTGACGTTGATCCAGACGCCGTAGTTACAGGTGTTTCTGCAACAGGTGCCATTGGTTCAGTCAGCGTTGTCGAAGGCTCTGGCACATCATTTTCTGTTACAGGCGTTGAGGGAACAGGGGCTGTTGGTTCGGTCATTGTTGGTACAGATGCCAATGTATCTGTCACTGGCGTTGAAGCTACCGGCGGCATTGGTTCAGTCACCGTTGTTGAGGGAACGGGTGTTACCGTTTCTATCACAGGTGTTTCCGCAACAGGTGCTGTTGGCTCAGTAACTGTAGCAGGGGATGCAGATGTCGGCGTTACAGGTGTTACAGGCACTGGTGCTGTTGGCTCAGTTACTGTTGTTGAAGGCTCTGGGGTTGATGTTTCTGTTACAGGTGTAGACGGAACAGGTGCGATTGGCACTGTTGACGTTGATCCCGATGCAGTAGTCACCGGAGTTGTAGGTACTGGCGCAGTAGGTTCGGTCACTGTTAGTACAGATGCCAATGTTTCAGTCACTGGCGTTGAAGGCACGGCTGATGTTGGAACGGTTACAGCAAGTGCAAATGCAGATGTATCTGTCACAGGTGTTGCTGCTACTGGGGCCATTGGGACGGTCACTTTTGATGCAGACGCGAATGTACCTGTCACGGGCGTTGCTGGTACTTCGTCTGTCGGAACGGTTACGGTTGAAACGGCAGGCAACACAACAGTTTCTGTTACGGGCGTCTCAGGCGCTGGAGAGGTGGGCACAGCTACCGTTGCCGCAGCAGCTAATGCGGCTGTCACGGGTGTTCAAGGAACGGGTGAAGTCGGTGATATAACCGTATCTTTCGATATAACTGCATCTCCAACGGGAGTTTCGGGTACTGGGGCTGTTGGGGTTGTCGATGTTGACCCAGATGCAGTAGTCACCGGAGTTGTAGGTACTGGCGCAGTAGGTTCTGTCACTGTAATTGGTGTAGCCAATGTTAGTGCTACCGGCGTTGCTGGCACTGGGGAAGTCGGAACTGTTTCGGTAGAACAAGGAATAGTTGTTCCCGTAACAGGAGTTGCTGGCACAGGTGCTGCTGGCTCAGTCACTGTCGCGTTTGGTACAACAGCTTCTCCAACAGGGGTTTCAGCTACAGGTGAAGTTGGTAATGTAACCTTCATTGGAGGCGTAACCGTTGTACCGACAGGAGTTTCGGCAACGGGCGAAATAGGGTATTTTAATATTTGGGGTATTGTAGATGACTCACAAACGCCAAATTGGAGTAGTATAAACGACAGTCAGACCCCCGGATGGGTTGAAGTGTCAGATAGTCAAACCCCTAACTGGGATGAGGTAGCTTAGAGATGGCAACTTACGTTAACGATCTTAGATTAAAAGAAATTTCAACAGGCGATGAGTCAGGAACGTGGGGCACAAGCACAAACACCAACCTAGAATTGATTGGTGAAGCCCTTGGATACGCGACTGAACAGTCTTTTGGTTCGGATGCAGACGCTACTACTACTGTTGCTGACGGTGTTTCTGATCCTGCTCGCGCTATGTATTTCAAGGTTACCTCCGCAGGCAACTTGACAGCTACTAGAACGCTGACCATCGCACCTAACACTGTTTCTCGCGTTATGTTCATCGAGAACGCAACCTCTGGTTCGCAGTCTATTGCGATCAGCCAAGGCTCTGGCGCGAATGTAACGATTGCGACGGGCAAAACTGCGATTGTTTATTTGGATGGCGCAGGCTCTGGCGCTGCGGTAGTTGACGCTATGGCTGGGGTTGATCCCGGTGTGACGGATACGCTGGCGGAAGTTTTGACTGCGGGAAATACGACCACTACCAATCAAAAGATTCAGTTCCGCGATTCTGCGATCTATATAAATTCAAGTGCAGACGGACAGCTTGATATCGTTGCTGACACTGAAGTTCAGATTGCCGCCACGACTGTCGATATTAACGGCAATGTAGATATTTCAGGCACTACTGTGTCCGCAGGGAAGATTACCGCAGACGCTGGTATAGACATCGACAACATCAATATTGATGGAACTACAATTGCCCTTAGCTCTGGTTCTTTAACAGTTTCATCAGCCGACGATTTTATCGTTGATGCAGAAGGTGATATCAACCTTGATGCAAATGGCGGGGATATACGATTCAAGGACAATGGAACAACCATTGGTGAGTTTACGCAGACCTCTAACAATTTTGTAATTAAGTCTGCGATCTCGAACCAAGACCTTCTATTCAAAGGAAACGATAACGGGTCAGAAATCACCGCCCTTAGTTTTGATATGTCAGAAGCAGGCGCAGCTACATTTAATGCAGGCATCGACGTAACGGGCACTGTGACGGCTGATGGTTTGACTGTCGAAAAAACATCAAGTGGTGCTAATGTTTCTGTCGCGTCTTTGCAAAACGATGGTTCTGGTGCCAACACGAAAGCAGATTTAGATTTTCATGCCGCAAATACTAAGTATGCAACGATCTCAGGCGGTTATGGCGCTTCAGCTCCAGAGCTTGATATTAAAGTCGGTAATGCGCCGAGCATAATAGCTAAGTTTACCGAAACCGGCGTCGGTATTGGTACTACCAGCCCCGGAAATTTTCAATTAAACATAAACGGTTCTGGCGACGGTGGAAGACAGTTAAAAGTTGAAGGCCCAAGCAATAATGGTCTTATGCGTTTCAGCAACTCTGAAAGCCAAGACTATTCAATAGGCATCAATAGCACTTCCTTTATCATCTATGACGATACAGCGGACAGTTATCGTATGGTGGTGGACTCGTCAGGCAGGGTCGGTATTGGTGCGACCAGCCCGTCTGTAGCGTTAGACGTACAAGCCGCCTCTGGAGCAAGTCGTATAAATGTTGGAACAGGAAGTGTAGCTGGCGACCACGGCGTAAACGTCGTAAGTGGTGGAGCGAATAACGACTATGGCGTTTTCTTCAACGGAAGCATGGCATTAGGTAGTAATACAACTACTGGAACACAATTAAAAATTGGGTCAAATGGCTCTGAAACAACTTTTCAAACTCTGACTTTTCACACAAATGCCGGTGAGCGTATGCGTATCGACTCGTCAGGCGATGTTAATATTGGCACTACAAGCGCCTATGGCACGAATGTATTAAACGTAAACGGTGGTGTTGCTATTGACGGTCGCAATGCTTCTACTCCGGGCCTTTGTGAAAAAGGCGATGTAGATACAGGTATTTTTTGGCCTGCGGCTAACTCGCTCTCTGTTACAACTGGCGGCACAGAACGTTTCAATATTGATTCATCAGGCAACGCTACCGTTAAAGCGGCAGGCGAGCTACGCATTCGTGACGATGGCACCTTCATAAAAGAAGACCAAGGCTTGCAAATTGGTAACACAAGTGGCACTGGCACGACGAGACCTATACGTTTCTTCACTGAAAGTGCAGAGCGTATGCGTGTTGATTCGTCAGGCAAGGTCGGCATTGGTACAGGTGGCGATACCCCAACGGCTTTATTGGAGGTAGAGGCAGCATCAAATCCTGAAATCTCAATCGCTTCATCAGGGGGTGCTACCAGCAACTTCTTGAACTTCAAAGCAATCAGTCACTCTCAACAAATTCAAACCCAGTTAAAGACCGTTGATAATGGAGATTTTACATCAGACTTAGCGTTTCTGTTTAAAGCAAGTGGAACAAGCGGGGCGCTGGGAGAGAAGGCTCGTCTAACGGCTGATGGCAACTTGCTGGTGGGGACTTCTTCTGACACTAACACTGGAAAAGTTAGAATCCAAGGAGCAACTTCTTCTGGTGGTGACAGCACTGTACTCACGCTACATCAGGGCAACTTTGCCAATGGTGGTGCTTCACTAATCAAGATAGGCACAGAGTCCGGTAATTTTGCAAAGTCTGCTATAGGCTTCAAAAGGACTGATGACTATGACCGTGGTGCTATCATTTTCTGTCAAGAAAACACTGGCGACCAATCAGACGTTGACTCAAGTGATGAAGTAATGCGTATCGACCAAACAGGTAAGGTAGGTATTGGCGTGACTTCAATGTCCCACCCTCTGGTGATTCAAAATGCAACGCCAATCATTCAGCTAATAGACAGTAACGCTACAACTCGTGTTGCAAACATTGGCGGTGAGAATGGCAACGTCACCATTGACATTGACCCTAATCAAGCAGAAGGCACGAGCTACTTCAGCGTTGACATTGATAACACAGAGCGTATGCGTATTGACTCGTCAGGTCAACTGCTCATAGGTTGCACAGGTCAAACTGGAGATGCGCCAAACTCAGATGGGTTTCTTTTCCAGCAAATTGGTAATGTGAAAATAAGGGTTAACTCTGATGGACAGGCGTGTCAGCAATACTATAGCCCCACCGGAGGCACGAGCAGCCCTGTAGGAAGTATCACTGTCAACGCTTCCTCTACAGCATTTAACACATCATCAGACCAACGTCTCAAAGAAAACATCGTAGACGCACCGTCTGCTTCTGATGACATTGACGCTATCCAAGTCAGATCATTTGACTGGAAAGTTGACGGGTCACACCAGAAGTACGGCATGGTTGCTCAAGAGCTACAGACTGTTGCACCTGAAGCAGTCACTGGAGACTCTGACTCAGATGAAATGATGGGCGTAGACTACTCAAAGTTAGTACCAATGCTTGTTAAAGAAATTCAATCACTACGCGCTCGCGTACAACAACTGGAGAACGACTAATGTCCGCAACCTTTGAATGGGTCATATCGACCCTTGAACGTGATCTACTTCCCGAAAACATGAACGGCGCTGTGATCGTCGCTCACTGGCGTTGCAATGCCTCGCAGACACAAGGCTCTGGTGATGATGCCGTGACTTACACCGCGACAAGCTACGGCACAGAAGGCTTTACGCCTGATCCTTCGGCTTCCGACTATATCCCATACGCCGATTTAACCGAGGCAGATGTGCTTGGTTGGTGCTGGGCTGGCGGCGTTGACAAAGATGCTATTCAAACGTCTTTGCAAGCAAACATCGACGGGCAAATCACGCCAACAACCGCTGATGGAGTGCCTTGGTAATGAGTGAAGAGCAAACAATCGTCATTAACGACGAAGAACATAACGTGTCTGAGTTGACTGTTGAAACCCAGATGCACGTTGCCCGTGTCGCTGAGATTCGCCAAGAAATCGCACGTCTGCAAATGCAGATTAACGAGCGTCAGGTTGTGTTGAATGCTTACGGCGAAGCTATCGTCAATGCAGTGAAACCTGCTGAAGACGAAGAGCCAGAAGCGGAAGTGGTGCAGTAGACTATGGACGTGGGTTCGGTAACCGGATCTGCTCAAGTAAGTTGGAAGCAGATCGCTGTTGAAAAGCAAGAGCGTCTGCGTACAGGCGCAGAAGGCGAACCCGTGAAAGAGATGGTGGAGACAGTAATGCCTACCTTGTATACCCAGAAAGGTAACAAGATTGAGGCTACAGCACTTGCTCCAACACAAAGGGTAGATATCTCAGTCTAAGAAGAAAGGAGCTAAGTAGTCATGGATTTACTTACAATAATCAATACGGTTACAACGATTGTCACTATCGCATCGTTGATTGCTGCAAGCACCCCGACACCCAAAGATGATGAGTGGATCGCAAAGCTGTATAGCTTCATTGATTTGCTTGCCATCAACATAGGTAAGGCTAAAGACAAGTGACACCCACTGAAAAAGCTATAGCAAAGATTGAAGCGCATGAGAAAGAGTGCGCTATACGCTACCAAGGCATTGAGCAGCGCCTCCAAGACGGGAGTAAGCGGTTTGATCGCCTTGAGCTAATGATTTGGGGCGTATATGTCACGGTGGTTGTTGCAGTAGCTTTACCGCAGTTTATGGCCTAACCATGATTGGTGAAATCGCGGCTATCGTGGCTGGCGTAAACGCTGCTACCAGTGCGATAAAACAGGTCGCTGAGACCACCAACGACATCTCCAGTATTTCCAGTTTCTTATCGACTCTCGGCGGTGCCGAAGTTGAGCTTCAACGTGCCCAGAATGAGGGTAAGCTATCAGAAGCTGATGCTGTAAAAGCCGCTTTAGCAAAGAAACAGATCCAAGAGACCATGCGTGAGATCAAGGACATGTTCACCGTCTCCGGGAACGGGGATCTGTACCAAGAAGCGATGACCGCTATGGCTGAAGCTCGAAAAGCTAAACAAACCGAGCTAGCAAGAAAGGCTGCTGCCAAGAAGAAGTTTTGGAAAGATGTCAGAGAGATAGGGGCGGTTCTAGCGGTTCTGATTATCCTTCTTCCCTTGACTTTGGCTGTTCTGCTGGCGTGGTTAACAGCGTGATTAGGAAATAATATATTATGAGTATCGTCGCATCGTTAGTAGGGCCAGTTACAGGGCTGTTGGACAAGTTCATAGAGGACAAGGATCAAAAGAACGCCTTGGCTCATGAGATTGCCACGATGTCCGAGAAACACGCTCACGAGGCGCTAAAGGGCCAGCTTGAAATCAACAAAATGGAAGCTGCACATAAGTCGTTATTTGTTGCTGGGTGGAGACCTTGCATCGGCTGGATATGCGCTCTTGGCCTGCTGTACAACACCATAATTGCCAACATCCTTGGTATTTGGTTCGCAGTGCCAGAAGTAGATACAACGCTGCTTGTGCCCGTTATGATGGGGATGTTGGGCTTGGGCGCTATGCGCTCCTACGAAAAGGTTAACTCTGTCGCACGGGAGAAGTAATGGGCGAGCTAATTGAAATGGTTAAGCGCCATGAAGGCGTCAAATCCCATGTTTACAAATGTACTCAGGGCTTTGAAACCATAGGCGTAGGCCGAAATATATCCGAGTCTGGGCTGGGTTTGTCGCCGGATGAGATTGATTACTTATTAAGTAACGACTTAGAGCGTTGCCACCAAGAGTTGCAGGATGCGTATTATTGGTACGGTGGGCTAAACCAAGCTAGACGAGACGCGATGGTCGATATGTGTTTCAATCTAGGTATTACGCGGCTGCGTGGGTTTGTTAACGCTCTGGAAGCTATGTCTCGTGAGCAGTTTGACATCGCCGCTGATGAGTTTATGGACAGCCGTTGGGCCAAACAAGTCGGTAACCGTGCCGTAGAGGTAACTGAAATGATCCGTACAGGTGAGTATAGATAATGCCGCTGCGTAAGTTGCTATTCCGTCCCGGAGTCAACCGTGAAACTACTCGTTATGCGGCTGAAGAGGGTTGGTATGACTGCGATAAAGTCAGATTTCGCGGAGGTTTACCGGAAAAAATTGGCGGTTGGCAGGTTATATCCCTCAACACCTTTCTTGGCGTTTGTAGATCGTTATTTGGTTGGGTTACGTTAAACAACCAGAACCTGTTAGGTGTAGGTACCAATCTAAAGTTTTACGTTGAAAAAGGTGGGGCGTACTTCGACGTAACACCTGAACGCACTCCATCTGGCGTATCGCTTACAGATCCGTTCACCACTGTAAGTGGCTCTACCACGGTAACTGTGACTGATGCGGCTGGTGGGTATATAAACGGCGATTTTGTTACGTTTAGCGGTGCCTCTGCTGTAGGAGGACTTACGTTAAATGGTGAGTTCCAAATAACCTACTCTACTGGTAATACCTACACTATCGAAGCATCTTCCGCAGCTTCATCATCCGCTACTGGTGGCGGCTCTGTAACGGCAATATACCAAATAAATGTTGGCCCGGAGTTCGCTGTGCCATTAGTAGGTTGGGGTGCCGGTGCTTGGAATGCAGGTACTTGGGGTAACGGAGCTATTTCTAGTGATAGCTTACGCCTCTGGAGCCAATCTAACTTTGGCGAAGATTTAATTTTTGGCCCTCGTGGGGGCAGAGTATATTTCTGGGATGCGTCTCCTACTGACGCATTGACAACCCCTGCGGTAGATCTTTCCACTAGACTTGGGGCGTCCAATGTCCCCGTTATACAAAATTTTATCCTAGTATCTGACGTGAGCCGATTTGTGTTCTGTTTTGGTACTAACACGTTAGGTACAACCGCTTTAGATCCGATGCTAATTCGGTGGTCAGACCAAGAAGACGCGCTAAACTGGACACCCGCTGCAACTAATCAAGCTGGTGATATACGGCTGTCTAATGGGTCTGGGATCGTAACAGCTATACAATCGCGCCAAGAAATACTGGTATGGACTGATTCCGCCCTATACGCATTACAGTATGTTGGGGGCACGATAGTTTGGGGTACGCAGTTACTCGGCTCTAATATCTCAATAGCGTCTACCCGTGCGGTAGCATATTCTGATGGCGTCTCTTATTGGATGGGTAGAGATTCCTTCTACCGTTACGATGGTGGCGTTAGCGTACTGCGATGTGATCTAAAACGGCATGTGTTCAATGATTTTAACTTTGAGCAGTCACAGCAGGCTTTCGCTGCAACAAACGAAGGTTTTGGTGAGATCTGGTGGTTCTACTGCTCCGCTAATTCTACGGCTGTAGATAAGTATGTGGTTTACAATCACGAACAAGATATTTGGTATTTCGGCACTATGGGGCGTAGTGCGTGGCTCGATTCGGGATTGCGTGAACACCCTATGGCTGCTACTTACACGAACAGGTTGGTTAACCACGAGCAAGGTGTAGACAGTAATGAGGCTGGGGCTAATGAAGCTATAAATGCGTATATAACGTCCGCCGAATTCGATATTGACGATGGAGATAGGTTTTCATTCATACGCCGAGTGCTGCCGGATATAACCTTCGACGGGTCTACAGCAGATAGCCCTAACGCTACTATGGAGTTACTACCTCTACAGTCATCTGGTTCTGGGTACAATAACCCGTTGTCAGAAGGTGGGAGTAGTACCGGCGCTGTAACTCGTTCCGCCTCTGTGCCGATTGAGGTATACACGTCACAAATAAATACTCGTGTGCGCGGTAGGCAGTTATCTATAAAGGTGCAGTCTGGTGATGTGGGCGTGACTTGGCAGTTAGGTACACCCCGTATAGATATACGTCCCGATGGTAGGCGGTAATGACTGTCGATATAGATTTTGTAGCCCCCAGACTACCGACGCCCCCACAAGGGTACGATCAACAGGCGTTTGAGCAGTTTAACAACGTACTGCGTATATACTTTAACCAGTTAGACCAAGCACTGAGAAACGCTATGGCAGTTCAAGAACCGTATGAGTTACAAGTATCTAAAGGACAAGTTGTGGGGGCTTCTTCTTTGTATAAGTTTGGGTACAACCCAGATATAAATGGTACTGAAGAAACAATATGGTCGCAGGGAGGTGATGTAGTATGGCCTGCCGCAGCGTTTACGGCGTTTATTAGTAGCTCTAGCACCGCAGATACTAACGCTGGTACAGGCGCACAAACCGTTACTGTAGAGGGTTTAGACGAAAATTACGTCGCTCAAAGCGTTACTGTAAACATGAATGGGCAGACACAGGTGCAGATTGGCGATGCGTCAGGATGGATACGCATTAATCGCGCTTTCGTTGCTACTGCGGGGTCAGGGGGCACTGCTGCGGGTACTGTCTATATCGCAGCTACTGGAGTGTCTTCTGGTGTACCTACAGGCACTGTTTATGCGAGCATCACCGACGGTAACCAGACGCAGATGGCGGTTTATACCGTACCCGCTTCTCATACGTTATACCTAGATGACCTTATATTTACCGCTGCTATATCGCAGGCTAATAACTACGCTACCGTTAAACTTAGTACCAGAGACTTTGGGTCGAATGTATTTAGGACTAAGTTCATCAATGTATTGCAGAGTAATGAGCTAATCATAGATTTTGAGTTTCCTCTGGCTATACCAGAAAAGACGGATATAGAGTGCCGTGCTGTAACCAGTAATACCAACAACCAAATCGGCGCGTCATTCCAAGGCGTTTTGATAACTAACTAGGTGCAGCGATGATAGGTAGTTTTGGTGGTTTTGGTGGTATGGGTCTGGGGGCATTTAGCAACTTCACCCTGCCTTCCGAAGAAGAAATACAAGCACGTCTAAAAGCCTCTGGTATACAAGGCTATGGCCCTCCTACTTCTGTTGTAGCGCCCATACCTACAACACCACCCCCTGCATCACCTATTGTGACTCCTATAAAGTACGATCACGTAGGTCGCCCAAGTGTTACTAAGGTATCCACTCCTAAGCCTACGCCTGTACCCCCTGCCTTCGGCTTCACAACGCCCAAAACGTCTAGTCGATTTGAAGAAGAGGCAGTGGCTGCTAGAAGAGATGCTTTGGCTAGGCAGGAAGCTCAACGTAAGGCAGCGGAAAAAGCAGCGGCAGATGCAGCAGCGCGTAAAGCAGCTCAAGCGGAAGCGGCTGCTAGAAAAGCTAGACAGGAAGCAGAACGTAAAGCCGCAGAAGAAGCCGCAAAGAAACGGGTTGCACCTAAACCAACGCCTGTAACACCTCCAAATAGAGTGGGTCAGCCTGTAGGTATGGGGGAGTTCATACCCGAACCAACGCCTGTAACACCCGTAACACCTATCCCTGCCCCCTCTACGGCAGACCCAGTGATAGCTGCCGACGCCCTAAAAAACATGCGAGCCATGACTAAGAACATGACTCCAGAACAGCTACGCAAAATATCAACATATGCGCCGGAGTTGGCTGAACAGCTAAGAGGGCCAACAACACCTAAGAGTGCCATTCAGTCGTACAAAGACACGCTACTAGGTGCTGCTAGCAGGAATGTGTATGACATTATAGACGATGTAGATGAAGTAGATGATTTCTACGATATGGCGTTCAAGGGTAGTGTATTAGAGCCGTTAAAGTCTAAAGAGCCAGAGCAGAAGGAGGCTAGACCCGATGGCAAAGCCCGAGGAGATCAGTATTTGTCGGGCAAACGTGGTGATGTGTTTGCATTTACTCCTGACGAATATATATCTGAGGTAGGTGCCCCCGAGTATTTGAAAGGCTTAAAGAGCGGCGTTGGTGCAGACAAGGATGTGATTCGATCTGCTTATGCCTCTATCGCTAATACGGGCGGTGCAGATACTGCGGCAGCATTAAGCAGCTATTACGGGTTTGATGTTGCACCTAGCGGTGCGGCACCAGATATTAAGAACTTTGGCGGTAACTACGAAGAGCATACAAACGCTTCACAAGAACAGATTTCCGAATTTCAGTCACTTATCAAGCCTGTGCTGGCAGAGACTATACCCTACCTACAAGCCACTGAAGGGTTAGATTATCAAGACGCATTGCTAGAAGCGTACAAACGCGACCCCATGATCCAGTCTATGTACGCCAAGTACGGTGTGCAGCCAGTACGTCAGACAAAAGACGGATCTACTTACCTGTATGACCCTATGACTTTCGGTGAAATACGCACCAAAGAAGTCAAAGACAGCTCTGTTAAAGACGCGCTCAAAGTAGCTGCTATCGTGGGTTTATCTCTTGTTGGTGGTGGAGCACTGGCTGGTACGGCTGCATTTGGTGGTGGTACGTCTGCGGCTGGCTCTGCATTGGCTTATGGCACAACATCAGCCGGTATTACCGCAGCTACAGGCGGAGACACTAACGACATCTTAAAATCCTTTGCTCTTGGTGGTGTAGGGGGATTCGCTAAAGGACTTAATGCGGCGGCAGAAGCAAGTAAAGCCAGTTTAGCTACTGCCGTGCTTGAAGCTGGTGGTGGGGGTGCAAGTCCGGCACTAATAGAAGCCGCAAATGCTGCCGCAAAAACTGCCGATACGTTTGGTAAGGTAGTGCAAGGAGCTAAGTTTGTAGACGCTGCTATAGATGGGGACTTAGCAGGTGCTGCGGTTGCTGCGTTCGGCCCTAAATTTACCAAGACAGCGATGGACAAAGTTGGTTTAGATGAGGAGTTTTTAGATGGGTATAACATCAATCAAGATGATGCCGTTGCAGGACTTGTTAAAACTCAGCTTGAGCTAACAAAGGGTACCGATTTTGGCGATGCTATAGCCAGAGGCTTTGGTGAATACATCATGGAAGGTGGTGCATTAGCGCCTAGCAACGTAAAAACACCCGAGTTCATCAAAATGATAGGCGATGCAATCAAGGAAGCTGGTAGTGGGATTGACGATGCGCTTTTACAACCTGTTAAGGGTTTTGTAGAAGGTACCGTTGAGGTACTAGGTGATGTGGCAGAGCCTGTGGTGGACGTAATCGAAGACGTAGCAGGCGCAGTAGTAGATAAAGCACCGCTTATAGAAGATGCAGCAAGGGCTACAGGTTCAGCAATAGAGGACGTTGTTAAGCCGATAGTAGATCCGATAATTGATGCTGCACCTGCTGTAGAAGACGCAATCAAAGAAGCAGGTCGTACTGTAGATGATGTAATCATAGAACCAGTAAAGGACATAGTAGAAGAGGTTGTAGAATCTATACCTGATGTCGATGTTGACCTACCTGATGTCGATGTTGACCTACCTGATGTCGATGTTGACCTACCTGATGTCGATGTTGGGCTGCCCACATCTACGCCCACATCTACGCCCGTAACCATGCCCTCATATGCCTATACCCCCGGCATAATCGAAGAACGTGGGGCCGAACTGTTTGACCTTGGCGAACAGCGAGGAAGAGAAGTAGACCCTGTAACCGCTTACTTAGCCAGCATCACGGGTAGTGGTATGGCAAATGGTGGTGTAGTCAGAAGTTCTTATGGTAATCTTGACGAGCTGCTACGTATAGTTGGAGGCAAGTGATGAGTTTAGATTTTGGTATGTTGGACGATCTATTAAGAACATCCGGCCCCTCTATGTCTGGCCCAGCCGATGCTGGATTTGACTACAGCATTTTCGATAACTACGGCACAGACGATGACCCCCTGTATGGGTTTGACTTAGATGATTTGTTACGAACTTCTAGCTCTTCTGAAGAAGACGATTTGTTGGAGCTTTTTGGCTTCGGTGAAGACGAGAGATCTAATGCTGACATACTCGACTTTCTTGCGGGTGCAAAAGAAAACGACTACAACCCTACATTTATGGACAGGGTAGGTGGTGCTCTAAGTCAGTTCTTCCCAGAAAGAAAAGGGTCTGGTGGTGCTGGTGGGTTACTTGAGCTATTAGGCCCATTAGCTCTAACCAGTTTCCTCAAAGACCGTGGTGTGTTTAAGCCTGATATAGCACCTGTGGGGTACCAAGGTAAAATACCTGAGTACACCGCTATACGAGAACAAGTTACAGGTAGAGACGATACAGACCGTCGCCCCGGCAGTAGTGGTAGACGTTATTTCTCTGACACCATATACGCCAAGAAGCCTGAAGGCCAAGAACCTATGACTGTAGAAGAAGCTCGTGCTAAAGCTAAAGCACAAGCAAGTGGGTTTGCCAATGGTGGTCGCGTGCTAGAAGATGGCGGCTATCTACAAGGTGATTCGGACGGGCAAGCAGACCTAGTTCCCGGTGATATAGATGGTGTACAAGAAGCACGTTTGAGCCACGGTGAGTATGTGCTGCCTGCCGATTTAGTCGCTATACTAGGCAACGGTAATTCTGATGCAGGTGCCGCAGCACTGGATGATTTTATGTCCACAGTACGTAAGAAAGCCACTGGCACGCCGAAACAACAGAAAAACATCGACGCAGATCAAGTGCTTGCGATGTTATCTAAGAGGATGTCGTAGACCATGACTGATCCAGTAGTAGACCCCAATAGCCCTGTAGGGCAATCATCCGGCAGTACGCAGGGATTGTCCGAGTTTGCTGGCCCATATGTCACCGAAATGCTTGGTAAAGCACAAGCACTTGCTGATACACCTTATCAAGCCTACGGTGGCCCACTTACTGCTGGCGCTAGCGATCTACAAACACAGGCTTTCGCGGGCTATGCAGGATTAGATCCCAGCCAGCAAACTGGCATAGCTTCTTTCGATGGTGACATGACCGCTGGTGGTACGTTTGGTTTTGGTAGTGCCGCAGGGCAAGGTTACGAAGCAGGGTATACACCCGGTTCTTATGATCTGTCTGATATGCAGCAAGGTGCGTTCCAAAACACATACGACCCTACATCATTTACAGCGAGCACTGCACAGCAGTACATGAACCCCTACCTGCAAGCTGCATTAGATCCACAACTACGTGAGGCACGCCGCCAAGCGGACATTAGCCGTGTAGCTGATGCGGGAAGGTTGACCCGTGCCGGTGCTTTTGGCGGCTCACGCCAAGCAATTATGGAAGCAGAGGGTGGTCGTAATTTAAGTCAACAACTTGCCGATATTACCGGCAGGGGTTACTCCGAGGCTTTTGGGCAAGCACAACAGCAGTTCAATACCGAGCAGCAACGTGCAATGGCTAACCGCGATGCGCTCATGGCGCAGTTCAATGAAGAAGAACGTATGCGCCAGCGTATCGCTGAAGTCGGCGTAGACCAGTTTAATAGAGAAGAAGAAGCGCGAAGACAAGCGGAAGATGCTCGTCGTGGGCAGTTCAATATAGAAGCTGGGCGACTCTCCGAGTTCGATGAACGCCGTAGATTACAGGCAAACGAAGAAGCCCGACGAGAGATACAACGCCAAGAGCGAGAACGTGAACAGTTCAACGAAGAAGAACGCCGCAGAATCGCAGCAGAAGAAGCAGACCGTCGATACGGTTTAAGCGCACTGCGTGATATGAGCACTGCTGGGGCCACTCAACGGGGTATTGAGCAAGAAGGTATTACAGCCGATTATTTGCAGTACCAGCAAGAACAACAATACCCGTACGAACAGTTACAGTTTATGCAGTCTATGCTGCAAGGCTTACCAATCACTGCCACATCTCGTCAGTTTGTTGAACCCGGAGGGTTTCAAGAACTATCTGGTGGTTTAGCAGGGCTTCTCGCACTACTACAATCGTAAACTGCTTAGAGCGGTACTTAATTATGTTGAACAATCCCATTAGTCAGATTGAACGTACAAAAGACGCCTATGTAGGTAACATGCAAGGGCTTCAGAAACGTGCCAATGTCACCAAAGAACTGGTCGATTTGATTGCCATGCAGCAGCTCAAGAAAGATCTTGATGCAGTAAAGCGCAACCAAGCTATGCAAGCGCAAGGTAACCCCGCAACTATCAAAGACCAAATGCAACAAGGTCTTATGGGTGAGTATCGCCAACAAGCTGCCAAAGAGATGGGTGTAGGTTTAAGTGAAGCAAGCACCATAGCTCGCGCACAACAGGGTATGCCTCAAGGTGGCCCACAACAGCAAATGGGGCAACGTCCCCAGATGCCACAAGGTATGCCACGAGCTGGCGCACAGCAAATGGCGCAGGGCGTTATGAGCCAAGCACAGCCAGTCAAGTTAGCTGGTGGCGGTATTGTTGCATTTGATAATGGGTCAGAAGGTAAAGGGCCGGTAGAAGTACCTGAAGGGTTAAGCACAGACGCGCTAGCTGATTTCCTACGAAGCACCATCCAAGGGAAAGGACTTTCCGCTATGGAGCAGGGCAGAGAGTTCAAACGCTTGATGGCAGAACAAGGCTTCGACCCGTTAGGTAGGCCAATTATTGAAGAAGAACCAGTTTCAAAAGGTACGGTACGTAGAAGGGCAAGAGCGCCAATACCTGCGGAAGAACCCGAACAAGGGGGATTAGCTAGCATAGCATCTGCTACTGCCCCAACACGAGGTACGACTGTTACCCGCCCAGCCGAACTAACAAATGAACAGTACGCGGAGCAACAAAGAAGGGGCACAGCAGGGATCATTGACGCAGCTAATAGGCGTAAAAAAGAAGAGTATGAATCTAGCCTACAAGGGCAGTTAGACGCAGTAAAAAGTAGCGGCATAATGTCCGGTGTAACTCCTTACCAGCTAGGCCAAGAACAACGAATCCAAGCGGAAGCAGAGCTAGCATTAGACCCTGACAAGAAAGGACTTGCTGCGATAGAACGCATAAGAGGTCTGTCGAAAATGAGCGACAACGAAAAGCTGCTCAGGGATATGCAGGCTCGCGTACAAGCAACTTACGACGAAACTGCTCCGTCTCGTAGGGACAGGCTCATAGATTTACTTACCGCTGGCGGTAGAGGTGGTATTACTGGTGTAGGCATACGCGACAAACAATTGCGTGACGCTGCTACAGAGCGCCGTAGGCAGCTAGATAAAGATATTATGGGTATCCAAGCAACTACCGTAGAGCTAAACCGTAACTTCGGTGCCGATGCTGCGAAAGCGTACGCCGATGCAGAAGCCAATGTAATTGCACAGAAGCAAAACGCCCGCAGCTTCCTACAGAACGCTGAACAAGCAGAAGTAGCAAGTGTGATGGATAAAGCACGCTTGACGATGGAAGAGCAGAGGAACGTGCGCCAGTTGTTTAGTGAACAGGAACGTAATCGACTGTTAGCAGAACAAATAACCGCTACTAATGCGCGAGCGTTAGGTGGGGACATCGCTACTGCACTAGCTAAACTCGTAACATCGCGTGCTGAAATCGCGGAGAGCGTAAGACTAAGTCCAAGATACGCAGAGCTTGACTCGCTAGACCCAACAGATTCTGGTGACGCACGTAAGATAGAGCTGCTAGAAGGGCAACTAGCCTCCGAAGTAGCGGCGTTAGCAGCCGATATAGATGATATGGCTGATAATTTACGGGCGCGGCAGCGTAAGCTAGATCAAGCGCAACAAGCGCAGACGGAGCGATTAACTCCTTCTGAGCAAGTCGCATTTTCCGCTGAAAGTCAGGACGCTATAGCACGCGCTGGGGGCTAATTAGATGGCGACAGTAGCGCAGGCTAGAAAAGCCATAGAGGTGTTAGAAGCTCGCGGCGATATAGCCGGAGCCGCTGCTATCCGAAGAGATTTGAGTGCCGCTGGACTGTCTGCTAGCGCCACGGACTTTGAAGCGCAGGTTGCCGCAGAACGTCAGCAAAGACTTGAGCAAGAAGAGCGCCGACGCCAAGAAGACTTAGAACGTCGCATCGAACTGGCTGAACTCGAACGCGGGTCGCTTGCTAGGGGCTTAGACATTGGCACTGACATCGTGGCGCAAGCCACAGGCTCTGCCCTTGAAGGTACTGGTAAGTTGTTTGGTCTAGCAGGGCTTGAGCAGTACGGTGCTGAAGTTGCCCTTGAGAACGAAGCGGACGCACAGCGCAAAGCACGGTTCCAAACCAGATTCGATGATATTGGCGGTATCGGAGACTTCGGATCTTATCTTGGTGGTATTGCCGCAGAAAGCGCCCCACAGATGGGGGCAACCCTTGCTGGTGGTGCAACAGGCGCGAAGATTGGTGCGGCCCTTGGCCCAGTGGGTGCGGGCATTGGCGCATTGGTAGGCGGTGCAGCCGCCAGCTTACCATTCTTCTACGGTATGAACCGCGAGCGGCAAAAAGAAGCCATAGATCAAGGGCTAAGAACTGAAGTAGACGAAGGCGCAGCAGCGTTAACGGCTATCCCACAAGCCACGCTTGACGCCATCCTTGGGCGTTTGTTCGTCGGTAAGCTCGGCCTTACTAACCGCGCAGTAGGTGGCGGCGGTATATTTACCCGTGGCGTTAAAGGGACTGCGGCTGGTGCCATAATAGAAGCACCTACAGAACTGGGGCAGCAAGTCCTAGAACGCGCACAAGCTGGGCTACCTTTAACCAGCGAAGACGCTATTGCAGAGTACCGTGAAGCAGCTATAGCTGGTGGCTTGTTAGGTGGTTCTATACGAGGTGCCGCTACCGTAGCTGGTGGTGACGTTGCTGCTAGAGAAGACGCGCAGAAGGCTAAAGAAGAAAGAGACGCTGCCGCCAGACGCGCCGAAATAGAAGCCACACTAGCCGAAGAGACCGCCGTTGAAGCAGAGGCAGCAGAACGGCAGGCAGAAGTAGAACGCCGCATACGTGGAGGCGAACCCCAACCTGATACCGTTGCAAGGCCCGCACCTCCTGCCGTAGAGGCCACGACGGAAGAAACAACAGAAGAAACAATAGAGGAAGGCGCACTTCCTGTCGTAGATGACGAAGCAAAAGCTGCCGCCGACGTTGTGTCTAAAACCGTAATCAAGCGCGAGGGTAAGCCGACTGAGACAACCACGCAGACGCGGAAAGAGTTTGAAGCCGCTGTTGATGAAGCTCAACAAAAGGCCGACGCCGCCCCAACCGTCCTAACCGCAAAGTTCTTTGACGACATAGGATTCGGTAAAACAGCGAAGATACGTAAAGAACTTACAGGCAAAGACCTTACAGACTCCGCTACCCGGGACTCTCTAAGAAGAGCCGCCGCCGAGACTCGCAGCAAAAAGAAGCTAGAAATACAGGCTAATCTGGAAGAGGCATTCAAGGAACAAGAGGTAGTAGATGACCAGCAACGTAATATATCTGCCAGTGCCGAAGGAAAACCTTTCGCAACAAGAAGTGGAACAGGCGATGCAGTTAATCTATCAAGCGTGGAAGTCGATGCAGAACGTACGGATACCGTGGAGTCTGGCCCATCTGTCGGAGGAGCAGTGGCAGATGCTAGAGGAGGCACTGGACGATTTACTACTGGAGCAGATGGACAGCCAGATACACTAACGCCAACCCGTGAGTTTACCGAAATTAAGGTTTTACTGGAAAAAGATAACAGAACTCCAGAAGAAGAAGCTAGGTTCGTAGAACTGGTGGACGAGGCTAGAGCAGACTTTGCGCGGCGTCAAAAGCCAACCGAAGATACGCGAGAAGCAAGTTTAGAGCTTGAAGAAGGGGCAGTTACAGAAGAGCAGGCAGCGATAAACGCGGAGACAGAGGCAGAAGCCGCAGAGCTTACCGAAGCTATAGAAAATCTACAGCGGGCAAACGCAGTGTTAAAAGGGGGTGAACGTCCAGCCGCAAAGCCTGTACAGATAGCCACGTCGATAGCCGATCCCGACAACGTAAGGACGCAAGAGATACGCCAGTTCCATGCGGACAGAGTGGCAGAGGCAAAAGAATTTGGTGAAAAGCCCCCTACATTATCGCAGTCAAGGGACGAGTTTACGGTACAGGAAGGCTTAGACCCTAATGTACGTAGAGTAGAAGGTACACGTTACTCTGCCGTAGGTGACGCGGATTTTGAAATAAATGAAGACGTTGTTGCAGGTAGGTTAACAGAGCAGGGAGTTACAACCGAATCTGACAGGCTATTAAGGGAGACAAAGGGCGGCACTCTGATTGATGCCGTCAAGAACGTAGCGCGTAATGCTAACAACCCGTTTGAACGGTTAATAGCGACTAATGTATCCAAGCTGATGCAGCGCATGATGGATGCAGGCTACAAATTTGAATATGAAATAGAAGAACTATCTTTTAATAGCATAAGGGGTGGCACACGGGGTTATATGGAACCCGAACGAGGCCCACTTAAAGTTGTTCTACGGCGTACAAAAGACCCTTTGGCCCTACACAATGGGCTTACTCATAAAACATTACTTCACGAAGCTATACATGCAGTTACAGCGCCTTTGCTAGCAAGCGGAAACCTACGTTCTTTTCCTGAAGGCACCAAGCTAAAGAACGACGTTAACGATCTGCGTGATCTGTTCAGCGGAGTCATACGTTATTTTAACAAACGTATAACTGACGTTAAGGCAGGGGTAATGCCTGAAACGGATCTACTGGCAGTAGAGAGACGATTCTACTTCAGAGAAAGGAACACACTAGCTAACCCCGACGAAATGCTTGCGTGGGCACTTACAGACCGAGAAGTGCAAGAGTTCATGGACACTGTTCCATACGACACGCGAACTGGAGATATAGGCACTGAAGGCAAAGGCACGATAACGCTGTGGGAAGCCCTCGTAAACGCACTACGTAAGCTGCTAAACCTGCCACCTAAAGACAACACCGCCCTGAACGAACTGCTGCGCGTGCAGAATAACTTACTTGCACCTGACACGGCGGACATAGGAACAGCGGGTAGGCTGTATGGAGCGTTACCTAAATTTTCTTCTAAGGTTGACGACAACCCCGCTCTGGTCAGTAGGCCAGAAAAAATGGCGTCTGAGATCTTAAATGGTGGTCTGAAAAGTGTACCCATACTGGATTCCAAGGGCGTACAACGGGTTCGGGACGTTGTTTCTGACGCTTCTTTACCGGAAAAAGCTAAATCGTTTGTGCTGGGTATTCTTAGTCTCAACGGCCTAGAAATGGTCGCTAAGAAATACATACCTAAGATCGGCAAGGTCAGGGATCTAGTGCTGAAAGAAGGCGGACGGCTACAGGAACTCAAACGTCCTGTGGATGCAACGATTAGCAAGATCTCTGCTTTCGCCAAAAACAACAAAGAGAAGGTAGACATACTCAACAGGCTCATGCCGTACAGCTCTCTAATCGGCGTAGACCCGTCCAAGAACAGGAAGACGTACGAGGAAGACGCTGACAAGTTAGCTGAATACGATGCCATGCACGCCAAGGATGGCGACTGGACTGCATTGGGGGAAGACGGGCAGAGAATCTATAAGGTTGTCCGCAACACGTACAAAAAACTGTACGACGAGATAGCTAATGTAATAAAGATACGTCTGGAAGCTACAGACCTAGACCCAAAGAAACGTAAGAACGTATACGACGAACTGATTAACAAGTTATACAAAAACGTAACGATTGACCCATACTTCCCCCTTATACGCGAAGGTAAGTATCGCCTGCAATACAACGCTACTGATCCGAAGACAGGGCAAGCAGAGTTTTTTACAGAATCGTTTGAAACCAAACGTGAACGCCGAGAAGCTATAGAAGAACTAAATGCTATGGCGGGCGAGATACAACTGACTAACGTGCTCTCGTTTGAAGGGACGGAAAAAGTAAACTACAGCAACGCCCCTGCTGGGTCTTTTGTTAACAATGTGCTTGGCGTGTTGAGTGCAAACGACGTAAAGCCGAACGTACAAGACGAGATCATAAAACTGTTTCTGGACACATTGCCAGAACGCTCGTTTGCACAGTCGTTTAGACGACGCGAAGGCTTCCGTGGCTTCATAGGTGACCCCGCAAATCTTCGGGAAGCTAAGTACCCCAATCACGATATGGTGCGGGCACTGCGAATACGAACCGCATCTGTAACACGGCAGATTGTGCGTATGGAATTCGGCGCAGAGCTGCAAAAGGTTCAAGAAGAACTTAACGAAGACTTCAAGGCGTACAATAACAACCCGAACGTATCAGAAAACGACAAGCAAGCCGCTGCTCAGTACCTAGCAGAAGTCGAGAAACGTATAGCCTTTGCTAAGAACCCCGACGTAGAAGACTGGGCCAAGAACCTGACTACGTTCGGCTTTGCTATGACGCTAGGTGTTAACCTGTCATCCGTGCTAGTCAACTTCTCTCAAATACCTATGGTCATAGCGCCGCACTTAGCCAGCACTAGGGGCGACGACGGTGAATACTTCGGCTACAGCGATACGCTCAGTGCTATGGGTGAAGCGGTAAGGCTATTCAAAAACGCGGGTAGGAGCGATGAGAACATCAAATACCTGCCGTTTATCAAGCAACGTGAAGCTCCAGTAGAAGCGGTTGGGCCAGATGGTACAGAGCAGGTCATGGTTCCTTCTGCCCCATCTATAGATAACTATGACTACAACGCTGAAGGTATACCACCAGAAGTCAAAGAGTTTGAGATGCTGGCTAAGGTGGCAGAAGAGACAGGTCAGCTAAACAGATCCATCATGTATGACACGTTGGATATGGAAGAGATTGACAGCATACGAGGAAAGATCGGGGCGGTCTCCGGGTTCATGTTCCATCATGGCGAACGTATGACACGTCAGGTAGCTCTTGCTGCGGCGTACCGCCTAAAAGTGGACTCCATGAAGCGTGCCAAAAACAACTTGTCCAAGGCAGATTTCAAGGCTCTGTCTGCTGAAGAGAAAGCTAACCTCAAGTTGAGCGAAGCCGAGTACCGCGAAGCCGCTGAGTTTGCTGTCTATGAGGTGGAACTTACTAACGGCGGTACCGCTGCCGCTTCTGCACCGAGACTTGCTCAAAAAGGAATAGGTAAGGTTGCGTTTCTGTACAAGCGATACGGCGTGCAGATGATGGAGCTTTTGTACAAGCTAGGTGCGGAGTCAATCAAAGGCACACCAGCGGAAAAAGCACAAGCCCGTAGACAAATGGCAGGTGTGTTCGGCGGTGCGGCGTTGGTTGCTGGTGCACAAGGTCTGCCAATGTATGGCGTGGCTGCTATGGTGTACGACATGTTCAAGGGCGACGAAGACGAAGATCTTGATACTGTAGTTCGTAAGACGATAGGAGAAGAGCTTTTCGGAGGTATGGGTAACGCTGTACTAGGTGTAGACGTTGCGAGTCGTATGGGTCTGTCTGACCTAGTATTCCGAGACCGACTCATCGAAAAAGATCAGCCATTCTTATTTGACCTAATAGAAGTCCTTGGTGGCCCCGTAGTCGGTGTATCAATGCAGATGGAGCGGGGGTATGACAAAGCAATAAACCAAGGCGAGCTTATGAGGGGCGTGGAAGCTCTGTCTCCTGCTGCGCTACGCAATGTCTTGAAAACCTACCGATTCTACGAAGACGGTGCTAAAACCCAACGTGGCGACACCATCGTAGATGACATATCCGCGCCTCTACTTGTCATGCAGTTCTTAGGCTTTGCCCCAGCAGAATACACCAGACAACTGGCGCAGAATGCTCAACTCAAGAAAATATCTGGTGCGGCTGCTAGGCAGCGTACTAAGTTGTTACGTAGGTACTATGCAGCCGTAAGAAGTGGGGACACTTCTAAGGCACGAGGCATCCGCGAAGACATGAACGAGTTTAACCGTAAGTTCCCCAGTGTGCGGATTACGCCAGATACGATCAAACGGTCTATGGCCCAGCACATGAAAACGTCAAGAAAGATGCACTACGGCGTAACTATCGACCCAAGAATGATGAGAGACATGCGACAAAGCGCCGCCGAGTACGACGATACGCTGACAATATGGGACAACTTAGGGATGTAAAAAACCCCCTTACCGCAAGAAGGGGTATTTACGGTAAGGGGGGTAGGAAGGTGATAAGACCCATCAGCAGGAGACCAGACGACCTTATCAGGGCGGATCGTATCACACCAATCTCCAGACGCGAACCCCTAAAAAACGACCTTCTAGGACGCCCTTGGCCCGTATATCCCACCCCATTTCGTCCACGCAGATACGCTTAATCTGCGTTAGTGCCTTATCTGTGTCGATGCACGGCACGAATATCGAACTCCCTACCACCATAGCACCCCAGTCCACCACGATACGCACCCCGTCAGGGTTCAAGTCGTGCGTCTTGAGGGTCATCATCTAAACTTTCTCCATCTTCGTTAGTCTTATCAAACGTCTTACAGTCAACTATCAACACCCTATACGCAGGCATAGCCGACCCTAAGTGTGTGCCTTTACCTAATCGCATAGACCCACGCTTACCGCCTAACTTGTTAATCAGGTCGCTCGTAAATGCGCCGTAGTTAATCTGATGTGTGGCACACCAAGCCTTCAAGAACCTCGGTACTAAGTACGCCTTCTTCGTGTCCGTCTCGAACCGCGCCACTAACTTACCTTTCGGCAGCGCATCGGGTATGACGATGCTGTCCAGCCCGTTACCGGAACCACTACGTAGGTCATCCGTGCTCTTGATTACCAGTATGTTGTTATAGTTTTCAGTCAGGTAGTCGTTAAGTGTTTGTTCTACTGATGACCCCATATCGTTAACCGATTGCAGGTTTAGTTTAAGTAGGTTAACAGTCCACTTAAATAAGCCCTTCATGTCGTAGTCGATTAGCTCCAGCTTATTAGCGATGTACGCCCCAGCTAGTGTGGTAGCAGCTCCGGCAGACCAGAAACGGTTTTCTGATGTAAGCCCTGCCGCTTCATCAATCTTACGCTGGAATCCAAGTACGAGCTTCTTAACGTCTTCTAGGTTCTGCATGACCCACTGGATGTAAATGATCCCAGCGTGCCCATAGTTTTCTTCGATAGACCTATCGAATTTATCCGTACCTTCCTTCTCCTTTGTACTGGAAAATACCCGCTGCGCCCTCCATTCCATTATCCTCTGCGCCTCTGCTTTCGGCGCTTGTTTGTCCGCTGAAATGCGTTCAATGACACTGGCATTGCCTGTAGTTACACAAGAGAGGTGCCACGGTTCACCACGAGTACGTTCAAGGTTAGCCCCACCAGCCATACGCCCACGCTGTTCGCCAGAAGATATTTGATACGCTAAGTCACTTAGCTGCTTACCTTCCTCATTGGTCAATTCGTCTATGTAAAACGGCAGATTGTGCAGCACCTCCGAACGGTTAAATTTTATCGCGTCGGTATCCTTTGCGGTTATCATCATGCCCTTCGTAGCACCCCACACCGAACCCGCTACCCGTATAGCTGCTGTCTTACCGCACCCACTAAGTGGGCTGTGTATATGTAACGCGCAAGCCTTCTGAGGCAAGAAGGCCATTAGCGGAGAGCCAAACGCTGTACATACAACGTACTGGTGCATCACCAGCTCAGGCCGCGTGTTGTAAAAATTAGCCATCTTCTTCCACTCTTCCAACGAGCCTTTCGGCTTGAGGTACGGGATTAGCGCGGCTGTCGGTGTGGACGGCGGGTTGGGGTCAATACGGTCTGCGCGTATTTCTTTGTCCCCTAGAACAAAAGCGTCCATGTTCTCGTCTACCCAGCCGAACTGGCGACGTGCCGTGGCTGCTGTAGAGGTTGCTTGTAATTCGTTTACCCAAGTAATCATATATTGCATCAAATCGTTTATTTGAGGGATGGCAACGCCTTGTACTGCCATTTTCTTTCTAAATTCTTCTCGTGAGGTTATCGCCGTAAGAGGCACTACAAACTCACGTACGCCGTCTTGCGGCATATGTATCTTACAAACTACGCATTCACCTTCTTCTGAGTCTACTAACCGCTGCGTCACATACACGTCATGGTGGTAGATGACATGCTCATCAACTTCTCCGTCTGGGCTTGTGTTCCTGACATAGACCCCGCCGTTTTGACCACGAAAATATGGGCGCGGATAGACTGGTATAACGTGTTGTGTAGAAAGTTCCTGACTGGCGGAACCCGGAAGTAACGTACCTTCTAGTAAATCACCCGACTCACCTGACTCACCTGACTCAACGACATACGTACCGTCTTCATTGGCTTCTGCTTCAGCCACCTTACGCCCCAGCACAATCGGTGAGCTGATCTTGCCCCAGTGAGGACACTCCGTACAGATACCGCCCTCATTCTCATCGAATGTTGTGCAACGGTATGGCCCCTTAATGAGATCCAACTTCTTCAGCGTTAGCTCTGGCGTGTACTCGGGGTGTTGGTTTGAAATCTTGTGAGCGGCTTTCTCGCCGTCTTCGCAGAACTTAGCAATGGACAGACCTGCCCTCCACATAGGCTCGCTCGTCTCAGCTTGACCTTTTATTATGCGGCGTAGCTGCTCACACCCGTTACCGTTCTGTGCCTTGAGCAGTATGGTTCTGAACTCGTGTTTATAGTTCTGAATGATCGCATCGCGTAGGCTTGCTGGCCCCTCCGCAGGCGCATACTTCTTGGGAACTGGTATCGTGTCCATCCCCAGCTTACTGGCAAAGAAGTCAAAGTTAACCGTATCGGGAGTCTTACCTATGACTTCTACTGGCGCAGGGGTATCAGGTTTGTGGTTATGCGTGCCCACTATGCGAAGAACCCGCGCTATATCAGCGGGTACTGCGGGGTCTATTTCAAGCCCGAACTCTTTGCACTTGGCCTTGAACTGGTCAGCCACTACCTTCCACTGCTCTACAGCGACGGGTTCAGATAGCACCCAGTAAACATGTATGCCACGACCAGAGTTAACGATAAGAGGTTTTGGTAATTCTAGGGCTACGATAAATTCTTGTAGCCTACGTAGCGCCTCCCCCTGTGTAGCGAACCCCTCGTTCTTGGCTACCTTGTCTTCGCCAACATCCAAGTCTAAAAAGAACGACTTGATCTGTTTAGCGTCTTCACCTTTGCGGGTACCTTCTTCCTTGAAGTTACTCATCGCAAAGTACATATCCCACCCTTCACTGTCGTGATATTCGGCGGCTTCTGCTAATTCATCTGTCGAGTGAAAGTATGTCTGCCGTACCCCGTTTGACGCTAGACCGTACTGTAGAGCTACGTACACACCTTCTGTGGGTAGTACCCACCGTAAAAATTCTCTTGTATTCATGGTTGCACCCAATGCCGAGAGACACTATGGCAGGGATGTCGGCGCATCCTTTTCGGCAAAACCTAGCCATAGTGGAGTGATTGTTAGTGGTTAGTCATCCCAACCGTCAACAATGGCACTCAGATCGTCGTCATCTTCCTTGGGTGCGGGGGCAGATTTCTTTACGACCTTCTTGGGTTCCTCCACTTCGGAGGTATCTGGCTCATCGCCAAATATATCGTCAGAGTCATCGTCATCTAACGCGACATCGGTGCTCTTGACACTGCTAGTAGTATCACTAAACGGATTATCAGGTTGTGCTACGAACCCACCTTCCACAACACCGAAGGGCGAACGTGACACCATAGGCACGTATTCGATCACCTGTACGCCGTTCAGACGCAGGCTAACGCCATTATCACGCATAGAGTACGGTACGAAAGTGAAGGCAAGGTTCACGGTGCTGCCGCTGGTCAACTGAAAGTCCGCTGGCAGCTTGTTATTCTGCGCGTCCACTTGCAGTGGTGGCGTGGTCTTGTCGGTGCCGTACGCACCTTTTAGCTTGGCCTTACCGATGTAGTCGCCGTCATCATTTTTCTTGAACGGTAGCGGGAATTTGTCAGGCCAGCTCTTTTCTTTCTTGGCTTTGTAAGCCGTTGCCATTGCCTTGTACAAGGCTTTAGCTTCCTTCTCAGACATCACGAAAGACATAGAGTATTCCGCACCGTCATCCAGTGGATCACATTTAACAGACCCACCCTTACCGCCGTTCGCTTTGTTATCGAACTTGTAGGTAGCGTCGAGTCTTGGATAGAGGGCTTTTACGCCTTCGATTGTGTAGTACATATTTGCTTCAGCCATTGTTGGTCTCCTTAACTTGGCTATTTATTGTGAACCCTTCAGTCGCAGCGAAGGGCGAACCTTCGCGGTTGTGTGGAACAATGTCGTAAGCAATTGCTGCTAACGTGTCATCGTCATCCACCATCAATCTAACTTTCTGTAGTTCCTCTTCTTCCAACGGTCTTTGTGGGTAAAAGAACAGCTTTGGTACAGGGCTACCCGCATCGAAACTTATCTTTGTCACCACTGCTGCACTGGGCGTTCCATGCCCACTCAAAAATTTGGCGTAAGCCTGTAGAGGCATAGAGCTTCTACCTTGGGCCTTACCAAATATGGATGAGGCAGGTACCTGTAGTTGGTACACAGTGTCTAGTGCTTGCTCTTCAACAATCGCTAGTCTCTGACTAAACCTACAAGCCCTACCCCCTCCAGTGCCAGAACCTCGGACGTTATTGGTGCAATCAATACACCGCGTACTCTGTCTCTGGTCTGGCGGCACTTCAGGTGCGGGTCTCTGAGTATCATTCGACCAACATGTTGGCAGGCGTTTGGCGCTAGGGTCGTAGGCATCTTTGTAATACGAGCGAGCTACTGCCGCTGCGTTTACGATAACCACGTCTATCGCTGTGCTGTCTGCTTGATGGTCTAACCCAGTAAACCTATTACCCTGTATGCTGATTCGGCGCACTATACGTCCGCATCAGGGTCAAACGCTGTGGGGTCAAAGTCGTCCACAACAGCTTCTTCCGTTGCTTCTTCCTTGTCCGAACCGCCCTTTAACAGAGCTTCTGCGATACTCGCCAAGGCGAATCGCTGCGTCTTACCTACCTTGATGTACGTATTCTCTGGAATTACGCCATCCCTCACCCACTTACGGGTCGTGGATAATGACACACCAAAGTGCTTTGCGACATCCTCAATCGGAACTAATTGCTCCATCACGCTTTCCTTATTGTGAGTGCGAACTCTGCATCTACGTTCAAGCCCTTCGGCAGAAGGTCTGGGTTCTCTTCCAAGAACTCCCGTACATTCTTCTGGTTCAGGCGCTTATCCAAGAACTCAGGTACGCCATGCTCAAGAATAAACTCGTGCATGTGTTCCCAGTCGCTAGTCCAATACTTCTGCTTAATCGTACGGTAAAACGTACCAGCATCCGTCTTGACACTTTTGATGTCGTTCTCTTTTAAGTAGCCCAGTAGCGCACTCTTTATTTTATTTTGCTGACTGACTAGCTTGTCATCAGCTTCCCTAAATTCCGCAGATAGGCGTTCCCGTTCAGCCTTAATCTTGAGGTAAACCTCTGTCATTTTGCCTAGCGGCACACCGTCTACGTCTTTTGCATCAGCCATGATCTTCGTCCTTCCATTGCCGAGAACTGAAATATAGTGGTAGGTAATGGTTTAATCAAGTATTTCTTTGTAAAGATCAATAATTTTTGTATGTGTGTCTATTTTGTTATCTAGTAATGCGTACACACGTTTTTCTATGTGAGATCCTTGCAACTGTACCACTGTGCACTTATGGTCTTGCCCCGCTCTATGGATACGAGCGTTAGCTTGTGCATATGTTTCCACTGAACTGGTTGGCCCCCACCACACAATCGTATTAGCAGCGGTCAGCGTAACGCCGTGTGCCGCAGCTTGCGGCTGAATGACCAGCACTCGTGGAGTATCTGTCTCTTGGAACTCTTTAAATATGCGCGTGCGCTCGGTGGCACTGACAGCCCCACTGATAATCTCGGTAGGTATCTTGTCCTTGCGTAGCTTGTCAGCTAGTAGCTGGATTGTGTGCTTGAACGGCACGAAGATCAGGACTTTCTTACTGGACTCGTCAATCACCTCGCGTAGCACCTTGTATCGGTGCTTGATGTCGAACTCCACCACCTCATTGTCATCGGTGTATACCGCACCAGAACTAATTTGTAGTAGCTTGTTCATGTTGACCGCCGCTGTAGCTGCCGTGACTGTTTCTTCCGCAGCTTCCATAACCATGCGGTTCTTCAGTTCTTTGTAATACTTCTCCTGCTGACGTGTCAGCGGTACCTCGCGGTTGGTGTACACGATGTCAGGCAGATCAAGGCACTCTTCTTTGGTAAACCGGATCGCCGGTTGCAGTGCGTTAAATACCGTGTCGGTAGCGTCGGGCTTGGGTACCCACTTGAAGTTGGTCACTTTGTACATAACCTGATCGCGGAATGAGCCGAAGAAGCGTGGTACAGCTTTCGGGTTAACAAGTTTAGCCAGACCATACGCATCCAATGGACTCTGTGCGGCAGGTGTACCCGTCATCATCCACAGCCATGTGTCAGGGCTGAGTAGTCTGTTTAGCGTCTTCCACCTATCAGTCTGAGCATTTTTGTAGTGTGTGGCCTCATCCACAATCACTAGGTCAAACCCACCATTGGCTATGGCATCCGATACGATTGCTACACCGTCGTAATTTATTACTACGAACTCCGCATCGCTTTCGATCACAGCGGTTCTTTTCTTCGCTGAACCGTGTGCTATATCTACCTTGCGGTGCATAGCAAAACTAAACAGGTCTTCTCGCCACGCCGAATCCATAATAGATAGAGGGCAGATGACCAGAGCACGTTTGATACGTCCTTGCCTCATCAGGAAGTCCGCTGCCCATATCGCACTGGCGGTCTTACCCGTGCCTTGCTCGTTGAAACAGAACGCACGTTTGTTGAGTGTCAGGAATCCCGCCGTGGTCTTCTGGTGCTCGAACGGTTTGTACTTGCCCGTCCATTTGTACTTACCTTCGATGGGTGACGGCGCTTTAATATTTAGGTTCTTGAGTACGTGGGTCTCGTCTACGCCCCAGTTAACCACCACACGATTACCTGATAACTCCTTACTCTTTGGTATGACCTCGGTGACTTTCCGTGGATCACGTAGCCGCAGTAGCAGCGCCTTGTTGTCTATTACTTTCATTGGTTACCCTGTTTATTTTTCGTTAGCACATAGTCTTTGGTGACAATGCCGTACTTCGCATCGCCGCGTTTATGCGCGTCTATCCATATTTCACGCCCGTCCTTGAGTGTTCTCCAGTGGCCTTTCACTTCGTGTAGTGCGTTACCGAACTCGCGGGTGCGCGGAGTCTGTTTACCCTCTATAACTTGTTTCTCTTTGGGTAACTTGATCTCAAGTTTGTAGTGCCGGTTGCGAGGCCGCATTCGACTATTAATACTCTTTGTGTGCTTGCTGCGAGGTACAGGTTCTGTGAACACCCAGTTAAAGTTTTGTGCGGCTATAAACGCTATGAGCCTCGGAAAAGACTTAATCATCGCCACCGCGTAAGGACTAGTGTCCTCAATAGCGCCCTGCATAAAAATTGCTACGCCACGACGGGGGTCAAAATCACCCTCTGGAAACGCAGTGGGTATGCCGGTCACTTGCGAGAGCATACGTCGTTCATCAGAGCTTAAATCGTGCGCCCACTCATCATAATCTATTTGAGCTTCGCCCGTTGCGGGATCAATAAACCCAAACTTAGGGAGAAGAATAAGGCGCTTAAACACCTCGTAAACCGTTAACCCTGCCCTATCTTTAACATGGGTATCGTACTCGGCTTCGTAACTCGCCCACGGTTTGTCCTGCACGCCGTCAGAGTAACCGGCGTTAGCAATAGAGGTAGGGAGATGGGTGATGGTTATTCTCTCCCCACCTACGGGTACTTCGCCCACATAATACGTATAGCGATAATGTGTGTCTGGTAGAGCTATCGGCTTATCAATATCTATACTCAGAGTTTGCTGTTTATACACTTTGGTTATTAGCCAACCCTCGAATACTTGCTCACCCCTATCTTCCATACTGGGGGGCTGGGGCATCTCCCATGCTATAAACATCTCATCGTGTGGAATTCTTGCCTCCCAGAAATTAGTGACCATCTGCCTACGAGTGCCTTTCTCAATTTTAGTCATCGCGTCTAAAACTACGTCTTCCGATACTTCATAGGTGACGCTGTTCAGCAACTGCCTAGCCGCAAAAGGCGCGGCCTCGCTTATCATTTTCTTCAGGACTGGTTTTGTAGGAAGTGCCACACCTCTCACCCGCAGATACGGCTTCTGCATTGTGTGCGCTATCTCGGCTTGAAAATCCGTTACTGTAAACTTGTTACTCATGTTTTACCCCTCCCATGCAAAAAAGCGCGAAGTGGGTGTCCACAACACGCGGTTAAAAAGTCCCGCCATACGACCACACCGGACGGGAACGGTGCAAAACAGGCAGGAATACTCGCCTTGGTCTAAACTGTTATTGTCAAAGTGAGGAACAAAGATAGTAGATTGATCGCTACGACAATACCTACGCCGACCAATATACCTAACTTTATATCGTCTCTGTTCACTGCCTGCGTCGGGGTCTATGCCCCGCTTTCTTGGGACTCTGCCCGTTACGGCTACGGTTAGCACTCCTGCTTTCTATTCGCACACCGTCTTTGTTACTGCCACCACGACTTAACATCTTATTGTGGCTTACGTCTCTACCTTCCCTCTTATCCGCTCTGCCATCTTTGTTGGCATCACGACTCGTTCTGTCCATAGCTCGACGCGCACGCTGCCTCTCCATCCGCGCTTCGTGTGCTTTACTGCCCACTGGCGGGTTCTTCTGCTTCTTGCGGTCTGCTTTGTTTTTGTACGGCATCAGTTCTTTCCGTTGTGTGGACATTCCAACACTGGACACCATGCTTTACATAGTCCGCTGGGGTTGGGGTTCCACGTATCGTTCTCAAAAGCTGTTTCCATGTCGCTGTATTTACTCAGCCACTTAGTCCACATCTTCTCCTCTTCCTCTATGGTGTAGCGATCCCTTATCAGGTCGTTACTCACCACAAACAACAGCCCAGCCCGAACGGTCTCCACCTCGGGGTAGTGCTTGAAGGTAGCCAAAGCCATAAGCTCTAGCTGCCCTTTGTCAGCATATCTTGCCGACTTGCCGGTCTTGTAGTCAATCACCCATGCAAGGTTGTCCTCGCGGTTCAAGATCACAAGATCGGCAATACCTCGGAACCAAACATCGTCAGCAAAGAAGCTACACGCCTCTAAGTCTTTGGTTAGCCCCATCTTAATCTCGCATAGCTTCTCACCTTTCTTGGCGTTCAGCGCATCGAGCATACCTTGAGCGTAGCTAAACCGTGGGTCGAGTTCACCGCCGTCACGGATATATTCTTCCGCAGCTTCGTGAAAAGCTGTTCCATACAACGTAGCCTCAGACTCCTTGAACGGGTACTGCTTGAGCACCTTCTCATGGTAGAACTGCTTAGGGCATTGCTGGAATGCCTTGATCTTACTGAACGACCACGGCGCTATGCTCATCAGAAGCTAGGTCTCCCGCAGTAACCATACCCAGAAGTAGTAGCGAAGTGACCGCCGTAACATTCCCAGTTACAGACTTTCTTGCCGTGCGCCCCTTCAAACTCGTTGACTAACTGCCACGAGTGAGTGTGGTAAGCGTAAGCTGACGCCCCCAACGCTAAAAGAACCATCCCAAAAATAACTTTAATCTTCACTCACAGTCTCCATATGCGTATGCCATACCACTCTCACATTCTAGTGGTAACCCCTTAGCCCATGTCGGGACGTACCTCATGCACTTCTCGACGTACTGCTGGGCTTCTATCGCTTCAGACTCAGGTACACATGCGATAACTGAGTCGTGAACTGTCAATACCGCTCGGTACTTATTGTTTATTAGTAACATCTGATCGCCTATTACACAACGTGCTAACGCTTGGCAGACGTTCTCTATCACCTTCCCACCGTAGATCCGCGTTCGGCCTCGGCGTGTCTTGTAACTATACTCTGTCCCCTGTGAGTTATACTCTCCCCTGAGATCCTCATAACGCATCAGGAGCTTAGACGGTAGACGTATAGATTCCCGGTCTCCTATAACTTCAACCACATCATCCTTACCAAACTGGTAAGTAGCACCGTTCGCCATGTGCGAGATCATGTTCTGAGCTTCTCGCCACACATGACTGATCTTCCAGTTTGTATCACGGTAGATGTTGATAATCCGTCGCGCTTCATCAAGTGATATGTCTGTACCAAAGGACTTCAACTGCGCCTGAAACTTAACAGCGCCCATGCCATAACCGGCACCCAGTATCGTAGTCTTACCTACGAACCGCTGATCCTTCGTTATCTGATCTTCAGGTACTTCGTAAATCCGTGCCGCCATCTTGACGTACACGTCTTCCTTTTTACGGAACGCATCGGTCAAATCATCCTGCCCAGCGAACCACGCCAACACTCGCGCTTCAATCTGCGACGAGTCACAGTCTATGAGTATGTAGTCCTCGGGGGCGATGATACTTCTCTTTAACATCTTACCGTTTGGCCCACGGCTCGGTAGGTTTTGCAGGTTGATCTTGTCATCCCCACCCCACCTGCCAGTGTGTGCCGCATAGTATCGCACAGGAACCGGCAGAGTTCCGCGATTGGATATGTCAAGAAACCGCTGAGTACGGGTCTCTTCCAACGTACTTTTGTTACCCAACCTAGCAGCGACTAGCGCCTGCACTTCTGGGTTCTCGTGTTCGGCAAGAGCTTTGAACCCTTCATCAGTCTTGGCGAATGCGTAGGTTTCTTTTTCCGTGGTGGGGCTGACCTTGGTAGGTGGTTCAACACCTTTGGAGCGCAGCAGATCAGCAAACTTGTCGTTACTCATCAGCTCTTTCTTGTCGGTCACGCCAGCATCACATAACAACTTATCTTTATGTTCTTTGATCTTCTCAAGATGTTGGCCCAGTAAGTCTTGATCTAGCTCCAACATAGGATGTATGAACATACGCAGCGTACAGTCAATGATCCTGAGTTCTTTCTTGGGGAACCCCTGCTTCATAAAGATGCTAAACAGCTTATAGGTAAGCTCTACGTCGTTGATGCAGTAGTCGCCGTAACGATCTAACTCATCATCAGTAAAGTCTAGGCGGCGTTTGTCCAGCGCGTTGAGTATCTCAGTACCTTTGGCACCTACGTTGTATCGTTCCGCGAGCGCCTTGAGACTTCCACCAACTTCCACCCCATGTACAGCACGGGCAATACAAAGAGTATCAACCCAAACCCGAGGGCGAATATCAAATAGCCAAGATAATATAGCGCCATCGAACATAGTGTTGTGAGCCAGCACCATACTGTTAGCCCAGTCAAACTCGTCAAAGTATTCTTTAAGCTCTTCGTGCGTCCCAGAAGCCCATTCTGTGTTGCCATTGTTTACCTTCACCCCTACACCTACGATCTCGAAGCGAGGATCGCGGATGTATTCTTCGGTTGTCATCTTGGTCAGAGAGAAGTCTTTACTATAATACGTCTCGAAGTCGAGCGTTATTAAGTCCATGTTTTACCGTCCTTTTCTGTCAGCCAGATGCGGTATTCGCCACCGTTGCTGATCTTGCGGCTCGTGATGTTCCAACCCCTACGTTTGGCAGACACGCGAAACGCACGTACCTTATGCCCGTAGGGGTCATGCACAACAAACGAGTCCCCCAGATTCATACGGTCTAACGTGTTTTCGTATGTGCGTTGGTGGCTGTACTGCTTATCGAATAACAGCACACCTTTCTCAATCACAATGTCTTCTAGGTCATCGCTCACTTAACCCTCCAGACACGCATTTCGCTCCCAGTGGACGATGATCGCATCGTCATTTTGTAGCCGAATTGTGTTCTAGCCATAGCCCTAAAGTTTTCAGCCTGCCTAGATACTAGGATGTCCCTACGGTTTCTAGGCCCACGCCTTGTGGAGTCAATAGGAAACGCAATGCTGTCACCAACCTCCATAACCTCTAACAAGTTATAGAATTCTTCATTGCGCTTCTTACCACTAGCCTTCTTGGGTATTGGCACATGCTTATCTAACTTCAGCATCACGCCTCCTCCTTTTCTACAACGCGGGTGACGATTACGTCAGTAGTGACGGGCTTGCGTATCCAATCACCCCAAGTACCACGGTCATCTATGATCCTGTACTGCGCCATCTCTTCGTCTTTGGCTTCCACAACCACCTGACGTTCCACAGTCTCAGAGAAAGTTACGACAAACTTCTTCATCTCAACCCCCTAGACGTTTGATCTCAGCGTCGATGTAGAACCGGATCTTCTTGGCATCACGTAACTCATCACTGTGAGATGCTTCACCCATGCGGTAACACGCACGGAATATCTCACCGATCTGCGCGTTCATGTTTTTGTATGAGATTAGATCCTGTAGCTCCGCAGCCCCAGCAGGTAACTCGTAATAGGATGCAGTGCTACCATCGCTCACTTGTCCCGACACCAACATTGCCAGTGGAGTCGATGCGACATCTCTTTCTACGGTAACGCGGGCATTAGCTGGTGTAGCTTGTTCCCTTGAACTTGTTTCCCAGTTACGTTTAGCCAGCTTCCATTTGCGTAGCCACTTACCGGCGTAGCTCTCACTCACGCCTACTTCCGCAGCCAGAACCTCTGGCGTGGCATACCCGTTCTCGTTGAGATACTCAGTCACCATCGCCCCCTTTACCGCTTTGCGGTTGTACTTCCGTTTCGCCATTTCGGTCTCCTAATTAAAAATCAAACGCCAGTTGGCGCTCATCTACTTCCCTTCCGTTGAGGATGTCTGCCACTGTGTGCATGTTCTCCTCGTTTACTACGGCAGCGATTCCACCCGCTATCGCAATCTGTCGTAAGTTAAGGTCTTGTAGCGCGGTGGTCTTCCCCTTCCCCGCCTTGCACTCAATACCAAAGAACTTACCTTTGTAGCACCCCACAATATCCGGTACACCGCTCTTACCGTACCCGCCTGTCACGGGGTAAAAGTAGTAAGCACCTAACTGCTTTAGTGTAGTCGCTACCTTTTTCTTAACCTTCGCCTCCGGCGTCATCGCCATTACGTATCTCCTTCAATAAGTCAGTCACACTTGCCGTGAGCTTTTTCATCTCACGTTGGTTAGCTGATATGGCCTTAGATAGAAACTGCAAATCGTCCAGCATCTCTTCTGTTGTCCTAGCAAGCCGTTCCACTGACCGTAATGAGGCAACAGCCTCTTCTAGCGTTTGCTCATCAACTTCAAGCTCTACGCTTATCTTTGCCATCCTGTTTCTCCGTGGGCGCTGGTATCAGCGTCTCGTTATCCGTAAACCCAAAAGCTATCCTGTCCCGTCCGCAACCCTACACCGACTACTTCAGACTGTTGTGGTTCTAACATATTCAGAACCACCAGCTTTTTCCGCAGGTCAGTAGGTAGGGTTTCCATGCCACGATAGATAGGTTTGTACGGCGAGTCAACACATTCTGTACCTAAACATGTGATCTTCCACGTATCTAAGTCAGAGTCTACCTTGACGTGGTAGATTGGCCCCTTATGTGTTAACTTGTTTTGATTACCTAGCGTGGTGGCTATGTCCTCGATCATACGTAGCGTATCGAAGTATTTAGCTGACATAGAACTCATCCTCATCCACACGCATACCGACGCCATGAACGTAGTCACCTTTCTGCGCCACGCTCAGTACACTCAGCTTACCGACTAGCTCGTTGTATTCTTCTGACCCCTCGGTAAAGCGTACAGGCCGAGCGTCATCCTCCAAAAGTACAGATCTGAAGTTAACTTGCTTTAGGGGAATACCCGCGACTGTCTGACGCCCGCTACGGTCTTGACCTACATGAACGAACATGGGGCTTTCGCCAGACCCTTGTAGCTCTCCCACATTTTGGCTGTACAGTAAGGTGTCCTGCACGAGTTGTTTAGTCTCGCCATCGGTGATCTGCTCTACCATAGCTACTAAGGAACGAAATGCAGGGCAAGCCACATGACTCACACCTAACTTGTCCGCAGCTTCTTGGCGTTTATGTTTCTCCTCCTGTAGCTGCTTGTCTCGATTTGAGCAATACACATAGGAATTCATCGTGGCGATCTCAGCCACGCCGAACTCGGATAGTGCTGCCGCAGCTTTCTTCACCGCCGTGTTGAGGTTCTTGCTCCAGAACATACGATGTTCTCGGCTGGAGGAGTTGTACCTACCGTTCTCGATTGTACGGCTATGAACCGCGTATTCTTTGCCCACACTGATGATACCCCTCGCGTACTTCTCATGCGGGTAATAAACCCAGCATGAAGTGTAGTCATCGGTATTTTTGGTAAACCTTACCTCCCGCATCTTTCGGCTGAGTGCGTGCTGAAAGTCAGCCAAGTCTGTACGTGGAGTCATTTCTTGGGGTTCAGCCGTTATCTCTTTGACCTTAGCAACAAGGTCGCGGTTAGGCTCGTGTATGTATTGAGTCATGGTTACTTTCCTTTCGTTGTTGTAACTAAACCGCAGGCGCGGTTGGCCCATCGGTTGAAGTGTGCGCGTACTTTCCTAGCGTCTTCTGGTGTACGGGCGTATCTCATATCAGACTTTATCATGTAAGCAGTAAGCAATGGTACACGTAACTCATGGTCACTTGTAGTTATTATCTCTTGTACCTTGTCACCGTCAAACGAGTCATGGCCTGACCAGACACCACCTTTCAGTACATTGTGCTGTCGCAGTGTGGCCTTGGCATCGCGTACGTACTGCCAGTCCTCAATGACTAACATCTTTCCTACAGAACACGCCCACTGCCAGAACTCATCAAGGTGTGGCTTTAGCTGTTTCTTACGTTCCTTATCCACACGCGACTTGGGGTTGACCGGTTTGAACTCAGGACTGATTAGCTTCCAAGGCTGTAAGTTGTTCGGGAGTACACCAGTCTTTTCCATAAGCTCTGCATCTGGCACGTATGCATTCCTAGCAAACACCAGATACTTGTGGTCATCTTCACGCTGGAAGTGCTCGGCCCAGTATTGGGAGTTTTTATTGTTCACATAATAGTCCCACTGCGTTGCATCGACCGACCGACTCTTGGGCAGGTAATACTTAACCTGCCGTAGCTTGTCTGGGTTCGGTATATAGATGTACTGCCTACCGTTCTCGCTACCGACATATCGCAGGGATGTAGGTAAGAACTCAGCTAGAAACTGATACCGACTTGTGTGTGCATAGTCGCCTGACCCGTTGCGTACCTTGACCGTCTCTAGGTATGAGCCATCAGGTTGCAGTTGAATGTCCCACACAATAGGTGACAGGTTATATGTATCTACAATCGACATAGGTATTTGGTCACGCCCAACGTAGTTGCGAGTAAATATCGGGTCACCGTGTCCGGCATCGCACAAGGCGTAGCTGGTAGGTGATAACTTAACAATGTGTTCCCACTTACGATCCCGTCTGTGAGCAGGACGTAGATCGTCCTCCTTCTTGTGGTACTTACTGACCAACGGTTTGGTCTGGTTATATCTGCGCTGGACATGCCAGAACGAGTCCAGCCCTTTACTGTATGCGTATACCATTAGTGATCCCCTTCCTCACGTTTAATGTAATTTGCATCAATTACTTCCCTGAGCCTTCGCTCGAATTCATCGTGCGTCATGTTTAGAAACGCACGATTTGTTTCTTTGTCATAGACTACGGCCCCGTCTAGGAACCAATGAAGCTCGTCATTAGTCATTAGTGGATCTCCGCTGAATCAATGTGTACGACCTTGCCGTTGTCGGGTGTCGCATGTTTGTTGTCGATCACACACCACAGGGTTGGGCAGTCCCATGTACCCCAGTCACCGAACAGGTAGCCATCGGTGAGGATGATCGTTGCTTGTGGCTTGATCTGATGTTGCTGCATGTACTCGACCACGCACTCAACATCGGTACCGCCGCCACCTTTGGGTTTGGTAGATTGCGCCAGCGTGTCTAGCTCGTGGGACTCGTATGACTCGTCACCCACAACCTCGTGACCCCAGTACAGTAAGCGAACCTTGTCGGGCTTGACCGTAGTGCAGATCGACTGAACTTCTGACAGGAACACAGCCAGATCAGCGTCGGGTATAGACCCTGACGTATCAACAGCAATCACAAGCTCATCGACTTTCTCGCTGATACCGCTGGGCAGATAGACACCGGCACCAAGGTATCGGCGGTTGGGACGTTTCCATGTGGAGTAGTCGTTGCCAGTACAGGTTGTCTGAATGAACTCGCGCAGTACCTCACGCCAATCGACCTGCGGTTGCATAAGCTCATCGAACCGGCGGTCACCCGTAATACCTGACTTAGCGGCCATCATGCTGCCCTGACGTATCGCTACGTCGATCTCTTTCTCAAGCTCCTTGACCTCATCGTCTGACAGCTTATCGGCACCTTCCCAGTCGTGCTCATCGAAACCCTGTGGCTCGTTTGGTTCAGCACCACCGCCGCCACCTTTGGGTGGTTCCTGCGTACCATCATCCAATGCCTTGAAGATCACAGCAGTATCCATCCATGACCCATCGGGCTTGCGGAATCGCTCGTCGTACAACCCGATCTGGTCGCCGTTCTCATCGCGGGGCATAGCGGCGAAGCCATCCTCTCGGTTCTCATCGACCAGCTTGCCGTTGATGTTGTAGTCACACGCCATGTTAGCGGTGTTGTGATTCTTGTCGTGCAAGTGTTTCCACGTTATCAGGTGCCGGTACATCTTGTGATAGCACTCATGCAGTATCACGAAGCGAAGCTCGGCATCGGTCATGGAATCAACGAATGCTCGACCATAAGTCTCGTCACGCCCGTTGGTACATGCAGTCGGTACGTCATCGCTGACAGTCTTGTTGCCCACCATGAGTACACCAGCCAAGGCCATGTACCGTGGGTGAGCAGTAATATCTACCACTGCTTTGGTGATCCGCTGCTCGGCGGTCAGTTGTTGGTTTAGTGCTAACATGTTACCTCCTTACACCTTGTCCGCTGCGAACATGTAGTTGTTGTCCATAGCCCACTGAGTAAACAGCTTGTTCTGCATAATCATGGACTGCTTGGCCTTGTTGTATTTGCTGGATCGAACGCCGTTGGCGAACAGACCTTGGGCTTCCTTGTCCAGCCGGTTCACATATGTCATCCACGCATCGGCCCAATCACGCTCCAATGCGGACAGTGCTTTGAACACCACCATGCAGGTAGCAGCTTGGGACGTTGGCACCGTGGCATTGTCAGGATCGGTCTTGATCGACTCCAATGACGGTAGCTGGTCAGCCAGCTTGAGGAATGCCATAAAGTCTGCGGCGGCTCGGATACCGATGGTACCGATGAGTGCTGCCTGTAACGTGTCATCATCTAGC
>Ga0208767_1000148_pt1 | contig 50191 bp, 67 predicted proteins | sample VirMetDEL_Mar_21_FD_184514 | JGI IMG/M metagenome (GOLD analysis project Ga0208767, IMG submission 184514) | Aqueous microbial communities from the Delaware River and Bay under freshwater to marine salinity gradient to study organic matter... | ecosystem: Environmental > Aquatic > Marine >...
TGTTAGTTATACAGAGAAACCAGATGCAGTATCCTTCATGCGTGAATGGATGTCATTAGTAGAAAGTGGGAGTGGTGAACGTGGTATATTCAATCGTGAGGCAAGCAAGAAGCAAGCTGCAAAGTATAGTAGACGGAATCCTGACTATGAGTTTGGAACTAATCCTTGCAGTGAAATTATACTTAGGCCAAATCAGTTCTGCAATCTTACGGAAGTTGTGGTACGAGCCACAGACACGTTGGAAGAACTGGCTAGAAAAGTCCGACTCGCCACAATACTTGGGACGATCCAAAGCACATACACAAAGTTTCCATATCTGCGAAAAGTGTGGAACAGAAATACAGAAGAAGAACGACTGCTCGGTGTGTCTCTCACAGGGATAATGGACAACAAGCTAATGACTATAGCTAATAAAGGTTTAGATAAAACACTTGATCACCTTCGTCACATTGCTGTAGAAACAAATGCTGAATGGGCAGAACGTCTTAACATACCTGTTGCTACAGCTATTAGCTGTGTTAAGCCAAGTGGTACGGTGTCACAACTTGTTGACAGTTCAAGTGGGATACACCCTAGACACAGTGAGTATTACATACGTACTGTCAGAGGTGATAATAAAGATCCTTTGACGCAGTTTATGATTGACCAAGGTATACCTAGTGAGCCTGACGTTATGAAGCCTGATGCTACTACAGTGTTTAGCTTCCCTGTTAAGTCTCCTAATAAAGCCATAGTAACTAAAGATCTTACGGCTATTGAACAGCTTGAGACTTGGTTAATATATCAACGTCATTGGTGTGAACATAAACCAAGCATAACTGTAAATGTACAAAAAAATGAGTGGCTTTCTGTAGGTGCATTTGTTTATGAACACTTCGATGAAATGTCAGGAGTATCTTTCTTACCTTACAACGAACACACATATCAGCAAGCACCCTATCAAGAGGTTGGTAAGAGTGACTATAAAACTTTGTTATCTGTTATGCCAGATAAAATTGATTGGGCTAAACTTGCTTCATATGAAAGTGAAGACAACACTGTAGCAATGCAAACAATGGCTTGCTCTGGGGATGTCTGTGAAATCGTAGACTTAACATAAGGAGAAACCTATGTATGTACTAGTACTCATCATAATGTTTGAAGGCAATATCAAAGTCCAATCCTACAGTAGTATTATCTATGATAAAGAAACCTGTGATAATGCTGCAACTGAAATGGAAAAAACACTGATGAGTACTAGACCTACACCAGAATCTTCAGCAAAAGCCTATTGCTTTGAAGTTCCAACTAAGATATAATTAACTTCACAAACTAAGGAAAGAGTTATGATTAAAAGAAAGTTCAGCCGTTCCCTTTACAATGCTTATGATGCTAAAGCTAAAGATACTTTGGCTAAGTACCTAGAGTCTAAGGGTCATACTATCCTGCAAGACAAAGAAGATTACTTTGCAGATATAGTTTCAGAGAAAAATGGTTATACATACTTTAATGAAGTAGAAGTAAAAACAGCTTGGAAAGGAGATTGGCCTAAAGATTGGGCCGAGATAAGAATTGCAGAACGTAAGCAACGACTGATAGATAAGTACAAAGGAGAGAATGGTGTACTTAACTTCTATGTGTTACGTAATGATATGAAGAAAGCTTGGCGTATTAAAGATACTAAGCTAACTAAAGAAAGCCTAGCTGAAGCTAGTGGTAGATACATACGAAAGGGAGAAAGATTTTTTCACATTCCCTATGGGGAAGCAGAGTTAGTGGAGATGCAATGAGTTACGATCCTGTAAATAATCCTGCACATTATAACCTTGGTGAAGGTATAGAGTGTATAGACTACATCAAACAAGTGTTAACACCAGAGGAGTTTAAAGGTTACTGTCACGGAAACTTAATTAAGTATCAGCATCGTCATGGGTATAAGAATAAACCTGTAGAAGATATGGAGAAAGCTGAGTGGTACTTACGAAAAATGCTAGAAGCTATGAAGGAGATTCATAAATGAAGCCTTTCCACAAAGGGATAGAAGCCTTTAAAAGGGGTAAGATAGGTAACCCTTATCGCCCCAATACAACCGACCATAGAGATTGGGAGCATGGCTTTAATAGAGCCTACTTCTCCAATCTTAAAAAGGTTAAAGAGGACGAGCATAAAAGAAATGAAATTAGAGGATGAGGCTAAAAAGTTCACCAAGAAAAAACGAACCACCAAAGCAATGAAACCCCTCACTGCCCGAAGGTATCTAGCAGGACAAGCCTTGTCTGGATTACTTTCGGGAAGTCGAGGGGCTATTCAAATGCAAGACTTAAAAAGGGCAGCATATGATTGGGCAGACTACATGTTAGAGGACAGTGATGAATAACATACTATTGACGGTAACAGGTATTATGATAGCATACCTAATGCTACTATCAATTTAAGTTAAGTTTGAAGAGTTCATCTCTTTCTCTCTTGTTGCTTAAATAAAAATCAATGAGTTGGAGTTGTGGTAAGTCAAGCTGCCATAACTCCTTTTCATTTGTACCAAAGATTTCTAGTGTGTCTCTCATTTCTTTTTTATTAATATTCCTATTCGTAATAGTATATATTAATCCTACTTTATTATCATCAGTATTATAAGAAGCCATTAAGACTTCTTTAGTATCTTTCTTTGCTACTTGTAATATTGCAGATAGCTGTTTCTCTTTATCTGCTGAAGACAGTTGTTGCCACCTATTAGATTCAACAAGACCATCAGCATACATCTCAAGTACTGGAAATACAAACTCGTTAAAAGCATTAGCTGCCTCTGGTACATCACTACGAATGTCAGTTTTCCACTGCGGTCTACCCACTTCATTAAATAAAGTTTGTATTGTAGACTGCGGAAGAACTTCCCGATAACCAAAGATCCGTCCTATTGGTGCGCCTTGAGGTTCATCTGATAAAGCAGATTTCTTTTCTGATGCGATAGGCTCACCAGTTGATAGTGCTTCGTAGATTTGATCTATGTACCTAGTACTGTCGTTTACAAACTTGCTTCCTTGCTTACGGTCTATGGCCTCATAGTCTTCACCTCGTGACAAAGCTATGATCTGATTAGCAGGATCAGCAAACCTAGTAAACCCGGAAGCATACATAGAAGCAGAAGATTTCATACCTTCTATAAGAGAGTCCTTTGCTTCCAAAAACTCTCCTTCAGAAATATAACCAAAAGTATCCCATATTCCTTGTGCAGCCTCGCCTAGCTGCCTAGAAAGCTGTGCTGTTCCAAACTGTTTTAAGCCTTCTTCCCATAGCTCTGGTGGGATTCGTCCATCACGAATACTATGACAACCTAAACGTCCAATCATCTTATAAAAGCTATAAGGGAAATCATATCTACGATCTACTATAGCACCTTTATCGTTTCTTTCCTGATACCAAGCCAAACCTTCTTCAAAGTTTACTGATTCTCTAGCCACATTTACACCGATAATGCTGTAACCTATCGCAGTCTTGGTAGCTAAATCAAACATATCTCTATCGTTACCAGTAAAGAACCTATGAGCAAGACTAGCACCAGTGTGATCAAACATAAAGCCCAGTGTGTTATTAAAGAACTGTCCGAAAGGAATCATAGCACCAATAACAGGAACGTTTCTAGCTTTTTCTATTGCCCCTGCAATCGGCGGTAATATCCCTTTAGTACCACCGTATCTTTTAGAGAATGTATTTCTTAATGCATCATTAATAGATTTAGTTTCTACCTTTAAAAACTTCTTGTAGCTATTACTGTTTTTATCTACTAATTGTGCAGCTAAGTCATCTCGTTTTAAAAATTCATTGTAGCTTACACCAAACTCAAGCCTTATATTTTTATCTAATGCATACATAAATTCTTGAGACTTAGTAAAAAAGTCTTGTGCCTTAACACCGTAAGCAGTTTGTGCAAGGTTCATAAACTTTTCAAAGTTAGTTCTAGAAAGTGTTTCACCTGCAGGTAGTTCAAGCTCTTTTAATACTGCGTCAACCTCGACACCACCAATCATGTACCTAAACATTTCTTTTTGTGCTTCGGGTCTAAAAGTTAAATAGTCCATAGCAGCTTCAAAAGTGCTGTATGGATCTACCATATTCATGAACTTTTGTTTCTGGAGTTTAGCCATTTGACGAGCACGATTACCATACTCTACTGCACCAGTTTTGTTACCTACCAATAAACTTAACATCGAAGTGCCACCATACAAAGTGCCTCTTAACATGTCTGATAGTGTTTGTGTACCTGATGCGTTAGCCCAACCAATAACGTTCAATGCAGTTGTTCCCGGATGTGTGACAAGCATACGAATAAAGTTTGACTGAATGTCACTAAAAGTTTTAGCTATGTTTTCCCTACCTAATACATCTACAGATACCTCATCTAGTATAGATTCCATAACCTCATCCCCTGTTGGGGATGCATTATCTATACTACCTAGAACTTTTGATAGTTGTGATTGTCTCTGCAATATTCTAGCTGCATCTGATACTTCTGCTGCATCAACATCTAAAAAATCTTCTAATCCAAGTCTACCTGCAGGACTATCAAACTTACCATAGATATTTTCAAAGGCATCTTCAACAGCTTTTTTAGCTTCAGGGTCTAGTGCTTTAATTACATCTGATAAATAGTTAGTAAACCTGTCACCTTCAAATCTTTTAGAATAAGGAGCAACACCTACTTCTTCAAGTATTTGAGATACACCTTTGATACCATACTTAGCATCACCTAAGAAAAATAATCTGCCTAACACAGCATCTGTTGCTGTAGACTTATCGTCTAAGTCTTCATATCTAAGATCAATACCCCTACGAACCTTTGAAATAAAAGGTTCTATGTTTTGCTGCATAGTTTCTACTGCTTCTTTAACAGCAGAGCCATCAGCATTCTTAACTGATTCTTTCAGGGCTTCTTCAGTAAGCTCACCAGTTACTTCTTTAGCTGATGACTTTATTTGAGAGACTCTTTCTAACTCTTCAGATAGAATTGCATTACCTGAAACACCTTTAAATCCTACTAAACCATAGGCCAACCCAAAACCTGTTAATCCACCAAGTGTTGCAAAAGCTCCTTGCAAAGGATCGTACTCATCCATTGCTCCTGCTTTTATTCTAGCAGATTGTTCAAGGTAATCTGATCCTACTGCTGCAATAGTATCGAATGCACCAGTACCTATCACCTCTCTTTTAGCAGCAGGTTTTAAAGCTTCTTTATATGCTGTACTTTTCATGGCAGCAGAGTATGCCCTACGACTTGCCTCTCTTTTATTACGTTCAATTATAGACTTTGTAAGAAGTCCTTTTTTAGCAGACTCAGATATAGATTTTTTACCTGCTTCTCTTGCCGCAGCTTTAAGTACTTCTACTGCACCCTTAGTAGCACCCGATGCTACAAGTTTACCCACACCTAACGATAGTAAGTTAACAGGGTCTACAAGAAGTGCTTTACCATAGTCATACGCAGCATCTATTTTATCCCCTGTTGTACCACTGGCATAGACACCCTGCATACTATCAAATAGTTTGTATGCATTACCTGCTTTATTTCTCCTTACTTGTAGGTCATTGTCCTTACCTCTATTCAAATGGGACAACTCTTGTAAGGTTGTAATGCTATTACCGACAGAAAAAGATCTCATGTTAGTAACATACGAGTCAACAATATCCTCACGACTGTACTTATCCTCAGTCATTCCGAACCTGTCTTCCATGTATTCAGAGATAACTTTAAAAGGTTCATCTTTAGTTAGCTTATCAATAGTAATATCAGTACTAAAGTTATAAGGCTCAGACGGTTCTACAATGTTCATTGCGGAACTACCTGCTTTTAAATAATCGGCTGCACTAGTGTATGTCTGCATTCTATTGTCCTACTTACCTTAATGTTCCGTCACTCTTGTGGGTTTCTCCGTATTCTGAATCCCAATCTGCTTGTAATTTTATTAACTCTCTATTTTGTGGGAGAGTTAAAGGTGTTCTAGACGTAATATTTCTTTCTCTTTTAAAGGTTATAATATCAGGTCTTGGACCAACAGGTGGTGGTGGTGGTGGATTATTATTACTATTATTTCCAGAAGAGTTAGCCTGACTCCAAAGCTCGTCTAAAAAAGCTTGGTCTGTTAACGGACCTGCAGGGTTTGTAGCATATACAGGATTTCCCTCATCATCTAAGTAGAATGTATTAGGAACTTCTATTCCTGTTGTAGGGTCGGGCAGTAAAACAATTTCTTTAGAAGAATAACTTGGGAAACTTTCAACAGCTTCTACTGCCGATGTAGCATAGTATGGAGCTTTAACAATACTACTATCTATTTGGTAAAATGCTCTGGCAATAGAAGGCCCAATCTCTGGGTCAGTTATCATCCTAGCTACCTTATTATCACCAGATAATCCTTCGTATTGCTTTCTCCACTCGGTTGCTGCTCGTGTGCCGACTGCACTAAGTCGAGAATAAACATTATCCCATGCCTCTTCATATTTATTCCTCATGTCTAATCTAAATGCTGATATCTCAGAAGCATTATAATCTGTAAAGCCTGAGTAATCTACTGTTGATGTTGAGTCACCTGACTTATATGTAGTCTCACCGAGGCTTGCCATAATATCACGACCAGTAACATCACCAAGAATCTTAGCACTTTGAACTTGCTCACCTGCAGCCTGTGAAGCAGATGGAAACAGAAGTGAACCAAATGTTTGACGTTCTCTTTCTACAGGATCAGTAGTGCTATTAAAGATAGGAGTAATTGTTTCTATTGCTTCTTGAATTGAAAGAGTTCCGGGTTCATACTCAGAAGCTAGTTCAACTGCAGTATTAAGTATCTCACCACTAACAGTATTACCTTTTAATTTTTGATCTCTAGCTTTAGCATATAAGTTAGCCATCTCGTCTGGATTGTCTGCTATAAGTTGGGCAAGAATATCTTCATTCATACCATTAGACTTGAGCCAGTTGGCGGCAGTGCTAAACTTTTGTCGCATTTCTTTTACTGCTGCATTGCGTTTAGCACCCTGAGTAGAAAGGTAGTCGTATTGTTTTTGAAATGTATCTCGTATAAATTTTGAACGATCTTCAAGTGCATCTCCGATACCACCGATAATTGCACCACGTTTTACTTTACTTAATACTGCTTTTCTATCTACCATTTTATAACCTCGCCATTAAACCTTGGGGTTTTTCTTCTTCCATAGGAGCTTCCATAGGTTCTTCTACTGGCTCTTCTTTAGGAGTATCCGTAAGACTTTCTAAATACTGAGAACCCTCATCTTTATCTTTATTTTCTTTTATAGATTTCTTAAACAGCATTAATGCTTTATTTTTTATATCTGCTTCTGCTTCTTGCTTATTATCAAAGTCTTGTTTAAAAGGTATACCTGCTTGCTTTGCAGTAGCATTTAAATACTCTTGAATAATTGGTGTAATAATAAGGCTCACATCTACAGAGTGTATACCTTGAGACACTGCAGAGGTACACATAACTTCAGCTAAATGTCTTGTCGGCATACCAAACTCTAGTGTATACAGAACATTGTCTAGTGTTTCTGGTTTAGAAACCCTTTCAATGTGATACATAATAGCATCATCAGGGTGTGTCATTTCAGGGGGTCTTTCCCAAGGATAGTTTCTAGGTTCATCTGTCAGGGATTGACCGGGTATAGGTGCTTCAAACATTTATCAGTTCCTTAAAAAAACTCTTTAATCATTTTCTCATACTTAGGTACGAAAGGCATAACATGTTTCTTAGATTTACTTAATCCATCTAACTCTAGTTTAGGTCCATCATGGTGCATTGCATAGATGTACTCTTCACCGTAGCCTTTTCTTTCTGCTATACCTGTATTTTCAACCTGTAAATCAAAGAGTGCTTGTATCTGACTATCAATACTATTTCTATCAGTACCACCTGTCACATTCTTCCAAGTTTGATTTACAAACTGACCTAAACCTACAGCACTACTAGACTTAGCTGCTGCATCTGGATTAAACCCAGACTCATACCTTACTGTAGCTAATGCTATTGCTATCTCTCTGTCAGATAAATCCATCCTACGACCATACTCAACCATTCTTGATATAATCTCTTGTTGAGATTCTACATCAATATCTCCAGACTTTCTAGATTTACCACGTAGCTCACCTGCAGGTATTGGTTTATTAAAATACGATCTAGAGATAGGTTCACCTAATTGAACCCCTTTCTTTCCGTATAACTCTTTAGGCAATACAAACTTTATAGTTTCTGTTTCTGCAGTAGCTTCTGTAGCAGTAACTTCTTCTTTAACTATAGAGTCTTCAACAGGATCAGGTTCTGGAACAGGTTGAGATAAAATTGAGTCTGTAGTTTCTTCTTCATCACTACCAAAAATTTCTTTTGCAGATTCTGTTTTGTTACTACCCTTACTGGTATCAGGGGCTTTATCAATTGCGCCTTGTATAGCTGCAACCCAAGAGGCCATATTTTCATTAGAGCTATTAGTTAAGGCTGCTTTACGTTCTCTTTTTTGTTTTGCTTCTTGATAGTCAAACATATTTTGAACTGAGTCTTGTATGTTTTTCATAGTCCTACTTAAACCTGAAGCAGAACTTTCACCTAAACCAATTGCCCTCTTTGTCCTTGAAGCTGCTTGAGTAGCTCCACTTTCTACCATTTGGTCTGCAATATTTTGCACAGTTTTATTTATCATCTTGATATTCCTGTTATCCAACTAATTATTTTAGACCAACCAGATCCTTCTTGTTGTGCTGCAGCAATCTCTGCTTGAAAAGCAGCAGCATCAATTGTAGCATCAGCCGCCATCTTTTGTAGAACAATTGCATTAGTCCTGTCTGCCGAACTCTCTGAGGATTGAAAAGCAAAACTCATTAGATCTCGTTCTCTCTGCCAGATCTGATCCATAGTAGCCTGTGTATATGCATTAGCAGCTTGAGCCTCCATCCTGTTAGCTTCATTCTGTGATGCAGTATTTATAGTAGAGGTATTCTGCCTCCACTGTGCATTAGCTTGTGCTACGACCAGAGAGTTTGTTGCATTAAATTGATCACGTTGCTCATTCATAGTAGAGTTGTACTGAGCTATTGCATTCTCTTGCCCTGCATTAAACTGTGATATAGCAGTTGACTGACTAGAATTAAACTGATCTACCTGAGTTTTCAGACTAGACATGAATTGTTTAGTTTGGTTTTCACTTGTAGCATTAAATTGTTTTGATGCATTGTCAGAAGCTTGATCATTAAAGATTGCTTGGATAGCAGATTGAGCTTTGAACATTGCAGTCTGTTGCTCATTACTTAAATTAGCCAAGTCCATCTGCATAAAGTTCTGAGCATTTTGTACTGCAGCTTGCTGCTCATTACTTAGGTTTTGTTGCTCTAGTGCTGACACACTAGCAGCTTGAGCCATAACCATTGCCTGTCTGTTTGACAGGTTAGATAACTCCATAGTGTTAGCTATACGACTATTCTCTAACGCAACCTGTTGCTCTGCAGTAAAGTTCATGTTTGCTACATCTGCAATTTTAGAAGCATTCTGAACTCTTGCTTGAAACTCCTGATTAAATTCTTGACCGATAAATTCGGCACGTTGCTGTGCAGCAAGCATAGCACGTTGTTGCCTGTTTGACAAGTTTTGTTTTTCAAAAGATGCAATTGTTTGTGAATCAGCTTGGGCAATAGGTAGTGCAGATTCCATAGCAGCTTGTATTACAGCTTGACCTGCAATACTAGAAGAACCTAATCCTCTAGCAGCCATAGCACCCATAGCATTACGCATAGCTCCTGCAGCCCATGCAGGTGTAGCACCACCCTCAAACTGTCCCATAAGACTTTCTAGTTGACCTGCAACTGTGGCTTCTTTAGTCGGTGTTGCTGTAGCAGCCTGTACTTCCTCGGTAAATTTAGCTGCTTTATTAGCATCAGCAGCACCAGAAATTAATTCTCCATCTTGGATTTCCCTTTGAACAGGGTTATCCATTAGTATTCCTTCTCCTTGTGCGGCAGGAATATCAGCAACTTTAGTTTTTGTAGGGTCTACTGTTGTATCACCTACTTGGGATTCATCACTTACTTCACCTGTAGCTTCTTTAGTTTTATCCATTTGTTTTTCTACATCTTCAGCAGACTTTGTGGTATCTACTGTTGTAGTTGTAACATCTTTAGGTGCATCTGCTGTTGAGGCTTCTGCAGTTTTTGTAACTATGTCTTCAAAAGGATCTTTTACTTTACCAGTACCTTCTGTTATGTTAGTACCTTCTGCATTAGGATCTATGTCTTTTACTTCTGGTTTTGTAACTTGTGATGTAGGATCGTCTAATGTTTTCTTTACAAGTTCTCCCTGAGACTGTTGATTTTCTGCAGCAAGATTTTGCATCTTTTTGTTATAAGCTTCAATTTCTTCTGGTGTACCACCTACTGGATACTTAGGTACTCCACCTTCTTGAAACCCCATAAGGCCACCTTCATAACGACTGATACCTTTACCTTGTTTAGGCATAGGAGCACCAGAAGATTTAAGTCTGTTAGCTTTTTGCATAAGTCTAGCAATAGCTTTAGGGTTATTACCCAAAGATCCAAAGACTTTTTTCTTTTGTTCTTCAGTAAGTTTAATCATATTATTATCCATTCACCATTTCATTAAGACCCCAAAACATTCCAATCATACCTACTATAAAAATTAATGCACCTATAGTTAAAGATATTCCCCAGAACATTTGATCTCTAGCTTTAGCTTCTGCATCAAGTTGTTCTTTATGCCTTTGCCTAGCAGCAGCTTGCTCTTTTACTACTAGATCCCACATACCCGGAGGGCCATACAATCTACAGACAGATCTTAATTCGTCCATGCATTCTTTATGTTTTAACTTTGCTTGAGCTATAGCAAAACCTTCTTCTTCTGAAGAGGAAAGTCTTCCTAGTGGGCCTTTGTGCCTACCAGTTTCTGCCAGTTGTATTTCTGTATCTAGCTTGGCGAGTTTACCAAAATGAGGTAGTAGGTCAGATACATCCCTACCTGCTTTAATACTACTACTAATTGCCCCACTAATTTTAGTAACTGCACCTGCTAACGCAAGGACTTCAACTATCATTTACTGTTCAGTATCCTTATTCGCCATCTTTTCCACTGAGTGTCGTATGGCTTTTATATTTTCATCCATACGACCAAGAGTTACAGCTTGGCTTTGAACTATCTTTTCTAAAGCTTCTATCCTAGTCTCATGCCTAATAAGTTCACGTTGGTTATTTTCTATATTATTGTCCAGACTTGATACGTACCAGACTAATGCCACAGTCTGACCGACGATAGCCAGTATAAAAGAGATAGGTACAGATTTACTTAGATGCCAGCTATTGTCAGTCATTATTTATTCCTTATTAACTTAGGTAATATCTTACGGCAGTAATACCACCACCTGCACCACCACAATTACTTGAGTATGTAACAGAACCAGTATCACTAGAACCTCTTGTATCATAGCCCATTCTTGAAAAGTTTCCAGTTACTTCTGAACCACTGTCAACATTAGCTATGGCTGCAGGTATTGTTGCATTCCCTACAGTACTAACAAAAACAACGTCACGTTTATTTGCATTTATAGAAACCTGTGCTGTACTAGATGCAGGAGAAGAGTTACTCCACTCACTGACAATTTCTGTGTAGTTTGCAGGGGATTTTGTAGTTGCACCTAATTGAAGATTACCAGTGCATTCCCAAATACGCCAACCACCCCCTGAAGGAGTACTTCCAAAACCACCTTTTGTACCTGTTAGGGTAACAGATGTAGCTGTTCCAATATAAACTCTGTACCACCTTAGATATTTCTTTTCATCAAATGCATCATCATTAAAAACAAGATCAGAATTAACAGTGTGACCACCACTAGAGGATAAAGATGGGGAACTTGGAGACAAACCTGAGTGGTTTTTATCCATCCAATGAGCACCTATAACAAGGGTTGTTGGACTAGATGAAAGCCCTGATAAGGACATTGTTGTAGTAGCACTCATACTACTTGAACCTGTGTAATCATACTTAGCTATATGTGTAACAGCAATAGGGGGTGTTGCTTCATGCCACTCACTGAAAGACATTTCTGAAGCAGAGGATTTAAATATCATACCCCTTATGTCTGCATCATTTATAGACACTGAACTACCAGAAGTACTAAATACTTCTGTGTGCATCTGGTCTAAAGATATAGAATTTCCACTTGCAGGTAATGCCATTAAATTGATCCGTATGCTGTTACGTTACCTACTACAGTAAGGTTTCCAGAACTATCTAGTTTCATTTTACTTGTCCCGGCATATTTTATAAGAAGGTTATTACTATCTACTTCAAATGTCCAATCATTAGAACCGTTATCAATAGCAAAACTGTTTGCTGTAAGTGCAGCATCTACATCTACAGCACCAGTAAAGTTAGCACCTGCTAATGCTGCTTTAGCATTTAGTGCTGACTGCAAACCATCTACATTTGCAATAGTATGATTATGGCTATCGTCTGCTACGGTAGCTGTAATACTAATATCACCACTACCATCAAAATTAGCAGTACCAGTAACATCTCCTGCTAATGCAATAGCTCTAGCTGTGGCAAGAGTAGTTGCCGTACTAGCATTACCTGTAACAGCACCTTCAATATTGGCTACAAGTGTGCCTGTAGTAATTGTAAGATCGCCTGTAGATGCACCTGTAAATGTACCTGTACCTACAGTAAACTTGTCTGCACTTTCGTCAAAACCAATAAAGGCATTAGCATCATTACCACGTTCAATAACAAGACCTGAATCACCTGAAGCAGAACCTGTACTACCATTACCTAACTCAACAAGTTTATCACTGACAGTCATGTTTGTAGTGTTTACTGTAGTAGTTGTACCTGATACAGTAAGATTACCTGCTACAATAACATTGTTAGGTAAACCAATTTGTATTTGATTATCGGATACTGTAGTTTCTATTTCATTAGCTGTACCTGCAAAGTTAAGTGTATCACTTGCAAGAGCTACAGCATCATTTGATCCACTGTCTGCACCAACAGTAAGAGTGGTAGTAATAGCTGCTGTACTTGCTGCAGTAACAAGCCCTTTACCATTAACTGTAAGTACAGGTATAGCTGTAGCACTACCAAAAGAACCTACGTCAGAGTTTACTGTGTCTAGTGTAGTAGTAAGAGTAATGTCACCTGTGCCATCAAAGTTAGTAGCAGATGCATCTACGTCACCATCAATAGTAATGCTACGTGCTGTTGCTAATTTTGTAGCTGTGGCTGCATTGCCTGTTAATGGTCCGACAAGGGATGTACCTGTAATTGTAGTACCTGTAATGGCTGCTGCAGTATTAGCACCAATAATAGTACCATCAATAGCACCACCATTAACATCTACTGTTGCTAGAGTAGACAGTCCTGTAACACCTAGAGTGCCACCTACAGTTGCATTACCTGTAACACCTAATGTACTATCTAAAGTTGCTGCACCTGTAACATCTAATGTACCTGCTAAGTCTACATTAGCACCAGTAAAAGTAGCTGCTGTAGTTGTACCAGATTTTACAACAAGATTACCTGAGTTATTACTTAGTCCACCCCATGTAGCAGTAGCATCTTTTAATAATACATCTCCACCATCAACGTCTATAGTAAGATCACCTGCAATATCTACTGTTAAATCTCCACTAGATACATCAATTTCATTATCAACAATAGTTGTGTATCCATTAGTACCTGCTTGTAGTGTATGCCCTTTAACTGATCCATCAAAGTATGCATCTTTAAACTGTGCACCACTTGAACCTACATCTAAAGTGTTTGTTGTTTTTGGTAACACACTAGTTGATGATACAACAAGATCTTGACTAGGGCCAACCTTAGTAATAGGAGCACCGTTAGCTGTAGTGCCATCGTGAACGTGACCACTTGATGCATTAAAGGCAGTTTCAACCGCATTAAACTCACTGTCTAAGTCATCTGCATCAATAACTTTACCATTAGCAATGTTGTTTGCTGTATCTTGTCTTGAATATCCTGCCATATTATTGCCTATCGTTTTGTCTGTACTCTAACACTGCTGTGTCAAGAGTGAATGTGGGATTGGTTGAATTGTCAGCTATACGTAAAGCTACTGTTTTACCAGATCCTATTAGATTAGTATTATATATTTTATCTAGTTCACCACCATAGGTTATTTCTGTTGCTTCTACCATATTAGCAGTGCCTCCCATACCACTGTGATTAGTACAATAGTAATATAGTGTAGGTGTACTGTCTGTAATTGTTATCTCAGTATATGCCCCAGAACTTCCTGCTGTTCCACTTGTAGTAACACCTGTTGTATATGCAGAACCTCCACCATGAGTACCGTCTGCTGTCGTAGAAAATCTTAGTGGGTGGCTCGAATTACTATTATCCTCTTGTGTAAATCTGTAAGTACGACCTTTAGTTAGGCTTAAAGTTGGAGCAGCACCAGTATGATCTGATATATAATATTTATTTCCTGATCCCGGATTAGATACTGTTACTGCATAAGTAATATTTTTAGCATAGTAAATAGCATCAGATGCCCCATAGGAAAATACAGAAGTACCTGTACTGGATATAGCTTGTGTAGGTGGTTGTATAATTTTATCATCGTTAAAATCGTATGTAAGATTTAAGTCTACTGATGTAGAGCCAGTAGGTGTAACATACAAGGCCATCTTATAAAAAGTCTTACGTATCTGAGGATCTTCAATAGGCATAAAAGGAGATTCATAAATAGCCTCAATGTTAGCACTATCAAAATTACTGCCTGTTTCCATCTTATAAACATAGCCGTCATCATTTATAAACATGGAAGTTTCTTGATCTCCTGCATATCTACTGTCTGCTATATAGGCTTTTATACCTTTTGTCGAAGCCCAGTTAATACCTTCAGAACCTTGAGCAATAAACTTAGTAGCTATTAAACCTTTAGCAACAGAGTTTCTCTCTGAAGAAACATAAGCAAAGATACGATACTGAGATTTATTTCTTATAAGCATAGAAGAAAATTCGTTTGACGTACCTAAAAAAGAATCAGCATCCTTATGTATTGAATCAGATGCGACATCTAATGCAAAGTCACCGATACGGTCTGTAGCACTTAGTAATCTAATCCCATCAGGAGCTAAATAAATAATATCACCACCAACTTCTTGTATGGTGTCTCCATTAATACAACCTGTTTTATTTGTAATAGGTGCTAAAGCCCAATCACTAACAGAGCTACCTGTAATTTTTTGTATTGTGTCTGTTGTAAAAATAATAAGTTGATCACGAAAAACTGTAAGACCTGTTATGTCATGTCCTACATTAATAGTTCCAGAGCCTGTACCAAAGTTACTTACATTAGAAGGAATACTAAAATAAAGATTATTACCTTTAGCATAAAAAGCATGTTTTTTAAACATTGCTACATGTTCTGCACCACTAAGGTCTGAACTGTTAGATGAAGTAAGGAATGTTGTAGTATTTCCAGAGGTATTGTATATAGCAGGATAGCTAGTTCCATCTACAAAAATAGCCTTATCGTCACCGTCTAAATTAAATTCTGCATGTTTAGCTTTGCCACCATTAGTAGAAGCACTTTTTGCCATGAAGGTCCATGTTGTACCTGTACCATAGTAGTAAGCTGTTTTGTTATCATCCCCTGAAGTTAACCCACTTACAGCACTAATTGCTGCAGAGTCTACTTTACGTGCTACTACTACAAGACCAGAACTAATAACCTTTAATGCTAGGATAGGACCAGTTCCCGGTACAGTTGTAGTACTGTACTTTTCAAAACCTAAAAGTTTACTGTACCCACCATTTTTATTAGGTTCAAAATTTTGCAGTACAGTAGCAGAACCTACAGCATTAATACCCTGTTGCAGTGGGCTAAGATTGGAAATAAGTCCACCCCTAAATTCTATAGGGTATGTTTGCCATTGTGTTGCCATTAATAGTAAACTCTTGTATCACGTAAATATTCATTACGATTAATATTTAAACTTCTTAGATGTTTTATACCTTGAGTAAATTTGTTAAAAGATATCTCAGCACTTTGTGTATCACCTCTAAATTGATAGGCATAGTACATAGCACCATCGACAATAACATATTTATATTGTTCTGGGAGAGTAGGTACATCTCCATGTAGTTCTAAGTCATGGGACAAAGTATAGTATTCATATACTACTTCATAGGCTTTATCGGGAGCAGGATAAAATATAAGTTCTCTGCTAGGTGTTCTAGCTACATGTGTAGGAACAGAACGTATATTTGTGCTAGAGTTATACTCTGAATCAGCATATTTGTCAAGCCATTCTTCATAGCTAAGTACTTTTAATTTAACAGTTTCCACATTTAAATCACTGTCCCTCTTAATACGAAAGGTATTCATATTAATTGTCTTAGAATCATATGGCACACTATATCTAATTTCTCCTGCCACTAACACTTCTGTTTCCTCTACATGATTCCAAGGCCACTCAAACTCTTCTTGATTAATGTAACGAAGAGAAGAATTTACTGCATCTTTAGCTAAACTATAAAAACCTGTTGCAGAAGCAAAATTAGAAGAGGTTAATTCTACTTCATTTAACCTACGATTAATATCATTTACTAGTGCTAAGTAGTTGTAGGCCATTATTATTTCTCCTTAATCCGTAGGAATACAGAACGTTCATATTGTAACCCACCGTTGGTAGTAATTTTACACGTTATTTTGTATCTAATATTATTAGTACCTAATCCAAATCTAGTAGTAGCTACAGTAGTAGTGTTAGTAGCCTGAATAAATTGAAGACCATTAACTGTATCATTAGAAGATACTTCTGTTTTTGTTCCATCAGCAGCATCTATGTGCCATGCAACACTAGAAATAGTATCGGTATCAAGAAAACGTGACCAATCAATACTATAATCTAAAACTTCATCTTTATCTTTATCGGGCCACTTGTACGACATTATACTATCCTTTAGGCTGCAATCTTAATGGTTTGTGTGTTTCTGTTTTGTTTAGGTATATACAAAGTTCTATTTTGTGGTGGTATAATAACTGTATTATTATTATCTTGTGCTACTGCGTATAGAGTTCTTTGTCTGTTGTAAGCATCTGGGTCAAAATCAAATACAACACCTGTTGCAGTAAGTTGACCTAATGCTACTTGTAATCCAACAGATGTTAGGCTCTGTGTTGCAGGGAAAGAAAGAAGTCCAATAGAACCTGTTGCAAAGACACTATTTAAAACTTCACTAACTTTAGCTTCTAAGCCCTCAACTTCACCTGCAACAACTACACCTGTTGGAATTACAGAGTTATTAACTTTTAAAGAACCTATGCTACCAGAAGCACTAACACCAACTAAGGTATGTATTTTACCCACACCAACACTTAAAGTGTTTACTGCACTAGAGCCTTGCACTCCCGACAGTGTTGTACTTACACTAATTTCTAGAGAACCTACACTACCTGTAGCACTTACAGAGTTTAAGGCTTCTGATGTGTTAGCAACTACAGAACCTAAAGCTGTTGTACCTACTACACTAGATAGACTTTCTGAAATATTTACAGATACAGAATTTACAGAACCAGTAGAGCTTACAGAGAGTAGTCTTTCTGATACATCAATTTCAAAACCGTTTATAGATACAGAAGTTACTATACCTGTAGAAGATACACCTGTAAGACCACTAGCTGTATGGGTTTGAAGTGTTCCAACAGAACCAGAACCCTGAACACCAACAATGCTTTCACTTACTTTAGGTTCTATTGTTCCTAAAGAAGAAGTTAGTCCACTGCTTGAAATGGCTATGTTAGAAGTTGCAGTAAGTGTAAGTGTACCTATACCTGATGTAGAAGATACACTAGCTAACTTTTCTGTAACGTTTATTTGTACTGTGTTCAGGTTGGTTGTAGAACTAACACTGTTTAATTTTTCAGAAAGTTTTACTTCTACTGTGCCTATAGAACCAGTTGTGTTTACACCTACAAGACCTGCACCTGTTAGTGTTTCGACAGCATTTACTGAGCCAGTACTGTTTACACTTCCTAACGACTCTATTATATTTACAGTTACAGAGTTAATATGCCCTGTACTGCTAACACTTGATAGAGCTTCAGTTGGTTTTTCTTCTAGTGTATTTACAAAACCTGTGGCTTCTACTGAAGAGGTTACGAAATTGAGGTTGACTGTTACTGCATTAGTATTTGCAGAAGCAGAAATTGACCCTATACTTTCTGCTATATGAACTTGTGTTGTACCTAGAGATGTTGTACCTTGTACGCCTAATAGATTGCCAATAGCTGTTACTTCTATAGGACCTAAATGTGTAGTAGCTCCAAGACCAGAAACACCTATATTAATATTTTCTGTTACAGTATTTACTGAACCTGTAGCTGAAAGACCAGTTAGTGTAGCTGTGTTACTATGCTCTAAAGTTCCTACTGAACCTGTAGAAGAAACACCAGTAAGAGTAAAAGTATTACTATTTTCTAAAGTTCCTACTGATACAGTGCCTTGTACTGAACTAAGGGTGATATCTATATTAGTTGTTACAGAGTTTACTTGCCCTGTACCACTTACACCAGATAGACTTTCGGTTGGTTTTTCTTCTAGTGTATTTACTGCACCTGTACCCAATACACCAGTAAGTGTAACTGTGTTGCTGTGTTCTAGTGTACCTATTGCACCAGTACTTTGTACTCCTGTAGGTGTCAGGGCTAGGTTTACAGATACAGAACTGATACCTGTTGTACCAGAAACACTGCCTAACTTTTCTTCTGTATTAAAACTTATAGTTCCTACAGCACCAGTAGCACTTACAGACCCAAGTCTTTCCGAGATGTCAACTTCAAAACCACCAACAGATAAACCTGCTACTGCAGTACTAGCAGAGACACTACCTAAAGAAACATCTGGAGATACAGATGAAGATGATACACCAAAGGGAGCTTCAGATAGTGCCGTAAAACCGAACATTCAGTTTATCCTTAGTCTAGTTGTTCATTTATTAGTTTCATTATTTGTTTATTGTATCTATTTATTTTAAATCTTTCATAGCAATAAGATAAAGAAGATTTTGGAGAATACTTTTTTAAACTTAGGCAGCTATTAATAATGTCTGCTATAGGCTCTGTAATAATACACCTTTTAAATTTAACTTGTTTATTAAAAGTTAAATAAGCCATAGGTTCTCCCTTTTTTATTTCAATAGGATTACCTATGTATATAGACGAAAAGCTAATTGGTCTAAACCATTTACTTATGTCAAAAGAACCTGCAACACCAAAAATATCAGACTTATGCATAAACGGTGGATATAAAGTTAGTATAGTTTCAGTAGGTGCAAACATACATAGATAAAAATCACCTAACCACTGTATTGCATTTGGATGTTTTTTAACATCTTCTTCTAATTCATTTACCATTAGCACATGAGGATCAGCAGAAGTATTAAAAACTTTATGAGACTTACCTTTAGTAATCTTTATAAGTAAATCGCAAGGGGCGTTTATTACGTAATAATCTTTTATAGTATCAGCTATAGAAGGACACTGCAAAAGACCTGTTACGTCATACTTAGCATACTCTTTTTTTATAGATTTTGTAAGTCTTTCAGGCTCATTTAGTAATAGTCTATAAGGATGTTTATGGTGTGATCCATATGCTACTATGTCCATCTTGGACCTTCAAACCAAGCAACTAAAGAACATCTTGTACCTTTTGTTACAGGAGATACTCTATGACTTAGATAACTAGGAAAAACAAGGACAGTACCTTTTTGTTTAAGTTTTTCTTTATTAGGGTTTTCTACTTCTGCGAAACTAAAGTCTCCACCTTCATACTCTGTCGAGTCACTTAATTGAACTGTTATACTAAGTTTTCTATCAAAAGAAGTTTGAGATAACCAATTTGTATCAATATGCCAATCATAATGACCGTTTTGTTCAGCATGATACAAAGTATATTGTATGTCTGCATAGTTTTCTACTCTAAAACCAAACACATTTCTGTTAGCATTTTGAACTATGTCCCACAAAAAGTCTTGAAGTTCTTTATTATGAGACAACCAAGTAACTTCACTAGACCTAGCTTTATTGTTATCATTAAAAGTTTTAGCTTTACTTAATGTTTCTTCTTCAGCTAAGTCATGTATTTTATTTACAAGAAATTCATCTACTGCGTTTTCGTATAATTGCCATAGTGGTCTATGCATAGTATTCCCTCAAATTAAAGTTAGTGCCAATCATATTTCCTATATGTCTGTCACTATTACTATACACTAAAACTTCAGGGTCTTCAACTAAAAAATCACACGACTTGCAGTAATCAGGGAAGTCTTTATTTCTGTGTTGTTCTCTTAGTTTATTATAAGCCTTACCATTCCAAACTTCTTTTAAAGTATTTGTACTTAAATGCCCTAATACTGCAGCCTCATCATTACCTAAAACCTGACAGCAAGGATGCACTGCTGCTGTATTACCATCATTACCTCCTGCCCTAACGACTACATCAGGAGAGAAAGGTCTTCCACATCCTGCTATCTTACCTTTTCTTTTATAGTCAGACTCATATACACCAGACCAATTATGCATACGCCAAATATCAACATTCATATTATCAAAAAGAGATTTATATGCTTCTACTTCTACTGGCTCATTATCATTATCTAGTATTAAATGATATGCTGCGACTATACAATCTTTATCTTTAGCATACTGTCGCATCTCTTTAGCATTTTGTATGACTAAGTTAAAGAAAGGGCTGTTCATCCACTTTTTATATGTCTCTTCGTTGTAACCTATAATAGAAAATCTAAAAAAGTTAAGCCCTGCATCAACGGTTTCTTTCATAAAAGACCCACGCATATTCTTACCATTAGAATATATATAAGCCTTTGCTCCGTATTTTCTTACAACCTCAATATATCTTGGAAGATTTCTATTTAATGTAGGCTCTCCTGATCCTTCAAGGTTTACAATTTTAGTCCCATGCTCTACACACTCAGCTACAATATCCTCAAACTGATTTAAAGGCATTTTCCTAAGAAAACTTTTTGGTCTTTTCCCTTCTGATTGAGGACACATTTCACAAGAATAATTACATCCCCCATTTATTTCTATAACAGCACGTTCAATTTGCATGAATAAAACCATTAATAGTTATTCTAGGTTCTTCTGTATTACATGCATAACTATGCCATGTTTCCCCTGTCATACCTGCAAAAATAAAAGCAGTGTTAGGTTTCCATAATATATCTTTTGAAAACTTTTTGTTTTTATCGTAAAGAGAAGTGCCTAAATTATTAATAGGGTCTAAGTAAACAACGACAGACAAAACTTTTTTTGGGTTTTCATCATGTATAGGGTACTCGTATTTACCTTTAATTGCATTTAGTTCCCAATATGTGTTTAAACTTGAAGCCTTTCTTCTATTAGGAAAATAGTCTAGTAAAGGTACTAAGTCTGGAAAGTCATATTTAAAAGGAAATTTTATCGTAAACTTATTATGAAAACCGTATGGAGTTCTTTCTTTAATTACATCTTTTGTTTTTTGTGTAAGCTCTTCTACATTAGTAAAAAAATCTTCTTTTACTATATGCGTCCACGGCTCTTTATATATGTTCATGCCAAACCTTTGTTTTTTAAAAACGTTAATGAGTGCAACTCTTTGTCTGTTACCCCATTTTTATATAGGTTAAGTCTGCGGTTTATTTTATCTTTAAAGTCATCTTTAGTTATATCGTTACATACAGTTCTGTAAAACCAATCAAACCATTTAATAGCTTTATCTTTACTTACTATAGGCACTTTAATATCTAAAGGTATCTCAGGTATTACAGGTACTATATCATTCATTTGAAAATTACGCATAGCAAAAGTTGGTATATTTTTAAGTACAGCTTTTAATGTCAATGCACTGTCAGCACTAAATATCATATCTGCTTCATTAACTAACTCTTCAGACCTGTAATTATCAACTAGCTCTGTATACTCAGAAATAACTCCTAGTTTTTTTGCTACGCCCCAAAAGGCTTTATAGTTTTGATCACCGTTATGAGCAGGGTGGGTTTTAAATATTGTGTACCTTTTAGATTCTGTTGCCCACTTTAAAGCATGTAATGTTTGGTGATAGTCTTTTGGATATACCATCTGAAGTGGAAACAAATTATAAGGTCTTTGTTTTACAAACACTTGGTCAGGCTGTGAGTACCTATCGTTATCTAATGTTTTAAAGTACTCATAGTAATGTTCATTTGTGTCTGCGTTTTTATAATCTTCTGTAACTGGATAGTCTGTAAAATAAATGCCTTTAGTAAATTTTATATGCTCAAAGTTTCCAAACCCACCACAAAAATAATAATCAGCTTTTATTTGAGGTTGTTCAAAACTAAGACTAAAATTGCCTTCTATTGAGCCTAGACATTTTTTTACGATAGGTAATTTTTCTAATTTTCTAGGACTATTTTTTCTAAGTTCTCCCCAAAGAAATGCTTGATTACTAAAATCTAAAACCAAAAGTGTGTCTTCCTGTTCCTGCATAAACAGTGTGCCAAAAAAGCTGATCTGAAGGTATATAAAACTCCCTCACTGTCCAACCTTGTTCATCATAGTCTTCATGTATTTTATCTGTGTTATAGTCTTTATACCTAAAAATACCTGAACCATCACCATAAGTATAGTATAGTCTTTTTCCTGCTGTATCACTATTTGTATGCCAAGGTAATTGAGAGTTTGGTGGTAAATAATGAGAAGCACTACAATTAACAGCACCTAACGTTGATGCTAAAGGGTCTAGTGTTTCAAAATATTTAGGGTCAAGAGTAACGCCTGAACTATTTACTTTTATATCAAAGGGTGGGATAGGTCTTTCTAAAAAAACCTCTTTTGTGAGGTTTCGTTTTGCAACTACCTTTTTTATTTTTGGTGATTCTTCTTCTATAATATGTTCTAATATAGAGGTTATAAAAGTGTCGGGTTTATGTTTATTAATCAAGGGCATTAGCTAGTCTATACAACTCCTGTTTTTCAGTATCAGTAATAACTCTATCTGCTAAAAACTGCTCTACCACAGTTTCACCACACTCAGATGTGGCCCAATCTAATTGTTGTTTCCAATCTTCGGGACGATCTAAATCAGAAAGAGGTGCATACATTTGAAGATAATCTATTAGATTTCGTCTGCATCTTTTAGTTCCTCCAAAAATAAGATTGGGTTCTATGCCTATTGACCCATCAGCTAAAACAGAAACAAAACTCCACTCATCATCAGGCATCCCTGTTGGTAGTTCTGAAAGCTCTACCATAGTAATACCATTACCTAGCTTAACTACTTCACTGTCTTTTAGTTTTTCGTTTTCGCATCTGTATGCAAAACTTTTATCTGCATTAAAATAATAAAACCATGCCATATTAAAAAGTCCTATATCTTTTTCTGTATTGACTGTAAGTATAGTAGTTATCTCCACCGGGACCACCATAACCTGCCCCAGATGATGTATCAAAAGAGCAATAAAGCCAATCATTTGCTCTTACCATACTGTAATAACTTCCAGAACCACCGGGCCAACTTGAACTTCCATAGTAGCCTGATGTAGCAATACCAGAAATAGTAGAACCTCCTGATCCAGTAGGACCAGTTGGACCTGTTGGGCCAGTGGGACCAGTTGGACCTGCTACACTGCTGTCTGCTCCTGTAGGTCCAGTTGGTCCTGTCGGTCCTGTAGGTCCAGTTGGGCCTGTACCACCATCATCACCATCACCACCTGCAGGTCCAGTAGGTCCAGTAGGACCAGTTGGTCCAGTTGGTCCTGTCGGTCCAGTTGGTCCTGCTGCAATAGCATTAGCAATAGTTTGCTTTTCCCATGCACTAGCACTAACATCATATACAGGGATAAGATCAGAAGACCCTGCATCTGTACCAGTAGAAAATGCAGTAAGGGCAGCACCTACATTAGTTGCATCTGTTACATCTGAACTGGCTTCAACACCATCTAACTTTAGGCCATCTGCAGCAACATCTCTGCCGTCTACAGTTCCTGAGACAACGACATTGCCAGTTACGTCAATACCTGTGCTTGTGGTGGCGAGTTTTTCATTATTATTATGGTACAACTTTACGTCAGAGTTATCGTTAAATTGAGCTAAAACCTGAGAGCCTTGATCCCGAAACTCAATAGTTCCTGCTGCTGACGATCTTACGATTAATGTACCTGTGTTGTTATCAATCTGCGTGTCTGTCCCATCATGGTAAACCTGTAAGTCACTATCTGCACCAAACTTGGCCTTGACGTTATCTCCGTGTAAGACATCACCAGTAAACGTACCCCCTGCTTTAGGCATGGCTGCATCAGCAGTAGAACCTTGTGCAGCAGTTGCATAGTCAGAACTATCAAAGGCTTTGACTTGAGCAAGGTTAGTTACCTCACTATCCATCAAAGCTCCTGCAGAAGTTACGTTGGCTGTATCTGTTACATCTGCTGATGCTTCAATATTATTTAACTTACTATGATCAGCATCAGTAAAGACGTTACTGTCGGATGCAGCTTCAACGGCGGCTCTTATCTCTGCGTTTGTCTGATCTGCCGTAGCACTAGCTTCAATACCGTCTAACTTACTACCGTCTGTAGCAAGGTCACGTCCATCTATAGTGCCGGGAATAGATATATTACCTGATGCATCTTCATATACTGCTTTATCTGCAGGATATGTCATAAATATATTTTTAGTACCTGCAGAAAAATCTACAGCATTATTAGAATTAGAACTGGCTAGGATAGTAGTTCTAGCTAAAGTATTACCACTACTAGTATAAGTACCAATACCTACTTCAAACTCATTATCATCACCTTGTTGCTCAATAGCATAGTATGTGGTGTCGGCATTAGAAAGGGCAGAACTAAAGGTTTTAAACTTAGTTACTGCCCCCCCTAAAGAGATACTACCTGTACCTGTAGTTGTGGTTGTTTCTTTAACCCTATCTTTTACGACAAGTGCCATAGTATACCCCTACTTTTTTATTTTAGGCGATACGAATGACTGCTGTAGATGCTCCTGCAGCAGGAAATTCAATAGTAAGATCACCTGCGGTAGCACTGACTGTACCACCAAAGTCAATTACTGCAATAGCTTTATTAGATGCAGATGAATTATAAATAATACAACCTGCTGCAGAAGTAGTTACGTTAGAAAATACCTCGTCTGCAAAATCTACTAAGGCAGTAGTTCCTGATGTGGTAATAGCAGCACTGTCAAGATTTTGACCCCCTGAAGTGTAGTTAGTACCTGTAGCCTCATCAGAGTTACCTGTAACATTTGAGTAGTTTGTTGTAGCTGCCCCATATGTTCCAGACATCCCACTCTTAATTAAAGCCAGTTTGATTGTGTGAGTGTCTAAGTCGTGTGTACCACCAAGTAGCTCAGACTTAAAACTTGTGCACATTGCTGTTGTGATTGCCATTTTTTAATCCTCTATATAGCAATAAAGAGGCCACCCTAAAGCAGCCCCTTTAGTTTGTTTTAATTATGCGAGTGTATCACGGTCTACTTCATTAGCAGTACCGTCATTACCCATATCAGAACAATCCATAAGAACTGCCCATACACGGAGCTTACCAGTAGTAACAGCACCACCTGAAAGGGTAGCAATTGTTACATCAATGTTGTCATTAGCAACAGCCATTACAGGCTGATATGCTGCAGGGTTCTGTGCAACTACTGCTGCTGCAGATGTAGCATCAAAACCATCAACAAAGGCATCAGCATCAACCATACCCAAGTCTACTGTAAAAGTAGAACCATCGGATGCAGTGTCAACTTCGATACCTGCATTCATAACCATAGTGCCTTTAGCTACTGCAATTACAGGAATGACATCAGATGCTGCAAGAGCAGAACCTTTGTCAGACAAAGCTGTAGCCAAGTTCAAAACAGTCTGAACCATGTACGGAGAACGGCCGGGGTTTTGGTTTCCTCGTGCCGCCTGAAGTGTATTATCACCTAGTGCCATAATCTAATCTCCCTTATGCCAGATTATATTTTGCAGTTACAAGAGCTTCTGGACGAAGAATCTTGCGACCATATAGATGCATACCACGAACAATGTCAGCAAAGCTGTCAGGATCACGATAAGTTTCAGTCTTGTTGATTTGCTCCGCAGTTGCGACAGCAGAATCATGTCCTGCAACAATAGCACCGAAGTTAGCATTTTGGTTTGCAGAACCTGTAGTTCCTGAACCAGTACCAACTGATGGCAAGTTTGAAGAAACATACACACGGAAACCGTGGAAGTTATTCAAAACCAAACCGTTACGTAGAGCACCTGAGTCTCCGTAGTCTGCATTAAGCAAACGTGAATCCTCATCACGCATGACTTCCATCATTACTGGGTCAATTACGAGCCAACGCCCTTGGGTGTCAACTTGTTGTTGATCCAACAAACGAGCCATACGAGATACAAGCATTGCAGGTGAGATAGTTGCAGTTGGAAGTGCTGTAGCACCGGGCAAACGAGCAGCAATCGGAATCGAGTGATCCCCTGCACTAGTAGTAGTAATATTGGCAAATGAATCCTTACGGAGTTTCATTGATGTCAACAATTCGTCTGTACCTGCAGTTGTAACTGCTTTACTACCGTTTACTTGATCATTTACTGTACCTGCATTTGCATGAAGGGCAGTCTGCTTGTAACCTGCCAAGTAACCAAGAACTTCTTGGTCGTGATTGTCAGCCAAACGATAAGCTGCACGATTAGTTGCAAGATCCATAAAGTTCACATGTGAGTGAGCTTCTTCGATATCATCAATTTTAAAGGCAAAGTAATTAGCTTTGTCTATAACCAATGAAAAATCTTCATCGTCAAGATCTTGTGCATTAACCTGAGTTCCACGAGCATATGAGCTTACAGAAATTTCAGGTTCTTTGATGATTTTCACTGTGTCACCTTGGGCAGAAATCTCCCCAAAATAATCAGAGTTAGTAATATCACCACAAACAGTACTCTTGCGGAAAGCAAGCTGTACTTTTTTGGAATAGATCACGGAACTAAAGTTACCGTTAGGTAAGTTACCGTGTCCACTTGCTGTTGTAAAAGCCATGATAAATCCTCCTGATAGTTGGCTTTGTTAAAAGCTAATACCAATAAGAGGCTGTTACTTTTCTAGGGTGCATGTAGTTAAGGTCGGCCAACCTATAGATACATGGGCCTGTACTTGAACAGGTAGTTCTTCTAGTTTAGACTTTATTGAAATTTGGGATAAAGCAAAAGGTAGTCAAATGAGGCTTTTGCTTTATGTCCCTAGTTATACTATTGATTACATATTTGTCAATAGCTTATCTGGCACTGCCAGATACGTCATAGATAAATTTACCACTACGCATTGCAGTATTAATTTCATCTGAACGTTTCTCAAATTCTTTGTCAGACATTTTTGCTACATCTGACTCTCGAATTGTACCGTTAGCATCATCTACATCTACTTCTGTTTTACTACGTTTAGTAATTGGAGATGCTGCTGCTTTTTTATTTGCCTTCTTATCTTTGTTAGTAATTCCTTTATCTACTTTATAAAGATCAATTACACGAGATACGGAAGCTGCATCGTCTGCATTTTCATACAAGGCATCTTTAACCCACTTAGGTTGTTCATCTGCCCAATCATGGAAACCATCTGAATCTCGTAGCTCATCAAAGTCTGGATGATCTTTACGTATTTGATTCTCTGCTTTAACACGATAAGCTTCTGCTTGGGCATCGTCAAGTTCTTTTAAACGAGTGTCAGCTTTTTCAAACATTTCCTGTGCTTTTTTAGCAGCAATAGTTTCTACAATTCCTGCTACATCAGGATACTCTTTAGCCCACTCTTCTATATCTTCATCAGACTTAGGTGGGATAATACCTGCTTTCTTAGAGGCTTGCTGTAGGTTTGAGAGCTTTGTGTCCCATTCCTTTTCTTTCTGTTGCATGTGCCGTCTTAGGTCACCATAACGTTTTTTGAAAGATTTTTCTTCTGGAGATAACGTTTCTTCTTTATTATTTGTATCGGCCTCTTTCGTTTCGGTAGTTTCTTCTTCAGTTGCTTGTTCTTCTTCTGATTCAGATTCTCCTCGCCGTTCAGATTCAAGACGTTTGATCTCCTCTTCTTCATCTTGTATTTTTTGTTGGCGTTTCATATAGTTTGATCCACGTTCAACAAATCCTGCAGTCTTTGGGGTTTCCACTTCTGCTAGTTCAGGCATATCTTTCTCCTTATGTTGGGGTCAGCCGTAGCTGAGTAGCCTTATTATTATATGGTCTTATTTCTTTTTCATCAAGCCGCCTTTATTCATCGGTCCTGCTACGTTTCTTCCACCTTTACCAGATCCGACTCCAAGACCTGCTTTCATTTGTGCACCTGAAAGTTCTTTTTTAGTTTTTGTTGAAACTTGTTTTTTCTGTGCAGCTTTTTGAGCTTTTCGTTTTTGCGTAGCACTGGGCATACTAGATTGGAAAGTAGAAGTTTTGATTCGTGAAGTTTTATCTTCTTTTTCTTTTTGTTTTCTTTCTTGCATCAAACGTTCTGCAACAGAGGGTTTGTTATCACTACTGCTTGATGTACCTGAATTTGTGTTAGGTGTTACTACAGATTCTGGGGCTGTAGGTGTTACAGTAGCAGTTTTAAATAATCCGGGAATTATTAGTTTGTCATTAGCATCTAATATACCATCTAAGTTTGTATCAAGATCTGTCATACCTTTGTTAGTATTCCATGTTCCCGGTGCTAGAGAGTTTGCTGCTGTTTGGAACATAGTAGAAGAGGTATCAACAAAACCTTCTACTAAACCTCTGATCTCATCTGCTTCATCTTTCCTACCTGCAGACTCAAGTAAGTTTACTGTTGCTCTCATTTTAGCAACATTACTTAAATCCTGAACTCCAGATAGAACAGACATTAGTCCTATGCCAGAAGAATCTTTTTGTTTAAACATTCCTTTAGCTTGCTCTACAGGATTTTCCCAGTTAATACTTTCGTACCAAGGTTTGCTTTCAACTTCAGGAGCACTTGATCCACCACTATCTTTTTTAGGTTCTTCTTTTTCTTCTTCTGGTTTTTCTAGTGTGTATCCTTGGGCCAGTAGTTGGTCGTATGTTCCCTTGTCTCTAGGTAGTACTAAAGTAATTGGTGTCCCATCAGGTGCATAAAGAACTACTACTTGTGTAGCTCCACCTGCAGTGGGATTAGCAGCAGGACCAAAAGTAGTAGAACCTAGTGTACCAAACCCACTTGGATCAAATGTTGAAACTGGTGCTGCAGGTGTACCACCTTCTTGATAACCCATCAAGCCACCTTCATTCATGTTGGGTTGACCCATTTCCTGACGAATAAGCATTTCAAGTTCTTCATCAGACACAGTTTGTTGAGAGCTATCTACTGGTTGTCCACCTATTCTACCATCAACTTCCATTCCTTGCAAGCCTCTTTTTGCTTCCATTCGTAAATCTTCAAAGTATTTTACACCGAAGTATTGTACGACATCAGCAGGTACAACGTATTCACCTTCAGACAACTGTGCAGGAATATCATCTCGTACTTCTTTAGCCATAGATCCCGGAGGAATTTCATTGCCAGATACAGGATCTACTCTCATCCCATCATCTCTAAGTCCACCTTCTTGCATAAATGCCATCTTCATTTGTTCGTTCATCACTGTGCCTCCTTCGGCAAAATTACTTGCTACTTCCTCTGGTAGAAAAGATTTAAAAATAGGGTCAGAGTCTTTGTGGGTTTGAGCTATTTTGTATGCATCACCATCATAAGTAATTCTTCTTATAGCTGCAACATTATCTAATACATATAGAGAGTTATTTTCTCTAAGAGAGACTTTACCACCTAAACCCTGATTGCCACCAACAACATTTATGTACTGGTCTTTACCTTGATCTGTAATTCGACCCCCTGCATAAAATGTCACATGGTCTGCATTTCCGTCTTTCTTCCAATCAAAAATTACTATATCCCCTTCTTGGATATTTTCAATATTAACAGGTTGCCCATACTCTTTATATTTATTTGCTCTGAGTCTGTCATAAGGGTCTTTTGTTTGAAGTGTATCCGCATCCATTTCTGTAAGGATATGATGGACAAAAGCTGCACACCAAGCTTGTTCAGTAGGATCGTAACCTGAATCAGAACCTATTGCATTATCAAAAAACCCTTTAATAGTTTTTTGGTGCATAGGATTATCTTCATCTAAACCAGAAACAATTTTTTGTTTACCTTTAACTTGAGGTTGCTTGTCTTTTAAAAGATATCCTAAACTTAAAACCTTGTCTATTGGAGTACTTGTTTCGTAGACAGTAGGTAAACCTTCTGGTTTTGCTTTTGGTCTAAGATACTCTTCTACTTCTTGTTCTACTTTTTGTGGAAGTTTTAATTGTTTTGGTTTGTCAAGATTTACAGACTTAGGAAGAGTAGACATCTGTTCAGCTATATTTGTTTCCCTCTGTCTTTCCAACTCAGACATAGGCCCAACTGTTAGTCCACCCATGTTAAATCTAAACTGTGGATTATCGGGCAACTCAAAATCTGTAATATCTATTTCTATTCCCACTGAATTTAAATCAGCATAGTACTTAATACTTTCAGGATTTTTATTTTTAAATTTTATTTTACCGTCTGTTTCACTATTAAGTGTTCTTAAAACTTTTTTAACCCCATCGCCATAAGTATTTTTAGAAGCTTTTCTACTTAAATCGTGGGTATATGCCATTACTTCAGGACTAGGTATGTATATTTTATTTATACCTTCAGCTTTAGCCTCTTTAATTACTGTAAGTAAGGATATTTTAATTGTATCTGATAGTGAAGCAGGAGATAAATTAGATAAACGTTCTGATCTTTGATCTTCTATTGATGCAAACAAATTTACTAAGTCTTCTTTTACTGAGTTTGATGAGTCTTTATTGTATTTTCTTACAGAAGATTTTCCAAAAACATAATCACTAAGAGTGTTTGCAAGAATATTATCAATTTCATTTAATTCTTCTATGTTTCTCCTAGAAACTGAAGAAGGTTTTAAATTAAACTCAGATTTAATTTCTTCTAAAAGTTCTTGTTTATTTATCTCTGCTCTTTCAAACCTATACTTTAAGTCTGAAATTTTCTCAACAGTTTTTCCTAATCCAAGTTCTATCGCCTGTTCAGCAGTGTCTATATCTGCAATAGAGTTAAAATCGTAATTATGGCTTTCTATATCTTTTATAAATTTATTTGTAAAGTTTAAATTATCTTCCGCACTACCTGCGTTAAGATGATAAGTAGTAACAAATTCTGAAATTTCATCATTAAAGTAGCCCTTCATTTCGTCAAATGCCATTAAGCTATCTTTTACTTTTTTAACTTCTTTTGCAGAGTCTTTGCTTGCGACTACATGTTTTTGTACCGCATCACTTTGAAGTTCTTCAACAAGAAATACTTTTTCTCTATTAATGATTCTACCTTTACCAACTTGGGAAGGCTCTTTAGACCTAGAAAAACTTTCAACAATACTACCTCTTATATGAGCTATAATAGCCCCATCACCCCAATGATTGACAGAAGATTCATAAAAGTTACCTTTAGGGTTATTATTTCTAAGAAGTATTTCTCTGTAATTTTGAGATTGAAAACCTTGGCCTTCAATGTTTAATGCTAATCTTTGCATATCTTCATAATCAAACTCTGTAGGAGTGTCTTTTACTACAACAGATATTCGAGGAACATTTCTATCTACAATTTTTTCTAATTCTTTTGAAGTATATTTTTTATTGTCATCTAAATTTTCTAAAAGACCTGACCAATACAACTCTGTTTTATTTATTTTTGGTGCTCTTTTCTCAAAAAACTTTTTAATCTGAAAACCAGACATGCCATCTTTACCAATGGCAAGATTATCTAAAGAACCAAGAACAGAACTTTTAAAATTTGCTGTATCTCCAACCCTTGTACTAGAGTAATCTGTCTCTCTGACTAAAGGGTTTGTTTCTTTTTTAGGTTTAGTAGGTTTTATTTCTGAATCCATATACTCAGCAATATCATCAAGATTTACACCATCTTGGTCAACTACCTCTGCACCAACACCTACGGTAGTAGAACGTTCTGTTGGTGTACCTTTTAAAAACTCTGTGTCACCAGTAAGCAGTGCTTTAGTCTGACCAACCACATCAGCTTTAACTCCACTAGGTATAGCAGATACTGCTGCCCTAGCTGTGACTGTACCTGCTTTAGCAGCAGGTATTAATTCTAATGCTGTAAGTGCATCACCGAATACAGCTTCTTTTGCAGAAGTAACCTGTTGATCAGTTGCTTGATCGTAGGATACATTATACATTCTTTTAATACGTGCATCTAAGTTTTCTGTTCCTAGTCTTTGCACACTGTCTTTTATATTTACTACAACTTCTTTTGTAGTATCTACAGGATTAGCTATAAATTCTTTAGTCCCTTCATATAAACCTACAGCAGCATCTTTTAAAAATCTTATCTCATCTTCATTGATAGCCTTACCAAGCTGTTCACCAAAAGATTCATACTCATTATCTAATCCAAGAATATTATCTAGGATTATTTCACCGTAGCTTAAACCTTTTTTTGTACCGAAAGCTTTTTGTGTTTGGCTATTCATTATTAACCTTGTCCCTAAGTTTAGCTAAAGATCTTAGTGCACGTATCTCCCCCTGAAATCTATATATCTCAGAGGGATCATCGTATTGCTCTAGTTGTTTGTGTGCAAATGCAATGCGAACAAAAATTTCTTCTAACATTGCATCCCACTGTGGTTTATTATTTACAACTAGTTTTATTTGGCTCATTGTACAGGTACTCCACCTGTATTACCTGAGAAGCCCTGTTCTCCCGGTTGAGGAGCAGTACCAGTTCCTATAGTACCCCCACCACTACCTTGAGTATCCTGAACCTGAGCACCTGCAGGAGCTTGCTGTGGAGCTTGTTGGGGTTCAGGTGGGTTTTCTGCTTGGAACTTTTTAAGTATCTCAGCTTGTACTGCAGCATCAGTCATAGAGTTTGTAAGCTTGTCAGGATCAAGATCCATTGCTTTAGCAATCTCACGAATAATATAATCCATTTTAGCAAACGGAGCTAGTACAGGATTCTGTACGACACCAAGGAACTGCATCAGTCGTTGACTACGCACTTCGTTAGCCATCAAGCTTTCTGTGCCACGAGCTTTAATTTCTAAATCACCTTTGATCTCTTCATCAAAGTCAAACTGCATGTTAAAGCTGTAGAAAGATTTAGCTAGTGGGCTAAGTAGATAGTCATCTACGTTCTTGACAACATTTCGTATACTGCCGTTAGCTGCAGACATAAGCATACTGATGCCAGAAGCAGTCCTTCCCACTCCTGATACTCCAGTTTGCCCATGTGCAAACGAAGGAAATCCTGTACTTTCATCGGCTAAGACCCTTGCTTTATCGAACATCTGCATGTTCTCGTTAGATACATTAGGAAACTTAGTTCCAAAGATGGCCTGTCCCGGCGCACCGCCTTGTCTCCGAAACACTTTTCCCGGATACACAGATAAGTCTTGCCCCGGAACTAGGTTAGTCTCGTCAATCTCAATTAGCATATTACCAGATAATGCAGCATTGTCAACTGCCATTCTCATAAACCCATTCATTAATGTTTGGGTATCATCCATGTTTTCTGCAAGACCTATACCAAAAAGACTGTAAGGACTTATTTCATATGGAACTGCATAGTATGGGATTACAGATGGAGTAAAGGGATTCATTACTAATCTAAGTACTTGATCATTACAAACCCAAATATTGACGTTTAATTCATCAGCATCTTTTAGTTCTTTTGGGATATCAATCTTATGTTCTTTTAGAATCTCTGTATCTACATTACCCCAGAACTCTAGAACCTCATAACGTTCTGACTTTGACTCTTGGGCATCATCTTCCATTGCCTGTTCCCACCATTCTTTTACATAGGACTCACCCATAGTAATAGCAGTATCAATAGAATTAGAACGGAAGAACGGACGTTTCTTTAAACTACGTAGCTGTGAACGTGACATCTTATGACGTTCTACTACATATTCAGCTTCATCCATATTAGATGCGTCAGGGTCTGGGTAGAAGTTCCAGATAGAAACACTTGATGTTTGAGGAATAGTTTTAATTGAAGGGGAGTACTCACCATCATCAGACCAATTAGGGTACTCTTTGTCTAGAGCAAATGGACCTTTCATAACACCAGTACCAAATAGTGCCATTTCAAATGCTGCTACACGTAGTTGTTTATTAGCATTTGATTCTTCTAACTGATCATGTATTTTCTTTTCCATTTTCTTTGCTGCAACCATTGCAGGATGGAAAGTAACTTCAGTAGGAGTTTTACCCTGACCTTCTTTAAGAATATCTGCGACAGGTGAAAGCCTAGACTTTAAACCTGCAAGACGTTCTTGTAAATCTGTAACAGTTTCACCCGGAAGAAGTTTTGTGTCTTCAGCAGAAATACTAGGGGCATCCCTTAGTTTATCATTAGATTCAAAGTAAACTGATTCTGCTACCCCTTCAGGTAAAGTAGTTGGGTCAACAGTAATTGGGAACTTATGGTTGCCAAAGAGTACGTCAATAATCTGACCATATGCAGCAAGAACTTTTGTCTTAGTTACTTTTACAAATACCCTAGATTTTTCAGTAGATGTAAATTGTACATCAGGGCCATACAAACCACGGTAGTTACGATAAGCTTGAATCCAACGATGTTCTTCTGTTTCTCTAGCATCAGAAGCTTTTTTATACTTTCCATTTACAAGACCAACAATAGTCCCTGCAGAAGGATCGTCATACGTATCTTTTTTACTGTCATCTAGTGCAGATGATTCTTCTGCTTCTAGAGATTCTTCAAAAAATTCTTCTTCTTCCATATTGTTTCCTTAATAACCGAAAGTCGGGTCGCTTGCTTGAAAACCTGTTGATGTAGCAGGATTGTAATCAAAGAGACTGCTACGTGGCCTAGTCATCACACCGTACCTTAAAGCATCGTACAAGTGATCTTCTGCATGTGTGTCTACATCTTCTGGGTTATTTTTATCAAGAGGTAGTGCAGGTAATTGAGATATGGTGTTAAGGCAATTATTAAAAAATACAAGTCTTGGCTCTTCAGTAAACTCATCAACTTGAAGTCTTCTATGTATTTCATTTTTACCTGCAACACGAGAACCTTTAGATCTATCTGCAGGTCGCCACCTACAGCCTCTCATAATCATTTGTTCAGCAAGGCTAGGGCCAGTATCACCACGATTATGCCAAAGAGAAGAGTCAAGAACTCCATACCGTATCTTTTCTCCATCTTCTAAGTCTAAGATCATTTCAGCTAAATCAGTAGCAATAACTTTACTTACATACAACTCTCTATATACTACAAGTTGTTCAGACGGTGTAACAGCAATCCAGACAACTCCAGTATGAGAACCGTACCCATAATCACAAGCTCTAAATTTAGCCCAACTATTAGGTATATCATATGGAGGTACTACATGTATCTGCCTGTTAAACTCAGGGAATGCTGCCCCTTCATTTATATCCCAATCACCTTCTAAAAGCTGTCTACGTTGATGCTCTGGTAACGACAGAAGATTAGCTTCATACATACCATCTTCTGCTAAGTAGGGATTGTCAAACAAAGTTGCAGGAATAAACCTGCGTTTAAACAGGGGATCACCTTCTTTTGTATGTCCCTTGGGCCAACATATTGTTTCTCCAGTTTCTGGGTCAGTAGCCCAAAAAGGTTTGTTAGGAGAGGTGGGATCAATAAAAGTTTTTTTAACCCATTGGTGTCCGGGGCCACCGGGGTTACTTGTGGCTCTCATGTATAACGGTAGCCCACTAGCTCTTGTACTCCTTAAACGAGAACGCATATAGTTCCACGGATAGGGGGTAGGCCATTGAGTAAGTTCGTCAAAACCAATCCAGTTAAATGCTTGACCTTGGTAACGCATAACATCATCGTCACGATCAAGATAAGACATCCACAGTGTTGCACCTGATGGTGCTACCCAAGTCTTGTCTCGTTCCATAAATCTAATTCCCGGAACAGCTTTAGGGTAAAGTTGTTTAGATACAGAGATAAGTTCTCGTAGCTCTTCAGTGCTCCTACGTACTATTAACATTCTAGCATTAGGATTGTTAAAGTATCGTACAGGATCTGCGACTAGGCTGTAAGACTTACCACCACCTGCACTACCACCGTATAGAACCTCTTGCTCTGTAGAGGCTAAGAACTCTGTCTGTGGGCCGGGATTAGGTTCAAATATAACTTCCCTGTAACTAAAGTCCTCTTCATATTGGACTTGAACAGGTTCTTGTTTCTTTTCCACCGAGCCTTTCGGCTTCGAGTTTTTCCGCTTTTTGGAGGGCCGTTTTGTATTTTTCAGCAAGGTGGCGTTGGTTTGAAGCTTCTCTCTGACGTTTTCTTTCAATTGAAACTCTTTTCATTAGACCTACATGAGAGATATACCTACCTGATTGTTCACTTAACCAAGCAGACACATCTCTATAACTATATTGTTTTAGGTATGTTTTTGCTTCCTCTAAGAGATCTAACTCTTTTGGGATAGGTAATAGTATATCACAATCATCAGGGTCTTGTCTATACCCAAATGGCACTACTCTTCCAACTCTTACTACTTTTCTCCACTCAAACTCTTCTTCTGGTTTGGGTGCAGGTAATGTCCATGTTTTATTAATCTTCTTCATTTTTAGGGGGTAAAATAAACAGGGGGCTTGCTGCAGTTACTTCTACTTTATCAGTAGCTTTAAATCCACTACGATCTAAAACATCTTTAGCTGCTGCCATTTTTTCTTTGTTGCCCAAATCTGTAGGGTTATCCATAATATGTTTCATAGAATAAGCAGCTTTAGTAGCACTAGAAGCAATAAATCGTTTTGTTAAATCTGCAATCTCTTCCTGTAAAGAGTTTACAACAGAAGATGTTGCGACAGTCTCAGCATAACCTGCAAGTTTTCTTGCTTGAGCTAAGTTACCTTGGGCTTCTTCAAATAGTACATCTAAAAATTTCTGTTGTTTTTCTGTAAGGTTACGACTCATTTCTTTTTCTTTCTCACCACTCCACCCTTGGCGGCTCTAAAGGGTTTGGTTTTCTTTGCGATGCTTTTAGGTTGAGCCACATGCTGCTTACCTGCCTTACTGCCTTTTCGTTTAGCTGCGGTTGTAGAGGCGTACTCAGCATTGCTAAGAGACTTAATAGCCTTATCAGGTAAATAACGTTCACCAGTTTTAGCACTAGGCTTGCCACTTTTAGTACGCCACTTCTGTTTTCCCCAAGACTTTAAGCTCTTTTGAGATTTAGCAAGTGCCAACTAGCAGCACTCACATTGTGGGTTGCACCTACGATTGATTATTGCACACCATAGTCTTTTAATATAACGTTTCATTTGTACCCTCCCCCTTTTGCTTTGTACTGCTTTGCGACCATTTGGGCTTTACGAGCCGACCACTGTCCGGGCTTTCCACCACTGCTACCTGCTTTAACGGATGCAACAAGACGTTTACGCATACTAGGCTTAGTATAATTTCCTGCCGCATTAACGGTAGACTTTGCTTTCGATTTCGGCACGAGACACTCCTATATCACGTAGTTGTTTATCTGACATATTCTTTAGTTGCCAGTATGCTGCCCTACGTTCTTGGCCTTTTTGGATTGCTTTTACAAATCGTTTAAACATGTTCTATCTCCTTTATGTTTAGGCATTCCTGCCTTTTATGGAGATAGTTTTACACATTTAGTTATAACATACTACAGATAATATTGCAACCCCGATATGCAGCTACTTAATAGATTTCTTAAAATCTTTCATAGCTTTATTCATATTAATGTCGCCATTAGGTTTTTGATAATCACCTTTGTTTTTATTAAACCAAGTTTTCCATTTAGATGCTTTAGCTTTATCATTCTTTAGAAAAGGGTTTGGTACAGCTAATATTCTCTGTTTTAAGCTAGGTTTGTTTTTAGGTTTAGATTTATTTTGTGGAGACTTTGGATCTAGAAGACGTTTGTTTCTTTCCATTGTGCCATCGCCTCGACCACCTCTAGTATCACTAAGTGTGCTAGTTGTTACTTTAGGTTGAGAAGCAGTCTTTGCTACTTTAGGTTCTGGTCGTGCTTTTGGACGAACAGGCTTTTTAAGATCTTCTGCATATACAGCAGCCATTACTTTACCGTTCTTATCGGTATAGTATAGTGAACCTGCTTTTTTAGCTGCAGCAATACTTTTGTATTTACCTGCATTCTTTTTAGCTTGGGCAACAGTCATACCCTTTTCTTTTAGTTTGTTGTTTAGATATGTACGTAGTGATACAGCCATTTGTTTTACCCTTTATATGAAGCACCGCATTTTGCCATGCCACCTTTGTTATAACCAGATTTTTTCTTCATTGGTTTACCTGATTTCTTGGCTGCAGCTTTTGCTTGAGCCATCCCCTTATTTGTGTAAGGGTATTCTTTTTTTCCTACTGTAGGCATGATTATTCTCCTTATGCTACTACAAAGTCTACGGTTTCACCCTGTCTTAATTGTTGTCTATTATAAGGATGATAGGCATAAGCACTTTCATATCTGTACTTATCTGCCTTTTTATCTACGGCTGCTGCCGTTTCTTTTACCAGTTCACTTTTACCAGATTCAAAGACTATATTTGTATGCGTATCAAAAGGCATAGCAGGTAAAGGAAAATGTGAAATCAAACTTACCACTTGACTTTATGACTCCAGTAACGAGCACTTAACTTACTTGGCTTAGAGTCCTGTGCATTATGTCTGGCATAGTAGCTTTTCTTACGTGCTTTATCTTTAGCAGACTTAGGGTTTTTACCTGCACCACTTACACCTTGCTGACCAAAACGAATAAACTTATATGTGCTGCCTTCCTTTGCCATCACACAATGTGACTTCTTAGGGTGGTCAGGGGTACGTTTAGGTTTGTTTACACCTTTTAGCCCCTCTTCTTTCATTTTAGTTTTAACTCGTTCAGGAGTGCTACTCATCTAACATGTCCAATGCTTGGGTTAATGTTTCTTTGTTACGCCTAGTCCAACCACGACCAAAGGTTTCAAAGGTTTTTAAAGACTCGTAAAACTTTTGACGTTGATCATACACACTACCTATAATCATTTCCGGGTCATTATTCATAACAGACTGAAGTGTCATAGGACCAATAGCCCCATCTGCTGTTGCTCCTACTGCACGTTGAATTGCTTTAGCAGGGCGACCAGAACCAGAGTTAACAGCCCAATCAAAGGCGCACCAATCTACACCAGAAGGAAGATCGTCCCCCCGAACTTTATCCCAGTACTTCTTTTTATATAAAGGGGCTACATCTATAAAAGTAAGCCCCCTCATTGTTTCTTCATCTACTTCTTTACCTACCCAAGCTTCATATACTTTCTTGGTAACTCCAAGATTTGTCATGCCGCCCGGATCTTTTGGGTGATTTACAAATCCACCTTCGTGATGTAATAACATAGATAAACATTTGTCAAAGTTCTTATGCATTATTTTTTCCCAAAGAATTTAGTTGCTGAACGTACACCAAAGCTTGCAGCTACAATCACCCCAAGTGTGTACTGATACCACTCAGGCATTGTCTCCAAAGCCACAAAGCCACTAGCTACAATCTCTCTACCAAAATCCCCGATGAATACTAAGATCAATGGGATTGAAAATAAGATAGTTAGCCATTCGTCTTTCCAAGAGTTCTGGCTACCTTGAGCCATAATCTTTTCCCAATCAGCTTCACTTGTAGCTCGACTTAACATAATCTGTGCTTCAGCTTCAGCTTTAGCAACCTTTGCTTTAGTTTCTGCAGCCTTTGTTTCAACTTTTCCGTTGAGCCATGTTCCTACTAAACTAGATATTGGTCCTACTAATGCCTGTATCATTTGCCTTACTCCTTAAAAAGATAGTTTAGCACCGACAGTAATATCACCGAATTGAAAATCTGCATCTGAAGATACTTTGCCGTAGGCTTTTATACCTGTGCTATATAGTTCATACTCAGCTTTAAAGTCCAGACCTTTAAAAATCTGTTCTTGATCTAGACCCATGATGTCAACTGTAGTTGACACTCCCAAGTCAATGCCATACATTCCCCAACCTAGCTCTGGGGTAAAAGTAGCAGACCATTCTTCTACACCTGTGGTGTAGCTAACGTCTGTTTCTGTGTCAAACGTCAAGCCACCAATAAGATCAGCAGATGTTGCTGCTGTTGCAGCCAGTGTTAGTGCTGATGCTAATACTAAAGTTTTCATTATTTACTACCTCTATCTGTTTTTGCTTCTTTGTTCATCCAGATGCCGAAACAACCTGTTAATGCACCCATACACACTGATACTAGCCCGGCCTGACCATTACTAGGATCAGATAGAGACATGTACCAGTGTACTGATTGGTAAGTTAGGACGGTTACAACTAACATCATTAGTCGTGGGAAGATCTTGTAGTCATCAATTATCGTGTGAGCCATACTCTTTCTTTCTATAGGGATCAAAAACGTCACTGGCACTAAGATATCCCTCTAGATACATAGCTCTCTCAACCCTATCTAGAGAATACTTAGTGCCAGTGTCTTGAAATATTTTCTCTCTTACGTAAAAAACGTCTGAACGAGGGATGTGAACTCTACGAAGTCTTCCTTCGTCCTCGTCTGCCAGAGCTTTATAAAATTCCTCTAGCACATTATCGGAGATATACATTTTGGGCAATTATTTGTCCTTAGTTATAGCAGGTTAAAAAAGGAAGTCAACTCTTTTTCCTACGACAAAAGGAAAAATCGACACTATCCTTAAAGGATTTCCTTAAATACTAATTATTAACTAATTTACTATTAGTATTTAGTACTCTTAGTATTCCTTTAAGTATATTATACCGCACTTCAATTCTTTGTCAAGCCTTAATATAAGAATTATTACTTAATTATTAATATTTTTTATTTACCAGAAGGAAAACCCTAAGTAAGTCCAGATTTATAAAGTTATAAGTCCAGATAGTAACAATTTGTTACCCATATTGTAACATACTTCACGTAATCTCCCCGGGTTTTTCCTTTCGCCGGGTACTTCGTTACCAATATTGGGGTTAACCCCTTGTTTTTTAACAGAGAATACTACATATGACCCGGTAACTATTGTGGTTAACAGCTAAAAAATACCCCTCTCTGTCATTACGTGTATACGTGTACGTACACCCCCCGCATGGCCCATGCCCCCCTGTCCGTGTAGGGATTCCCCTTGGGAATCTGGGGAAGATCTAGCCAATATGTGCACGTAAAGCACTGATTTGCATTGTTTTTACAAACAATAAACCTTTCTTGGACTCGAAAATACAAGTATTTTATTGGGGTTTCTGAGCAGTAACCCCTAAAGGGGTTTTTGATGCATATCCCCCTTGGGGATTTCCACATGATCACACCCCATGCTTTTCCTTGCGCATAATGCCCACCAAAAGATGAAACTTTTTTTCAACCTCTTTCCCCTAAAGGGGAAGTTCATTCACGGAATTTCCGAGATCAACCAACCCCCTTGGGGTTGACAATGTGTTTTCGATGTGGCTTTATAAGGGGGTCAAGTCGTTCTGGCTTGGCAGATTTCAACTCTAGTAATCGGAGATTACAAAATGGCTAAAGCAGCAACCCTACCGAAGGTATCCTTGGACAGCAAATTCAAAGTAGGACGTAAGTCCTATACAATGGCTGATGCCATAGCTCAAGGCGTAGCTTGCTACGATCAACTTTATCTGATCCAAGAAGATCAGTTAAACCTTTACCGAGAACTCGGTAATATCCTGCTTCAAATTGAAGCATTATTCGGCGGTGACAAAAAAGCCTACGGCTCATTTATCAGTACTACTGATATGTCGAATGAAAATATCAGCACTGCTGATAAATACGATGCCAAGTGGATCGCCACTCATTGGACTAAAGTCCAGAGCTTGAATAAATCTGGTAAGCTTTCAGCCCTCGGCGTATCTTCGATACGGAAGATTGTCCTAGAAGCTCATCCAGAGCTTCGTAAAAAGCCGAAAAACAACTCGGCAGGGAACACCTCCAAAGGAAAAGGTGGCGATGACAAACAGCCTAGTAAGGCTGAAGAGGTGATTAAAAATACAGTCTTTGAGACTGTAATCGCCAAAAATGAAAAAGAACTTGCAGAGCAAGTCTTCGATGCCCTACAAGCTGGAGGCTTCAAAAGATCTGAGTTCGCAAAAGAGCTTGCCAAGCTCTTCAAGAAGTAATCATCAAGCCCCCTTCGGGGGGCTTTTTCTTTCTCGGAAATTCCGTGATCAACTTAAATCGGAGATTTAAAATGAAGAAATACCAAGGTGTTGATATCTATGATACCAAAAACGAAAAGGTCGCAGACCTTGTTCGGATAGATCTTTCCAACAATCCCTTTGGGGATTTGGTTTTGGTTTACGGCGGCACACTGCTATGTGATCGTCATGGGGATCTACTGGTAGTAGATACCTTTGAGAAAGCCGAAGGCTTTATAGATTGCTTATTAGCAATCGGATACATCTAAAAGAAGCTCCCTTCGGGGAGCTTTTTTTTGTTTACACTTCAAAGAAGTGTAGTTGATCACGGAAAATCCGTGATTGATTTTTCTTTCCACACACAGGCGATTGAATGTCGGATGGCATGGCCTATTGATACAGGAGAATGAACTATGTTCATAGCAATTTTTTGGGAAAACAATGAGAGAACTACTCTCACCATGATGGACGAAAATGATTTAAAGGAACATGCTTTAAATGATCCTAATTTTCCTACAGAAGAAGCAGTAATACATAAGATATGTGAGACTACTTTTGAAGTAATAGATACTTTTAAGTTTCAACTGACACAACTGTAAGGAGTGTATGGCATGGATAAGCAACAAATCGAAACCTTTTGGATAGTTAGAAAATGGTTTCAAGATGATGATGAAATCCAAGATGTAGATGACTACGAAAAGCATTGGTCTTTTGCATCTGCTGAATGTGCCTTGTCAGAAGAATGGCGCATGGGCTATGATAAAGGCTTGACAGGTAAAATATTTGAAGTTAAAGCAACCTATGCTTGGAAGGACGTTGATAATGGATGAACCACAAAACATACACATAAACCTTGGTAAAGGTTTTGAGTTCTCTATTGCCCAGAATGTTGGTGCAGGTTCTGAAAATGGTGTGGTTGAAATTGCCCTCATAGATGACCGCAATGACGTATGGAAGTTTGTACCTATGGCTCAATGGTTGTATGAGCCTGATCCTGCATGGCGTAAGGGCTATGAAACAGTAGATGTAGAGGGATGGCTCAATGCCGAGGACTTATCTCGTGCGTTAAGACATGCAGTAGATTATGTGAGAGACATATGAGGGTAGAGTTCTATGATGACCAAGGCTTCATGTTTGCCTATCGTACCTGTCGTGACATGCGTGAAGTATCAAAGATACTGAAACATTTTCCATCAGCAAAACTAATCACGGAAAATCCGAGAATGAAAAGGAATATGAAATGATAATTGAACACATCGCAGAGAACAAAGTGTTTGTTCACAAACAATCAACAGCAACAGGTCACATCAATACGATGGTGATCCCTACAACCCAAGGCAAGATAGAGTATTGGATGCAATCAGGTAAACTGATACAGGATGTTATGCCTGACCTGACTGCAGACCAACGTGAGTTCCTCATGTCTGGGATCACCCCGGAGGAATGGGATGACATGTTCGGGGGTGATGATGCATAGAAGGGATAGGTCTGCACAAAGGGCAGATAAATTTTGGAAGTCTATTTGGCTGCAACAAATGGTCATGTGGCAAAGACCCTTGACATTTAAAAAAGCCTATGGCAGAACTAAGGAAATTCACGGCAACAAGGAGAACCCCAATGCCAAATTCATATCTCGTTTACCAACTCAGACCAGAAGTCTATGAGGTTATGCAAACCGATAGGGACTCAGATGTAGCACAGATTGCATTTGATTTGCTGTTGCTGAATGATAAGACAGTAGGTAGTACTGTCCTTGATGCAGTGTATGCCGACATGTATTACCCAACCAAGTTCATACACATGGGTGTATTATCAGATCATTTCTCGCCTATGGAAGAAGTCTTTGCAGCAGGGAATGGCTATTCAAACAAGGCCAGAGTTGTGTCTATCAATGGTGGTGGCACTAGCCTGTCTGTTGGCAACATAGTTGTTAACCTGCAAGAAGATAAGGCATATGTATGTATGCCTGTTGGTTGGCATGAGCTAGAAATTAAACTTCAACTGAAGTAATCACGGAAATTCCGAGAATGGAGAGTACAATGTACGAGTTTAAAAACAGCAACCCGAAGTCGGAGATATACTTCAACCTACATAAAGGAATCTTTTCTGTCAGGAAAAGAGGTGGCAAGGTATGGTATCACACTGACAGTATCATAGCTGACAAACCTACGTTTGCAGTGCAACCTGCAGGGTGGGCAAAGACTCAAGATGAACAAGTCAAGAATGTACATGCATTCGTAAGACCTCAAAGCCTTGAGGTGGATGCTAAGATCTGGTTCAGGGAAGATCCTGAACATGACGAGGCTGATTGGGATAGGCTTGAACGTGTACGGTACAATCCGTACCATGCGAACACGTTTGTGGATGAGTACGATGAGCCGATCCACCATGCCGAGGTAGCTTATCTCTACCTTGACAAACAAAATAAACCTGTCATAAAGGTGTTCAGATATTAAACGAAACCAATCACGGAGATTCCGAGAATGACTGTAACAACTCAAGAGCTTAACGATCTATTCAGATACTGTGCTGATATAGGTATGGCTGCAACTGATCGACCTATCAATGACACCGAGAACCACACTGGTTCTTGTGACCATCGTACATCATACTGCGATGATACCTGCTATAACGTTAAGTTATATAAGATATATCCGAACATGTCTAAACGTGATGATAGATGTGAGACAATCTGGCAGAAACTTAATCACGGAAATTCCGAGTTTACAAAATTCTTTAGTCGTAAACGGTACGATACTAGTCGTGTTCGTCACATGACAAGAGGCGAAGCCTTCAAGAATGTAACAGATGTGTATCGTGTCAAGACTATGTGCCTACTCAATCCTGATACACTATGGTGGATACCCACCAGAGCATGGCGTAATACTAGGCTCAAAGCTTTGATTGAGAAAGAGCTTATGCCTTTGCCTAACTGTGCTATTAATGCATCACTCGACCCATCCAACAGCAAGGCTGAATGGAAGATGTTGATTGATGACGATTGGAATATTATGTTCTATGGCGATGATGACTTGACATCTGATCCTGTCTATGGAACAAGAATGTTCCCATGTCCCAAGACCCATAAGGGTTTGAAGGGTCACTGCAAGGACTGCAAGGCAGGTTGCTTTGCACAAAAGACTATCAATCGTACACAAATTGTACACTTATCTGAGCATTAAGGAGAAACAAAATGCCATTCGATACAACAACATCATTCGTACCAGAGCACTTGGACTTTGAAGTAGAGTTTGAGGAAACTAAATTCAAAGATAAGAAGTATGTAATCAATACTAATACAGGTGAATACCTTGGTATTGTAGGCAAGGACTTTACCTGTGCCAATCATGGTGATTTCTTTCGTAATGTTGTAGACACTGCAACTCAGGAGTTACAAGAGGGTGATCTACATGATGCAGAGTTTAACTTTAGAACTGCTCGTGGTGGTGCTTGGGCTATGCTCGACATCACATTGCCTAGCATGAAGACAGTTATAGAAACTGATCGACATGAAACTGAGGTAAAGAACCGTATCATATCACTGCATGGTATTGATGGGTCATGTTCCAACCAAGTATTCTTTGGTGCTATTGATGGCTTCTGTCTAAATGGTTGCATCTATGGTGAGCATGATAAGATCCGTAGGAAGAATACATCTAACTTTTCCTTGGATAACTTCATCAAAGAACTATCCAACCTACGGTCTGACTTCTATCAGCAGACCTTTAGGATGAAAGCTTGGGCGAAGACTAGCCTCAAACATGTAGATGTAGAAGCATTACTTGCATCAATCATATCCTCAGAACGTAAGGCCAAGAAGATGTATGAACTGTACCGTTCAGAGACATACACTCGTGGTGAAAACAAATGGGCATTGTACTCTGCCCTTACGAACTATGCATCTTATGCAGACAAACGTAATGGTTTCAGCTTACGTAATACAGGTAATGATACCCAAGCCACATCAATGTGGGGCAGAGAGCAAGAGGTATCCAAGTGGGTTAGTGATAACCGTTTCTTGGAAGCAGCCTAATCACGGAAATTCCGTGAATGAAAGGAGTTGTCAGATGTTTGATAAGACTAACAACAAGATAGTACTTTCCCTGTATGACTATACAGGGGAGGCACTCAAGCCTTGGGCAGAAGCAGGTTATGCTTGCTATGCCTTTGACATACAGCATGACGAGACACCTAGTGTTGACATGTTTAAAAATGGTGGGTTCATCATGTATGAACATGCAGATTTACATGATCACAACACGTTGAATAAGATACATGACACGTTCAAAGATACTGATGTTGTCTTTGGTATGGCATACCCTGTCTGCACTGACATGGCAGTGTCAGGTGCTGCATGGTTCAAGAAGAAAGCAGAAGCCAATCCATCTTTCCAAGATGAGGCAGTTAGCTATGCGGTGTGGTGTGCTAGGTTGTTTAACAGTCTAGGTATACCATACTTCATAGAAAATCCTGTCTCTGTCTTGGCAACCAAGTGGCGTAAGCCAGATCACTCATTCCACCCTTACGAATACGGTGGGTACATATCAGATGATCAAGCAAGGCATCCAGTGTGGCCTGACTACATAGCACCGAAGGATGCTTACCCTAAGAAGACTTGCCTATGGACAGGCAATGGGTTCACTATGCCTTGGACTGATCCAGTAGAACCAGAGAAAGGACACAGTAGACAGCACCTAAAACTAGGTGGTAAGAGTATGAAGACCAAGAACATACGCAGTGCTACGCCGAGAGGTTTTGCACAAGCAGTGTATGAGTTTAACAGTATGGAGATAGCACAATGACAGACACAGAACATCACCAACTATTTGCTGCAATATCTGGACATTACTTAACTGAACAGTTGCCCTCTCAGTGGGCTTACTATGACGATGATCGCCTTGAGGAATGGTTTAAAGAGTATGCCCTAGAACTATATGAGTATTGGGATTGGAAGGATGTGTATGCACAAATAGAAGAAGTAACACATACAGTGACAGAATTTATGGCGAAGGAGAAAAACCAATGACACCAGAAGAAATCGCAAAAAACCATGCCACATGGCAAGAGCAACGTGATGCAGCCGATGCAGAAAAGAATGCTTGCACTGATCAACTAACTGAAGAGCAACGTAGTGCTATCGAAAATGCATACAAAACTATACGTAGTGCAGAAGATAATATGCGTGAGATGTTTGACTTGACATTAGATGATGCTCGTAATATTGATACTGCAGAGTGGAAACTTCGTCAGGCGTTTCCCTCTCTATGTAACATGGATCTTTAACATAAACAAAGGATATAAAAATGTTTGCAATCGTAGCAACTAAACCCCTCAATGACAGGACAAAAGGTTTTCGTTTTAACATCTTAGGCAAGAAAGGTTTGTGTCGCCTACGTAAACGTGACTCTCGTGGTTGGTTCAAGTATGAACCACTTGATACCATGAATGCTTATCATTTTGGTAGGCTAACAATCTATCTTAAACATGCTTACGGACGTAAGCTGTACCACTTTGCAGGATAACATATGAAATATTATGTGGTAGAAATGTATGTAGATGAACTGGAAGAGTGCCTCGTAATGAGGTGCTCGACCATTGAAAGTGCAAGCTTAATCTGTGAAAGATTATCAGAGGCATTCCCTAATGCTATCTTTGATATCATGGATACCGAGCCTGTAATTAAACTACGAGACTACAGCCCAGAAAGGTATGAAGAACTTAGAAGTGTGCTGTCTTCCAGACCGAAACAACCACAACTAATTGTGATAGAAGGAGGTAAACAATAGTATCATGTACTATGTAGAGGTTATCCATAAGGATGAAACTGTAGGATCAACATATCAAGATCTACTTTCGGATAGTGTATCCTTTGCAAATGATATATCTCACAAGGATTGTCATGTAAAAGTATACGAATGTATCAAAGGAGTCTGTGATGTTATCAACCTTGACTTAGTTATGTCATGGGAAGATGACGGATTCCGAATATAAAAATGGTAGGGTATTGTTTATCAGTACCCTACTATGATATACTTATCTATTAAGGAGAATATAAGTATGTATAAGTATACTAAAAAGATTAACTTAAAGACAGGTACTGCATGGAGATTTTGTCCACCTCAAGATGCCATTGATGCTGATGTTGTAAGGAACCAAACCTTTCGTGATGGCAGGGCAGCAAGGTATGAGATACCTAGGCTTGTTGAAAAGGTAGAAGCCTTTCGCCGTGGTGATATTATTGCAGGTGACATAGGTCCGGGATCTACAATCATTCAAGTATATAAGTACTACACTACGACCACACACTTCAAACAACTAGCACCCAATTCTCAGACAACATATGATAGTACTATGGATGCTGTATTTAATACACGAATAGGGAGTAAACGATTGGGGCAGGTTAAGATTAAGAATCTTACCTCTGCTAATTGTAGTGTTGCATATGAGCAATGGTGTGAAGATGTTAGTGTGTCTAAAGGGAATCAGTGTGCAAGAATATTATCATTGATACTAAATTTCTGTGTATCTATTGACATAATTATGTATAACCCTATGTCTAAAGTTCGTAAGAGAAAGCATGAGACAAGGGACACCACTTGGACACAAAGCCAAGTAGAAAAATTTCTAGATGTTGCATTCACAAAGTTTGAGTGGCGCAACCTTGGACTGATAGCATTGATGTGCTATGAGTGGGCGCAAAGACCTACTGATATCCGTTTACTCAAGTGGTCTTCGATAAACTTTGACGAGAGAAAGGTTAAGATAAAACAAACTAAACGTGGGGCAACAGTGGAGCTACCTATATCAGATGAAATACTGGCTATGCTCACTCAGCAGAAGGAAGATTGGGACTTCCAAGAGTATGTAGTACCCCACCAGAGGCCATCTGACGGTGCTTACAGGCCGTTAAACATTAATCAGGTATCCCTGATCGCAAATGAAATAAAAGAAGCAGGAGCATTACCTTCTGAACTACTGATTGGTGATCTTAGAAAGAGTGCAATCAATGAAATGATTGACGCAGAGGTAGATCATCTAGCTATTATGTCCGTAACCGGGCACCAGAATATAGCTTCACTTAACCCATATCAGAAGCATACCTATGCTGCTGCTAAGTCTGCCTTGGAAAGGAGAAACAAATGAGAAAGCCAAACCCTATGGCAAAAGACTTGAGGCAACCTAAGTATAAACCTCAAGCTATACCGAATAAAAAGAAACCATTGACAACTCGTAAGAAAAAGCATAAAGGAGATAAAGATGAAGCTAACTAGGACAAGCCCTATGTCAGGTAAGAAGAACACCCTAGACATTGACGTAACTAGAAAACAGATTACTGATTGGGAAAAAGGTGCAATGATCCAAGATGCAATGCCAAACTTGACGCCAGATGAAAGGGATTTTATAAAAACAGGTGTCACTGGTGAAGAGTGGACTGAACTCTTTGGTGATTTAGAAGAGGATTTTCCTGCACTGCAAGAGATTCTAGGATTGCGAGGTACGTAGCATGATTAAAGCAACATACATAGACCACATGGGCAGTGACCTGTCAGTAGTTAATGCAGCTAGAGTTAGCTTTGGTAAGAAAGCTGATTGGCAGCACCCTTCTATAGGTCAGAAGTCTGGCTTATCTAAACGTGATAATAAGCTTGTCTTTTACTTGGCAGAGCACAAACACATGTCACCATTCGGTCACTGCTTTGCTACCTTCCATGTCAAAGCACCTATCTTTGTGGCACGTCAGCTAGTCAAGCATAAGTTCCTACGTTGGAATGAGATCAGTCGTAGGTATGTGGATGAACGTCCTGAGTTCTACATACCTGATGTATGGAGAGGCCACTCAGAAGATAAGAAACAAGGTAGTGATGGTGTGGTTGAAGTTCTTG